>Ga0123341_1006404_pt1 | contig 10649 bp, 7 predicted proteins | sample Turbeapinknodule_FD_89959 | JGI IMG/M metagenome (GOLD analysis project Ga0123341, IMG submission 89959) | Root nodule microbial communities of legume samples collected from Mexico - Turtle bean Mexico pink nodule | ecosystem: Host-associated > Plants > Roots > Nodule | place: Mexico: Nepantla...
AAATGGAGATATAATGTTTTCTAACTATTAAAGTTTTTTTGCTATAAAAATCCCGTCGATAACTTATTCTAAAAAATATTCTAGGAAATTCAAATGAGACAGAGATAAAAGAAAAGGATGAATTAAAATAGATAGGTGACTAAGAAAATCAAATACAAGTAAACATAAATATGTTAGTTTGAGAGAATTCAAAGAATTTTCTTATTATTAGAAAAATATTATGTGAAAATCAATTCTAAAAGACAATAAAATATTAGATAATGATAAAAATGAGAAACTCACTTTATAAATTAAGCATTATGATTTATAATATAAGAAGAAAAAATTGAACAGACTAATTATCTTTTTGCACTTTGAAGTAGTTGGATATTTCGTCCTACACTTAATTTGTTAACAAAAATGCATCTCTCTTTCAATAATTAGTGTACAAAATATACCAAATGTTACTAGAAATCATTTGGTTGAGAATCTTAAAATATTCAACAGAATTCTTACTTTTGGGTGCATCTGCTACTACTGAGAAATTTATAGCAGAGAATTTTTTTTTATTAAGTCGATGCATGATTTAAACTTCATTTTTTGAGATCAATATAATAGGGGGTAAATTTAAAATCTACCATAGAAAAAAACAACGTTTCCATTCAACCGACATCATATACTATTCTTTTAAGCAGAAACATGTTCATACAAAAATGATCATGTTCACGATCACTAACACTAACAAAAACCAGTACTTCACAGCAGTAAATTAAAAAATCACCATGCAGACTAGCAAGCAACAACATTACAGGCATCAAGTATCAACTGTGTATTAAGCAATCAACCGATAAAGGATCCAGATTCACATTTCAGTAGCAACCTGGCACTGAAATTAACCATTAGTCAACCAATGTCAATAATGACCTAGAACACAATGAACACTTGAATAGACGTCAGAAAAGCAACATAAAACAAAACCTCTACAAACTTACAACCCAGACTATGTTTTCTACAACTGAATATATGTTGTGTTGACTCGAATACAAACAACTACAAAATCTTTTAGCCAATGGAATCCCCCGGGCATTTTTGCCTGTTATACACCGATCTGATTACTTTCTAAGAAACTTTTTGCGCGTGGTTATGGAGTCGATATCCTCTCTTATCTTATATATTCAATCTAAGACTCCAAAATTCGTCACTGCCCATCGCATACTCTGTCTGAAGGGTGCAACATAAAGTTTCAGGGTAAACCAAATTTTGATAAGGCTGATTGAAATAATGTTGAGAATGCCTGGGATGAACTTTGGTCATCAGCTTTTACTTTAATCTGTGACTTGGCTGAGGATGTGTTGATTATACACTCTACAAGATATATTGATGCTGCTTCTGCTTTCTGAGCAAAGAAAAAGAACTTAAAGTTGGGAGACTGACCGCCGGATGCAATGCAGTGTATTGAATGACTTTGCATGTGCCGCAGGAGTGCATTGGGAGTTGTCAAGGATGCGATTCCCTGAGGACTTAGAGAATATTCCTGTACCAGTATATACACAACATAAGAATGTTTGACATTTTTTGTTTGTTTGGGGAGGCAAAAAATAGAGAAAAGATAGAGCACACACTAGAACATTTCCATAATTTGATTTTGAAGTTTTGATGAATTATCAATGAAAAAATGTAAGAGTTTCACAACCATCCAATTATTAGGTGCTATATATCCTGTAATAAGCTTAACAATTTATAAGATGTCATATTCATTAAATGATGCGGCAACAATTCATTGGCTGACATTGCAAAACTTTCTTATTGTAATAGTTCGTTCAAACCTCTGATATAGATACTGATATAATTTAAAAACAAACCTCTGATATAGATATTGGCAGTTGACGCCATTTCTGCTGAAATGTGCCAGGATCCAGTACAGCCTTGGGGTTTAGGTTCAACGGAGGAGGTGGAGGAGGTGAAGGTGTGGCTGCAGTTCCAACTGCAAAATCTAAACCAAGTAGATCATCAATAGCTAAGCTAGAAGCTGATGCTTGACCTGATATGCCAGTACTTGGAAATGCCAAATCTGCAAGTGGTTGTGAAGTTGTAGAAGGCGCAGATGAACCATTGTAGGAAGGAGCATTGTAGGCTGAACCATTGCTACCAGGTTCTCTTCCTTCATCCTTTTCTGAAGTACTTAGAAGCAGATCCTTATCATTTGCTTCCACTCTTTGAGCTGGAACAACAGACTCTCCAGATTCTGCAGTAATAGATAGATTTCCAAGTTCATCTGCAAACTCAAATGTCCCTCGATGTTCCTTATCAGTGAACATATAAGAAGGCTGCATGAATTTGCAATTGTTAGTTTGACAAATTTAAAAATACAAAAGGATCACACTAATATAAACATGATTCGACTATCAAGTAATGTTAATATTAGATAGGTGTTTAATTAACCTATCTCAGAAGAAGCTAAACATGTTGACACTTTCAAGAAATGTTAATATTTAGATAGGTGTTTAATTAACCTATGTTTAATTAATCTATCATAGAAGAAGCTGCAACCTTCAACGTGTTCAGGAACAAAGTTTGGCCATACAATATTTATATTTTTAAAATGTAAAAATGAATTCTAATTGAAATAACTATTGCAGCATATTATTTAGAATATCTCAGGTGAAACATTAAAAAGTCAGACACATTTTACAGGGAATAATTCAAGCAACAAAAAACACACTTTAAATGGTAACGTGAATTATTTATTATTTTTTCTCCATTTTATCTTTAAATTTGCTTAAAATAGCAACATAATTTATCAAACTTAGAAATGGCGCCAAGTACCTAAAATTGGTCCAAACTCAACAAACTGTTTCAATAAAGCCTCTGGGAGGAGAATAGTTTGGCTACCTTTTGATATACAACAGACAGACTGTTAAATTCATCAAATATGCGATCTTTGATTTCACTGCTCTGGGTATCAGCAAAGACGGAAACAGCTTGCTTTGGAGGGTTAACCACACTCTCTGCCACAGATACATTGTATTGCAGAAGCCTGTAATAAAATAAGGCCCTGTCATGAACATCCTGCAATCAACAAAAGGCTCATTTAATATACCACTGCAATCCAATCAATTCATTGTTTTGACAATTAAAAATAGAAACCAATAACAAAATTTCAAACCTGGTGAAGATCAGCAAGTCCAGCAGCCAATGCAGCACCTAATGCCTTTTTAGTTTCAGGTGGGCGCTTAAAGAAACACTTCATAACTGCAGTAAGAAGATGCAAGCGAACCTGCATCATGAGATGAGAAAGCAGTTGTTTAAAATATAATTAAGTAAACATAAATACAAGCTAATACTCTATTCATGGCAATACTGCTAAATGACTTCTTACCTTTCTCTGGTAAACAATGGTTGTGATTACATGCAATTGCCAGGGGAGGGATATCATGTTTTTATCATTATTATATGACAATCAAATTAAAAACTCCCTCAATCCAAACCCAACAATAGTTAGTGTTTTGTACTATATTGTTTCTGCTCAGGCATGGAGGAATTATTGAAGTAGGGGAGATTCTCAAGTTTCAGAAGAACAATACCCAATGCTTGTGGTGAGCCATTTGCATAAAATTAGCAGGCACAAGAATTGTAGCTTAGGCACAAAGTGAGACAGGTTGAACTAAAAGGTTCTTGCCAAACCCACTCAACCAATATTGTTTAATCAAACCTAAAAGCTAAATTTAGGCTAAATTGCAATTTTGGTTCCCTTCAATTCTTGATCCACAATTTTGGTCTAATTTGCATACATAATTTTCTTTTATATTTTGGTCCAGATTGCTAAAATGTCAAAGCTTGATATGCGAATGAACAAGGTTGAATCCTATCCATAACTAAGATTAAACTGCCCCATGTGTTGGGCCGGGCAAAACATGGCATTCACTAGGAAATCTAAATCTCAGATGCAGAAATTGCAAGATTGTAAAGCATAAAAAGTACTACCTCAGCGGAATGCTCCTCATCCCAATTTTCAACTAAACTCTCCAAGACATATGGAGCATCGTGCATGTCCTGAGAATATTCTCCCAACATCCATATAAGAGCTGCCTTAGCCTTGGGTTCTTGCACATTTTTGCTACTTATGTTTCCAACAACAGCAATACAATCCTGACTCCATTGTGGATATTTTCTTAACAGATCTTTCACAAGCACCTGTATAAATGAACTTTCAAAATTTGCATTAGTCTACCCTACAATAACTTAGGCAAATCAAAATGCCATACTTTACACACATGTTTGCTTAATAATATGAAACGATGTGATACTACTAGGCACAAGTTACAGGGTATCTAGCAGGCACTTGTAATGTTTACCAAAGCTTCAGAAGTAACATAGTCCTTTTCCATCTCAAGAAACTGGAGAAGTCGATCAACAATAGCATTGACATCATACTGCTGCAATGCTATCTTCCCAACAGCTCGAATTGATTCCCTTGCAATGGGAATGTCAACATTTGCAGCATATTCACATAGTTCTGTCACTGAAACGAGATCCAAGAAATTCATGAATAAGTCATTAGAACGAGGGCCTCAGACCAAGGAATAGACATCACATTCAATCATCTTACATCAATTACTCCCTCTTCCTAACCCTTGCTCTCGATAGCAGTTTGGTGTTACTTACCTATCTCATAGGTGTTGCTTTCATTTGCAACTGCAGTCAGCATTTCAAGCTTCAACTTTTTAACATATGATGGCTCATTGTACTGGCAATAGAAGTGTTTATAGTCCGAGGAAAATATATAAGGTGCACGCAAGACCAAAAGATGCAGGTGACTTAAAACTGCATAAGATTGTTCTGGACTTCCTGAGCTCACTTGAGTCAATAGAGGGGCTTTGATACGCTCATATACCTAAAAAACAATAATTGGCAACAAAAATCACAGATAAGCAATCAAAGCTGACAAAGCCAAAATAACTTTAAAATAAAAACAAAGTATAAGTAATAACAATGACAGCTTAAATAAGTATGTAATCAAGCCAAGCTGAGTGGCCATGACATACACAAACACAGATAAAACCTAAGATTGAGGCTGAGCTTCAATTTAGGATTTACAAGAACTATATCAGTCACCTAAAATTGAGGACACGGAATAATGACATGAAATCAAAACCTGAAACTGACACAATGCTTCAAAAATACGGGCACAATATAATGGATAGACATAAAAGGAGATTGCTATGACTGAAGGTGATGTAACATGTTGATATAAAGGGAAAAAGTGGGATCATATAGGCTATAACAAATTTGCATAAGTGACAACAAGTGTGGGAAGCATTGGGATAATTTTGGGTGCTGTACCACAGGGAATACAAGAATACCTTCTCTAATATTTTTCTTTTTCATAGATTTCCTTTTTTTCTCTACTGTAATCAGAGCAGTTCTCTGAATTTTCTCTATAATTCCTAGTCATAGTGAATTTCAGATCCAATCAGAATAATACAAAATATAAAAATAGCAAGGACTAAAAATCAAAACACATTCAACTACGTGTACCTTGGAGGCACATGTACATATCTTTAGTATATAGCTATGTTAGAAAGTTTGTTAACAAAACAATGCAAATCATTTACAGAAACAAGATAGCAAAACACAACAAAACAAAGCCCATGAAAATATTAGAAATTGAGCTGTTCATGAGAAGCCTAGCATCAAAGTTAGATGAATTAATATCCTGCTCAAGATTATTCATAAATTAAAGAAGTCACGATGTACACAACCAAGTTCGGTCAAACCCAAAAGTCAAAATAACTTAGTCGTAACACTTAACCCATTGCATCCCCAAGTTTACAGTAATAACACACAATTATATTTGTTGGTACATGAATTACAAAAGCCTAATCTTGCAGTTAAAAAAACTAAATATCAAATATATATGTATTATGTGAGTCATTCAGTCAGATAGTAGTTAAAAGTCATTACTAAATATAAAGCAGGTAAAAGAATAACACGTACAAAGAAATGTCACAATGAAAAACAAGGAGATCAAATGTGATGTTTTCACACACAGACAGACAAAAATCAATGCATACCTGCTGATGAACATCAGCCATAGACAAAGTCAACTGTAGAAATAATTTAACAGTTGCCAAGACAACAGCACCATTTGCATGCTGGAGTCTATCTTCAAGGAGATTCATCATATCAAATATTTCACTGCTATCTGCCGGAATGTACTTGCTCACAAATTCTAGTACAAGACATTGTGCCCATTCACTGAACTCCTTAATGCTGCAGGTGAAACAATAAGGAACTGATAAGTTTTATCACAATTGGTATTTTTGCAAGATATTATAGATGCTTTCTCTTTATCTCTAATATGGCTGCTATAAGTATCAACACATTTTATAGTCTAATGGGGCCACAGTAGCACATATTATAAGGTAATAAACATTCTTGTTCACATTTGTGAAAATACCATTCGGTCAACCATTTACTCCCACAATCAAACCACATATTATTAATTTATATAATGCACACAAGGACAGAGAAACTAAGATACTGGCAGATTATACAATAACTCTATGAGCCTTTTTCCCAACAAGAAATGGGAAGACACAAAACACCATTGAAAGGAAATCCCACAGGAGGGTTGTAGAGAAGATTCAGTTTATCGGGTGTGTTATCGTAAAAGCTGGTTTCACCTTAAAAAAAGGGTTAATGAAAGTCTTGAAGAAAAGTGATTTAGGCTTTGTTAGATATTATTAGATATAATTATATATTATTTGATATTATGAGATATTATAGATATTGTTAGATATCTCATATTTATGTAATGAGCTTAGTCCATATGTTTCTTTTCCTATATAAACATAACCCTATGTGTTCAATATACACAAGGGATTTATCCTATTCTTTCTTTTCCTTCAATATGGTATCAGAGCCATTTCGATCCTATCCTAACGAGTATTTGTTGGGTTTATCAGGCCACCACCCATAATATGATATCAGAGTCATTTCGATCCTATCCTAGCGAGTATTTGTTGGGTTTATCAAGCCACCACCCATAATATGTTATCCCACGCACGAGCTTCTATCTATCACTCTCGGCGTGAGGGGGTGTTGGAGATCCCACATCGACTAGAGATTAGAGCCTTTCATGGGGTTGAGTTAGGCTTAAAGTCCACTTCGTAACATGGTATCAGAGCCATTTCGATCCTATCCTAGCGAGTATTTGTTGGGTTTATCAGGCCACCACCCATAATAAATTCAATTCCACGAAACCAACTTGTATGGTATTATCCTTATATATTATATTTTGACACTATCTCTAGTCAATGTGGAACTTCAGTTTTTCCTAATACACCCTCTCGCATCCAGCACTATTTGGCATGGTATGTGTATAACATAGTGAGTGGCCTTTCTAATGGATTTAGAAAGTAATTTAGGCTTAACTCAATCTTGTAAAAATGGCTTGTAAGGTGAAGATTACCTACCCTAATATATTGTATTTTAGCACTGTTTCTAGTCAATGTGAGACTAAGATTTTTCTCAATGGAAAGAATGCAACAGTTCTGTCCATTCAGATAAGATAACTTGAGCACCACAACTTTCCCAAACAGAGTTCATCAAACTATCAACAAACAAGGAATTACTAGAGAAAAGGTTACCGATTCAGAAGGTGATATACGACTGGCTTGCTAAGTAGAGTTTCTCTCTCCCTGGCTGCTTCCTCTGATGTGGATGACTCTAAGGTCCAAATTTCTTGTAAAGCAGACAAACAATTTGCGACTACCTGATCAAGAAAAAATGACGATATATAAATATATATACATAATGTACAATTTATTTGATGACTGCTGATGTCTTAATTTTTGAAACAGGAAGACTTGTCATTCTGATATATAGGTGAACAACAATTGAAAAAAAACAAGAACAAAAAATTAATACATACACTCACACACATACACAGATATAGTTGCAGGGTTTGATGATAATAATAATAATGCTCAAAACAGCAGGCATTTACTTCATAACAAAGCCTTTTAACTAGAAAATTTAAACAAAATTAATTGATTTTTTAATAGGGTACAACCACAAGTATTATACCAAAAATCACACAATTAACTTCTTGAGCAAACAAAAAATCATTAAAATGAGACCTCTAAATTTACTGTTTTCAAACAGAAAACAATCAAAACACTGGTTTGAAAAAAATTGACACAATAAAAAAGTCATAATTCAACAGAACTTATTATTGGGGTATTTATTATTGCACAGGTTTCCTAATCAAATTATGATGAGTGCCATACAAGCTCTTATTATTTAGTTACAAGTTTCATGTATGTTTCTCTTACCAGCATGACATACTCACTTGTAAACGCAAAAATAGATCATCCGGGTACACTTAAATAAGTCAAGCTAATAATTATTTGGAAAACAGAAAAGGAATGAAAGAAACTAAATCAAGATCAAGCACAATAATTTTTTTGTTTTTAAACAGCCTATTCGCTTGCAATTCATTTATAATTGGGCAATTTAGATTAGCTTGATTCTCTAAGTGAAACTCTTGATTCTTTACAAAATTTAAACAGCACTGATATGATTTATCATAGGTTGAGAATGAAATTTCCATAAAAAATGGAATCCTCACCTGAGTATCAGGGTCATTAAGCATCAAATGCTTCAGTGTTGCTAGAAAATCTGCATCAATACAGGTGGAAGCCGATATATGGTACAGTTTCAAAACCCCAATAACTGCCACCATCCTGACATAACTATTATTGTCCTTCAACCCAGACCCTAATGGCCCAACCAAATATTCCACCAGATTTGCCACCCGGAGAGAACACAAACTCCTCAATGCTAGTCCCCGTATCATTGGATCCTCATCTTTGCAATCTCTTTGCAGAAAATTAATCGTCAAAAGTGCAAGATCAGGATTGACCTTTGCATAGTTCCCAACATATAAATAGCACATTTTTTTAAGAACAATGTCTGATGTTGCAGAGCACATTACCATCTCGCCAAAGAGAGACGACACATCAATACCAATAGTCATATTGGAAATCACCTTCTTAAAGAGATCCCTCTTAGAATCATCAGCACCCGGAGCTCGGCTCCCAGCAAGCTGCCGGAGCTGTGATTTTAGATCGGAGACTTCACTCTTCCTGATTAAATTAAACATTAGGTCAGTACTTGAAGTGAAATATATCACACCACAGCCAAAAAATAATCAAACTGACAGAAAATAATTGGGATATTAACAAGGACAATACTTAAATACAATTTCTTACGTTTTTTGCAGTTAATATTAGAATTTCAACTCAATAATATACACAATAAAGGTTTGCATTAAATATCAACATAGATTACTGATTCGAAACTTCAATTTTGAATGGAAAACAACACAAAAAACTCGCTTGAGGTTAAAAATAAAAAATAAAAAAGGGCATGAAAAGACAATGCACCAACTCAATGTAGTTAACGTAGCCCCTTTAGCCATTCCAGAAACAACTTTCTGAAATGAAAAGATAACGAAAGTGGATGAATCCACCTGAAACTATGCCATGCGTGCTATCGAGCTCGGTATACTTAACTTAACTCAACTACTTAAGTAATATCGTATGGACACATTATATTTCACAAATATACGCCAAATAGGACAAAACTACACGGCATTGGATCTCTAATGTTAATGACAACCAAGCAAAGTGCGCATTCAAACATTTGAAGGCGTGTTGCGAGATAAAAACCAAAACATACGAAATTTCGTATTAATCTGAAACCAAACCGCGGCAATTGCGATGCAGTTGCTTCCGTAGATGAGTCCAAATCGAGTTTTGTGCAACATTCGAATAAAGAAAGAGAAAGTTAGAAAGAAAGAAAATAAGACGCAGGGAAGGTGGATCAGGGAACTGACCCTGACGGTTGTGACGGAGACGGCGATCGATGAGACTGCGGCGGCGGAGGAGCCATGGCCACTGAAAGTTGAGTAGAACGACGACGGAGACGGTTAGATCGCCCCTTTGTTTCTTCTGAGAAAGTGAGATCTAAACGAAGAAGATACAAGAGTGATTGGTAATTGTAGCTGCTGATTGAGCTTGTGAAAAAAAAAATTAATCAAAAATTGGAATTGGGATTTGGTGACATGAAAATTAGAAAGTATTACTAGTACAACAGACGATACCCAGAAAAAAAATAAAAAATAATAATATTAATAATAGATGAATAGATAAATTGCACCTGAGGGATAAACTTTCGACGTATGAGAAGCTGAAGTGGCGAGACCTGATTGCCTTGGTCTTCTCTCTTTCATTTCTATGGCATGCTTTCTGAGTAAGAAAAATAAAATAAAATTGCAATTATGCTAAAAAATATTAGTAATTATAATGAATAAATAAAATTGATTTTTCAATATGTTGTATATGTTGATGTGACGCTTCAGGCAGGCACTCTTGTTTTAATATTTTTTTATTAAATATCAGGTTAATAAAAAGACCAAACGTGTTAAATATGAAAATTAAATTCGCAAGAGAAACAATAATTATACTTTTATCCATTCTTATTTTAAACTTAGATAAAAGATGGCGTTAGTTTTTTTTTTTTTTAAATTTAATCTAATTTTTCATATATCTAATTTTTATTAAATATCACTTATTAAAAAAAAAAATAGTTATAATGATAAT
>Ga0123341_1006408_pt1 | contig 10645 bp, 7 predicted proteins | sample Turbeapinknodule_FD_89959 | JGI IMG/M metagenome (GOLD analysis project Ga0123341, IMG submission 89959) | Root nodule microbial communities of legume samples collected from Mexico - Turtle bean Mexico pink nodule | ecosystem: Host-associated > Plants > Roots > Nodule | place: Mexico: Nepantla...
AAGGCTGTTGAAGCCTTTGGTGATTCATTCGTAAGCTCAAACACATGCAATGCATATAATAATAGCAATCATGTGCCATAAAAGCTTAGAGCCTTAGACCACATAGATCTCATTTACATTTCACATAGGGGTAAATGAGAAAACAAGATGCATTGAACAATTAATTGAGGTTATATGTAAGGATTTGAATGGTGTAGCAGTATAAGTTGAGGAGTATAGTCTCTTAGTTGTTAACATTTTTGCTAAAAGTATAGTATCACTTTCCTATAAGAAGGCTGATATCTATCTTGACCCTGATATGTTCGTTTGATATTAAAGTTGTCCCATATTCTATGTGTGAAGTGAGATGTGGAAAAATTCTTTTTGGATAACTAAATCCTGTTACAGGTGGTTGACTAAGTAGAGTGAAAAGACCAAGCTGTAGAATGTTATGCATAGATATTGATGGCTGTATAAAGTATTCAGGGAACTAAGATGTGTAAAATTAAAATATGAATTACAGAAACAATGTTGTGACATAGTGCTGTCTAGTTGGGCTTGGGTACGCACTCAAATACTTGAGGAGCTCATCCTCAAAAGCTAACACTATTAAAATGGGAGAACCAAATACTTAAATACTCCACCAAACATCTCATATTATTTGTTGTGGGACTTATACATCCCATAATACTTAAGTACCCAACAGATTATTTTTAAGGCTTTTCTTATTCTTTCCAAAGGCAACTCTGAAAGTTTTTTGGTACCATCTCCTTCCTTGAACTTTTTGAAGCTTCATTATCATCAGATTAATTTATGCATATTTCTGCTTGCAAATCTAGAACTAAAAAAAGGGGATGCAGCTGGAGTGATGTATGTTCTATACTTCTATTTCATATTTTACATCATTACTTAGCAATTCCTTTTTATTTTCAGAATTTCTCTGCTCAGCTGGAAAAGGATATCTTAACTTCAGGTAATAATTACATGTACTTTTGTTGATAATGGATAGTATATGTTTGTAATAACACTGGGTAGGCATTGATCATGTCTTGAGTTCTTCTGTTTTCTAAAAGAATACAGTTAATTCTGATTTCTGAGCATGTGATGTTAAAAAATAATTTAAAAATCACACATTTACTAGACGATCATGTGCACAATGCTTTCTAATTTGATGTACCTGCCTCATCAATATAACGGAATGATGTTTTCATTAATATAATTTTTCACTCATGAGGTTATGTTCACAATACCATACTCTTAGAATCTGGGTTTGGATCTAACTCAATCCCATAGAATTGACTCTTAATATGCTTGGTACCGCTAGTTCAGTTTACTCTGATCCAAATGGAACTGTATGTGTGTATGTGTATATAATGAAGTTTTTTATGCAAAAATTCTTCAATATAAGGATACATGATCTGACAGACCAAAAATCGCTTTGTTACTAGATATGTCAGCATTTAAGGCGGCAAATCCAGATGCTATCTTTGAAGATTTTATTCGGTGGCATTCACCTGGGGATTGGGAAGAGTATGATGACCCTGAGGAAAGTAAATCATCATCATCCAGTGCTCTTGACATTAAAAAGTCAAAAGATAGTTGGCCTCCACAAGGGAGGCTTTCAAAGAGAATGTCTGAACATGGAAATTTATGGAGAAAGCTCTGGAATAGTGCACCTGCTCTTCCTGCTTCTGAACAGAAACCTCTTCTTGATCCGAATAGGGAAGGAGAAAAAGTAAGTATTTTTCTAAAAGTTTGAATTTGTTTTGCTTTTTCTATTGTTATTCAGATTTTTGGCCACCTGGTAATTTATAGTAGAATAACATTATTTTTCTTACTTGGTTTCTCATATCGATGGGAGAGCTGAGCCATTTAAACTTGAAGCCATTGCTTTGTTTTCTCATTCTAGTGGATCTATCAGGAGGATCTTAATGATAATAGGAGCTGTACCCTAATAGTCTTATAGATTTTATCTTGATAAGTAATCGTTTCCCTCTTTTTTGTTTCTGAGGTGAATATGAAATATGTTGTGCTTTTAATGACAGCTAAATATGATGATCCTCTAAGGGATGGTCAAAACTTGAAATTTAAGTCAATTTGATGCAGCATCTAGATCCTAAAATCCAATATAATGAGAGGAGTGCTTCAGTTTTGAATAGGAGTGCCATGTCGGAGTCGCAGTTGATTTGTGACTCATGCTCCTGTGTCATTTGATGTACCTCTACGGACATTGGTAGAAATGACTGGGCATAAAAGTTATATCAGCTGAAAGGGTGCTGGTCTTCTAGTCAGCAAGCAGAATTTTTTTATTAGAAAATAAATCTTTGAAGAAAAGTCCACTTGTTCAAATTACCTTAACCAATTTTGTATCATCTTTTTCTCAACCGGTATCACCCCAATATCTCTTTGTCATGTTGTATCGTATCCTTTCTTGTGGTCATTATTAGTCACACATCCATGTTAACATTCTCATTTGTTACTCCCACATTTTTTTTCTTGTCACTCTAACCGACATTTATTATCAGAGAATATGGCTGATTGCATAAAAATATCATAATCTTTTTTGCTTATTAGGTTCTATGTGATCACAAATAATGCATGCATGCCTTCACCATTGTAACCCTTCAGTTGGTGTCCGACCTCATTAAGTTCATCATTTTATAATATTGATCCGTGGTATATTTAGAAACTTGTGATATGACATATTATCTCATTTTTACTTCCAAGTCATATTCCTCTTATTTTTTGCCATTGGTAATATATATTCCATCTTACTCTTATTCAAGTTAAAACCTTCTGATTCCGAATTCAATATAGTTAACTTCCTTTGATTCCTTATTCAAAACTGTATCTTCCGCAAAAATTATGTCCCTAGTAAACACATTCATAATCAATTTGAACAAGAAAGGACTCAAGATTTAGCTTTTTTTATGTAAGCATATCCTTGCAGAAAAGTACAACATTCTCTTACTCTTGGCACTCGGTCATAAGTTTTTTTCCAAGTTAATAATATCCAAAGGCAGGTCTCTTTCTTTGTTTTGATACATTTCCATGTACCCTCATAAAAGGTAAATGACTTTTGTTGTAGACCTTTCCATCAACGCAAGTTTTGAAAAATGCTCCAAACATTTATGTTTTTGGAAAAGCCTTCATGTCGTATATGTATATAGCTTCTCTCTGGGTTCTTCCAAAGGTCAGAACAAAAAGCAAGAACATGCAATACATTTTCTTGTCTTTGTTTTTTCTTTTTGAATTGAATTATTTTACTATGTTCTTTTGGGTAACGGGCAAAGGTCTACAACAAAGGGTTTCACGAGTCAGTGGCGTCATTTTCAGGTAGCTTTTGTGACAGCAAAATGGGATAAGAATGCTTTATTTGTGTACACGCACATCAATAACTTGTATTTTTGTTTGTGCTTTGCATAGGATAGATGTTTATTTTTTGTATAATTAAAATTGATAACTAAATAGCTTTGAATATATATTATATTTCTAAAGTTATAATAAAGATATACAATACATGCATATTTATCTGATTTCGTGGGTCATTGCAATTAAAGTTTATACAAGAAAATTTACTTTGGAATGCAGGTCCTAGTGGGTTAACTGGATGCCCTTCAACACATATAAGTGATTAAAGTACCAAGGAAAATGTGTGGTTTAATGGAAAAAGTGCTCACATAGCTAAAGCCTTGAACTAGGGTTATTTGGTGAATTGAGGGCCATGCATGCAAGACAGATGAACGTTTAAATTATTATTGTTCTCTTGTAACATTTTCTTGTGATCAAATAATCAAATTAGTTTGTTTTTTTTTCAAATGAAATTGCTGCTGTATATTCATGTAAAGAATAAATAGATTACTACATAGTAAGTATATGGATTGCTTGAGATATGCTGTTCACTGTGTGTATTGTGTGCTATAATTTTTATACTCTCAATTTTCCAGGTCCTTCATTACCTTGAAACTCTACAACCACATGAATTGCTTGAGCAAATGGTGTGTACTGCCTTTAGAGCAGCTGCCGACACACTAAATCAGACCAGTTATGGAGAACTGAAACAGATGGAGACTGAGATGCAGCAACTTTATCTTACAATGACATCTGCTTTGAGGCCTTTGCAAGGTATCTATTTAATTTTCTCTTGATTGGAAAAGAATAATAATTTTTAATACATTTACAATGTTGCAGTAAATCGTTTGTCTGGAGATAGTGAGACTATTGAAGACTTAAGACGACTAACTGGTACTCATGAACGAGTCGAGAAGTTATTCACTCTTGCAGCTTCCCTTCACCGTAAGCTTTTAAAAGCACCACGCCTCTCCAGAGAAATTTTCAGCGATTACTACAATTTTTATGTTCAAACAACGGCAAAGGGTTTCACAGAGGACATTGGTGAAAAGGTGAGAGATGCTTGCAATATATGCCTGAAATACCCTTGTTGATTTGGGTAATATCCCAATCTTTCTTAGCATTGAACTGACATGCATTTCCACTATCTTTCGTGCTATCTTTACGTAGGAGTTTGACAAGAAACACGAAGTAAGGGACCTTGAGAGGGAAGTGTTGTCAAATATGTTTGTTCTTCCTACTGCTAACCAATCTTGGAGAAAAGTTTTGAGCATGGGAAATCTTCTTAATGGCCATGAACCAATCGTCCGGGAGATTATTTTTTCGCTGCGTGATAAAGTGAATAATGGTAATCACTATGCAGCTCCTAGTGGTAGTGTTTCTCAACAAGAAATTCAAACTTACAGAATGTATATATGTGGGACGTCTAATGACCTACGTGTATCACTTTCTGTTGTCTCGTGTGATTAATTTATGGTGTTTACTTACTACAAGTTTTTATTTTTAGGAATTAGTCACATATGGCATCTGTCCTATAATTAAATCGTTGCTAAACCTCCTCCCAAAAATTGAATCCTGCCCTAAATTGGAATGAGGTTGTTGGTTGAATTCTAAGACAGAGGGATCAAAATGTAATTGAAACTTTACCAATAATTCAATTTAAACAAATAAATAAATAATCCATTTCTACTCATCTATTAGTTTTAAACTATTTATTTAATCAGTTTTAGTAGTTCAGTAATCTAGAAACACTTTTAAATAACATTTAGACAAAACTAAAAAATAAACTTAATATCAAAATCAAACATCATTACATGATTTTTCAACTATTTTAAGGCCAAGTTATATGAGACTTCTGATATGCGGATATCATGTGTTGCTTTCAAACTTGCATTAGTAAATTGCAAATATTCCATTTTATCCACACATTACACAAATACAAATTTACAAGTTGTAAAATTTGATCATTTATCATAAAGTAAGTGACTTTGATCTGGTAAATGTATGTGTTAGTTGTGGGAATAAAACCATACAATTGATGAACATCAATAGAATAAAACCTTAGGCAATATGAACTGTGATTGAAATTGAAGAGCAGTTGTCACATTAGACCTCAATCATCAGTAAGTTAAGATGTTATTTACAATTGCTTTACAAAATAAACACTCTTTACAATTACTTAAGATGTTATTTCATTGCTTTAAAAATTTATGTAAGATTTGATTTACAATCATAAATCCTTAACTTATTATTTTTTATTTTCATTAACGTGTCCCATCCTAGATTTATTTTTTCATTGTCTTATATGTTTAAAAATTCTTACAAAAACATTGGTTGATGATTTAACCTTTCAGCTCATTCTAACTTTTAACATTGTTTAGAAAACAGATTGCATTTATTGGACTAAAATGTTAATGAATGGGTCAAGTGTCTATTCTAAATAGATCACAAAATTAGCTCCAAACAAAAACCAATCAAAGAACAAAAATCAATAACATTGCTAAAAAAATTGGCAAAACATATGGAAAAAGTTATTTTTTACATCATTCATAAATTACTTCTAACTTTACAACTGTTTTTTCTAATAAAATGTCATATTATGATAAAATGTTTTTTTTTTCAATTGTGAAGGGAATATAGAATATAAAATAGAGTATCAACATATAATGCCATATTCACAGGGTCAATATCTTTTTTAACGTATAGTTATTTTTTATTCTTTTTAGTGACAAATAAAAAATCAACCTATAGTATTTTTTTTATCATTTTATAAATATTGTTATTTATTGTCCAAATTTAATATATTATTACTATTATTATTGTTTCTATGGTTTTTCTCTCTCACTCCAAAGACCAAAACAATCAATTTAATGCTCCCTTTCCCCCTTTTCTTCTTCTCTCTCTCTCTCTCTCTCTTTTTCTTTCTTACTCATGAAAAAGAAAACAAAAGCCAGAAATTCTATCCCATGAAAACATCAACCTCAAACCTTGATCACACTCTCATTCATTCACACTCACCAAAAACAAAACTCTTTTCTTTCACTTCCCCATACACCAAAACAAAACCAAAAACCACACTCACCTAAAAAAAATACTCAAATCACACCCATCAAAATTCAACCAACCTCATCACACTGTTCCACAAGCTCTTCATCATGGACTCATCATCACAAGGAGCACAACCCCAACCACCCTCCACCACAGAACCTCCTCCATCATCATCATCCACAGCTCCACCACAATCTCAATCATCACCTGTACCACCACCAAGCCGCTATGAATCCCAGAAGCGTCGAGACTGGAACACCTTCTTCCAGTACCTGCACAACCACAAGCCCCCATTGACCTTAGCACGGTGCAGTGGAGCTCACGTCATTGAATTCTTGAAGTACTTGGACCAGTTCGGCAAAACCAAGGTCCACATATCCGAGTGTCCATATTTCGGACACCCGAACCCTCCGGCATCCTGCCCCTGCCCTCTCAAGCAAGCATGGGGCAGCCTTGATGCTCTCATCGGCCGACTCAGGGCGGCGTACGAAGAAAACGGTGGCCGTTCTGAGTGTAATCCGTTTGGCGCCAAGGCTGTGATGATTTACCTGAAGGAGGTGAAAGAGGGTCAGGCCAAAGCTAGAGGGGTCCCCTACGAGAAGAAGAAGCGAAAGAGGACCACCACGAAAGTTTCTAAGGTGAGTCATAGTGGTGGTGGTGATAGTAGTAGTATAGTTCTTCCAGTGAGCGACAACAATGATAGTAGCCTTGGTGTTGATGCTGCTTCTAGTGCTAGTTTACCTTCTTCAACAACAACCACAACCACACCATAGTTTCAATCTTTATTTTTTCTTTTTACCATTTTTTAGGGTTACTTACCACTACACTACCTATATTTAGTTTTCTAAGAAAATCAATTCTGATCACACGGCTTATAGTTAAGTCAAGTTGCATACTATATATATTATCATGGTTTTCCATCAACCAAATTTAGGTGTAAATATTCGCAATCATTCTTCATATCCTTGTTGTATTTCACATGGCCCTTCATCATTAGGTTTCTTCTCATTTGAGTATATTGTTTTTGGAAGAAAAGGGTACTTAATGCTTATGTTAAGATTTAAACTCAAATGAATCCATTGTAGTGGAGCTAAGAGCTTTCATTTTCATGAATTTGGACTCATAATTTCATGGTTCCTTTGTGGGGTTACTGTTGGAGAGTAAAGGAGAGAGCTCAAAGACTGGTGGTACATTTTTTTTCTTCACAGTATATATTCCTATGATGCCATTAAGGAAACTAGCAAGCACATCGACCCTCTTTGTTTGAAATGACCTTTCCTTTTTGTCTTGACCTGGTGAAGCTCCATCAGTGGTGTATACATAACAGATTTGAACATTTTGAACAATGGGAAAGCGAGAAAAAAATCACAACATGTCATGTCTCAGTCCATGACTAGGAATTGACCCTGATAACAATCATAGTCATTTCAGGGTTTGAGAGGGTAGATAATTATAGATTTTTTCCCCTCTAGTCATTGTTTTGTTAAACAACAACACAGAATGAGTGAATTAGAAGGTATAATCCTTCTTTATACTACTCCATGCAACACTTTTTAATGGTCCCCAGGGTCATCACCAGTGATATACACATGCACTTATCATTGATTTTACACCAATATTTGCTCTGCTGTTTCAGGTGCCCCTTTTGCAACTTGATCTGAGATTTGGTGTGTGGTGTGATTTTGTTTTTCAGGTTTATAGTTTTGGATTATTTTTTTGTCTTCGGTTTCATCATGTAATTCCCACCTCCTATGCCTTACCCTTTCTCTCTCTCTCTCGTATATAATTGACATATCTTTCCGTGAAAACAACACCTAATAAAAAGATATATACGATGCATGCATCAATGGAAAACAAAAAAGTAATGCCTTGTGATTGCTGCTAATATTTTATTTTTGGTAACCACCACCTAAGTGTGAAAAGGACCATTAGCCAACCCTTTTGCCTTCTACCTTTATCACTCATTCATTTCTATTATCATAACTCACAATGTTGCATTTGTTATTATTGCAGATCACCCATCAACAAATACTTTCTATCTGTCAGCAAAATCATCTTTAAATAAAACAGATATGATCAATTGAAAACGACACCTCACTAAATACAACTGATAAATTTCACAGACAAAGATAAATGCTTTCTTCAAAGAAAACTAATACACACTTTAACATGTTAATAAAAGATTAACAAACCCATACCTCTAAAGCAAATCCACCCTTTTTTAATGTTAATTGGAAATTTTGGACCCATATATCATGATTCATATACTCATAATAATGTCTTTGTATTACTTTTTGTTTGGTTCTTCTTCTTCTGTCATTGTTTTTTCCCTCTCTCTCCATAAAGAAATATTTCATATGCTTTTGAATCTAACAAGAACTTTCGCTTTCTAGCCTCTTGTGGAACCACATAATTTGGTGTAGGAAACTTTATTTCTCACTCTCTTTCTCTTTATTATTATGTGCTGGTGACCACTTTAACCATTTCAATTTCTACAAAGTCAAAAAGAAAAATTGGATATGTCTCCCTTCTTTTTCTAAAATAAATTTCATAAAAAATATTTTTCCTTTCTTTCTTCCTTGGTTACTCATTGCACTCCTCAGTCTCTTTTCCTTCACCTTTTCTTCCTTCTATCTATTTATGTCTCATTCCAAGTTTACCCTCAAAACAACCATTAGATGATGAAATATGAATTGTTCTATTTTGATGTTTATTTGAGACAGACCAACATCATAAGGTTCACCAAGAGAAAGGAATCTCACTTGGGTTCTGAATTATTATTTTTGCCTCTCTTGTCATCATATTAGAATGGTATTGCATTCTTTGCATTTGAAAAAAAAAAGGAATATGCTTCATTTATGAGAGAGAGGTGGGGAGATGAAGAATTTTGTGTTGGGTGGGATTTCATTAGATTTAGGGCTTGTTTTTTTCCATATTTTTAAGGCACATGTTTCTTGTGATGGTCCCAGACAAAGGTCATTTCAAAAGGACCATTATTGAAGTTATAGATTGAAAAAAAAGGAATATAAGCTAGAAGTTTCTCTATTATAATATAAGCTAAATTAATTTATTTTATCAAACTTGGTTCTTTTATTGATTAAACTATTTATAAGTTAATCAAATAACCTAGTTAGTAGTTAAATTATTGCTCTTACTGAATTATATATATAAGTAATTGATAATTAAAATCCTAAAAACTCTATTTATAAATTAGAAATATAAATCTTGAAATCCTCACCGTGGAGGGCTTTACAAAATTTACCCTTAAAAGGGTTATCAAAGTATAGAAATGAATCCACTTGTGTTTAAATTTATATAACTTTTGACTCATTTAGTGTGAGGAAATAATTTATATGTTAACTTGTAAATCTCTTTTGCACTAGTGTGAAAACAAACCAATATAACTAAGAAAAATATTATAAAAGTCAACCAACTTAGAAGTTGCAGCTTTGTTAATATTGCAAAAGAAGATGATGAGAAAATGTGACCTTTACATTAGGGTTTCTACCTGAAATTTAAAACCATATAAATTGGTCTATTATTGAGTATAAAAATATATAAAAAATTATTGAAAAAAAAAAAGATGAAGAAGGGTTTGGTTATATATATTGAAGGAGGTGACAGACACATGTTACTCTGTTTTGTAGTGACAGAAAATGAACATAAAGTGGGGTATAGTGTCCCCAATATGCAGCAATTAGAGCCATATATTTTACTTGCACATTTTGATCACAGATAGGTGCATTAACTTGTTCACAATTAATAAGTTGTACGAAAATGGATAGAGATTGGTCTTTGTTGGGCAAAACTTGAAGGGGTCTTATGCCACTGGTACGATGCACTTGTCCCTTCTTCTTGTCTTATGCATTCAAATCCTTCATCATTTTCAAACTTGGACCAAGATCATCAATTAATTATCATGCTTTCTTTTCAAACTTCTTCACTCAATTCTGCTGCCATTTTCGTTTTGCTCATTCTGTGTTATCAGCTATATCTTCTGCATATAGATCATATAATAAATAACCCTTATCAAATATACACTTACCAAATATTTAAATTTGTCAATGAAATGTGATGTGAGTGTGTTCACTTATAGATTCTTGATTGAAGTTTTTGTGTAAACAAGTCATTGGAAAATTAATCTACTTGCATAGACTATACCAAATATAAAGACATGTGAAATGTTTGCATATCAAATACTAAATACCAAATGCCCAAAAAAAAATTATATACAAAATAGATGAATTATTCAATGACTAATTTACAT
>Ga0123341_1006409_pt1 | contig 10645 bp, 5 predicted proteins | sample Turbeapinknodule_FD_89959 | JGI IMG/M metagenome (GOLD analysis project Ga0123341, IMG submission 89959) | Root nodule microbial communities of legume samples collected from Mexico - Turtle bean Mexico pink nodule | ecosystem: Host-associated > Plants > Roots > Nodule | place: Mexico: Nepantla...
AAACTAACTTTAGAGACCAAAATAATTAGTTACTATATTAATTATATTTATAAACTAAAAAAAAATTATTGGTATGTACAATAGTTTATTATTAATAAAAATTTATAAAGTAATTTCTAAATTGGTATCTAATCATTAGTTACTAAGGTTTTATCTACTACCTACTTTATATTTTAAATTAGTCTCTATTAATCTTTTAGAGACTAAACTTAAAATCTAAAATATCAATAGTTAAAACTTTTGTAGTTAATCTATATACCAATTTAAAAATCATTTTGTACATTTTTATTAATAATAGAAATTATTTTAGAAACTAAAAATTTTGTAATTTTTAATATAGTATCTAATTTAGTTAGTTGACTAATTATTTTTTGTCTTTAAGTTTTATTACTATGTAATATATGTAATAAGTAGAAACATAACCATGAATGTTTACATATTTATTAAAGAACATTTACATTATTTTTTTCATTCATTTAGGATCTAATATCTAAGGTGGCATCAAGTGTATGCATTAAATCAATAATTAAATTCCAACATAATATTTTTTTTTGGAAAATAGTATATAATATTATATAGAGACAATATTCTCTCACGCTCAAATGATAATGTTGTTTTTTATTGACATGTTAAAGCATGAATGATTCCCTGAAATGCAAGTGAATGTGATGTCAACCCATAAGATTATATTTTGATTATTGTATTCATCTGAGAATACATTTGTAGACCATTGAATTGGAAAGTTAAAATATGGGCATATTTTTACGTCAAAGTTGGGTACTAGGGTTTGAAAAGGAAGGTTTTAGTTATTATTAGAGACCTGCACAACACAAGGGTTGGTTTTTGTTTTGGATGCCTTAAGTTCAGTGATCCATGTTCCCATTCCCCACTAAAGCATGTGGGCATCACATGCCATGAAATGGGGAACTAATCCTTGTCCAATCACCAACTTGTTTCATCACAAATGGCTCAGAGTTTTCAGATCACCATTGGGGTTCTTCCCTTCAAGCAATCACCATATCATTATTCGTTATTGTTGACCCCTAGGAGATAAAACCACCATCAAAGATCACCCAAGACCTAAAACAACTTTTGCTTATCTACTTCTTCTGCTGGCTAATGGTTTTAGTTAATATTTTGCTTATCTACAACTTTTGCTTTTACAACACTCTGATTCATAAATAATAGCCCTTATTCTTAGCCCACAGAAACAAACTCTATATATAAACATATCATATAAGTGGTGTGAAACAAGGAGCTTTGGAAGGTCTAAAAGGGGTAAGTGAACATGAAATTGTGCACCCAATGTGTATGACTTATTTCCAAAGAGAAACTAGGGAAAGAAAAATATGTTGCAAAAAAGGCAATGAGGGACCTTCCACGAAAATCCAGGACCTCCCTTCCATGTGGCAAAGAAAGAATACCCTTTTGTCTCCTCTTTTTTTTAAAAAAATAATAATAGAATCCACCGTTCAGCATGTGAATCTATTAACATTAGATTGCTTAATCAATTATTTCAAATACGTTGTGTTATGTTAAATACTCAAACCAAAAATAATTTATCCCATCCCATTTTCCCCCAAAAAATGTGATAATTTAGCTTTAAAAATAAAATGTTACAAGTTCAAGTCTGTTGAGATTATCATCATATTTGAGAAATTATTCACTTTAGAGTTTGGAGTTATATTACGATTTTATCTTTAAAAGATGTTTTGGTGGATTAAGGAGAGATGTACTTAAACTATCATTGACCTTGACTCCTAAGTAATGTAATACTATTGAGCGTATCAGAACAAGTCTCTCAGTTGAGGTCTAAGAGGAACGAATTCCTCCTAGTTGAGGGTTAAGGAAACTATGATTTGTCTTTAGAACCTTGTTTCGTCTCCACATACGGACGTCAATATTCCAACCTCAAGTCCATTGAGATAACATCACAAAGTCAATCACTGCATCTGATGTATTATCTGCTTTGGAGTTTAAAGTTCTGTCATGATAAATTAAAGAAAAAAATGTATTTAAACTATTCTTGATCTCAACCCTTAAATAATGTAAAATTATTGGAGATACCAGAAAATAAAAAAAATGATTTTTAAATATTAAAAAAAAAACACTCTCTATTATTAATCTTTAAATGTTGATATCAAATTAACTTTTAAACATCATAAACTAATAATTAAATATCACAAAAAAACTATAGAGAAAACATACTTGCAACATTTGTATATCTTCATATATTTAATCAATATCCTCCATGATTAAATTATATAATTCCTCATTTATAAAGCAATCATTTATTCAATTTTGACGTGGGAAGTAATTATATTTAAGGTTTAATAATAAAAAAAAATCTTATATTCATTTTGTTCTACTATTTTGAATGTTATTAGTCCTTCATTTTTCTAAAATAATGTAATTCTTTTGTTAAATTTATAGTGACCACAGTACTGCAGTATAATATTTGACACTTGTTATTTATCTGTTTGTATCACCTATTTTATTTATCAATGAGTTATTCGTTCATCATGTTAAATCATTCATGGTTCATATCAATTACAGTGAGGAGTGTAACATTGTTATCATGAATTTAATAAAACAGACCACATTAACTTGTTTTTTTTGAAGGACTAAATTAAAAAAAGAATGAAAACAGTAAACGAAATTGAAATAATTATTAAAGAGAGCTATGTTTAATTTATACAAAAACTGTGGTAGCATAGAAAATATTAATGGTATGAAAAAGAAAAAAAAAAAGAAATAATAGAATCGAGTGGAAAAGAATTCACGTGTAAGTAGGGTGTGTGAGGAAGAGTGCAGCATGTGCTTGGTTACAGTCGGCGAGGTTTCGTTTGATGAGATAAGAGAATTGAATAAAAAGAGTGATTTTTCTTCCTTCTATACCCTCATCTCACGGATCTTGCTTCTCTCTCTCTCTCTCTTTGTGTGTCTCTTACAATTTCTTATTCTATAATATTATTCTTCCACAAACACACTACTATATAAGGCCAAGAGATTAGACCAACCCAATAGTTCAATACCAAGAACATGGCCTCATGGAAGAAAACCATTGCCACCCCTTTCAAAAAGGCTTGCACTTTCTTTAACCAGCAACCCCCCAGGGACCCTAAGAAGTCTCAAACAGGTTTCTGTCTTTGTATTTCACATAACATAACATAGTCTTATCATAAAATCTGGTGGGTCATCGATTACTTATATGTTGTTTTTGTGTGATTCTGCAGAACAAGAGAACCGGATTATGGATCTCCATGGTGAAGTGATGGCATGTGGGTATGAAGATGTTCAAGTTATGTGGTCAATTCTTGACAAGTCAAAATCTTCAGCCTGCAATATAACTTCATCATGACACGTGTGTGCTGTTCCCCTCTTCTCTCATCTACCAGGAGAAAAAGGATTCTGCTGAAGCAATTGGCATGTGTTTTTGGATGCTGGTTTTCTGATATGCCTTGTTTTGAATCTGGTGGATGGTGTTGAATGTAAAGAGTGATGTGTAGCTGTTTGATAGCTTTGGATCAGTGCCCCTTCTTCATGGTGGTGATTTCACTTTGTGATTCTTGCAAGTCAAAGGACCTATTATAACAGGGAATCCACATGATTGATTAGAGCAAATCATGGAGAGATTTTGTTTTACTTTTTTTATGAAATGTACATTGTTTTATCTATCATTCTCTCTTTTTCTCCTCTATTTTTTCACTGTTCAAGATGGTGATTTTCAGCAGGAGGTTAAATCGATTTGATGATCGTATTATCAGAAAAAAAAAATGTTTTTAAAACTTATATAGAACACTTCATACTAAATACTACATTTAAGAATACTGCAGAGTGTATTGGTAAGAAACAAAGTACACCTGCAAAAGGTTGAAAGGAAATTTTGATGGAAAAGTGATATTTCTATTTCTAGATAGATTACTTTTAAATGCTCAGATCAATTTTATTTGATAGATAGATAGATGGATCGATTAGGGATAAATGTTTATTGTTAAAAGAGAAAATAGTTTTATTAAAGAATAAGATCAGTGGCGAACCTTCAAAGTAAAAGGAGCCATGGTCCCACAAAGCTTTTCAACTTTCGACCTTTCATATATAATTTTTTATATGCAAGATAAAATTGAGTTCAAAATACATAGAAGTACTTCTATCGACAAATTTAATAAATAAAACCATTTTGAATAATACGGAAATTAATTAATTTTAATTTATTCAGAAAATAGTTTCTAACGAAATGGAAGTTGTTCTGGTTCAAATTATATATAGGTGAAGCAAATATAAATGAATGTCAAAATTTTGATTTTTTTTCTTAATTTTTTCTTCACTTGTAGGTTTAGATTTCTAACAAGCAGTAATAAGAAACAATCTTTGAGAATTTCGAAGTTATGTTAATCAATTTGTAGAAATTTTAGGGAGAATATAAGTTGGTTGAAATGGGTCACAAAAATTTGGACATAGACCAAAGTTGTTTACTGAGCATCATGTATTATTATGGACCTTTTCTTAATGTTGATTTCAGTTGAAAACCTCGAAGACATATTACGAAGTGAACTTTAATCCTAACTCAATCCTATAAAATCGAATCATGGGGTGAGGTTTGCATCCACTTATATACAATGAAATATTCTTATTTCTAGTCGATGTGGAATCTCCAACACACCCCCTCATGCCAAGAGTGACAACTCGTGCGTGGGATAACATATTATGGGTGGTCTGATAACGGTCCGATAGCGAGTGACCTGATAAGCCCAACAAACACTCATTAGGATAGGCTCGAAATGGCTCTGATACCATATTACGAAGTGGACTTTAAGCCTAACTCAACCCCATAAAACCAACTCATGGGGTGAGGTTTGCACTCACTTATATACATGAAATATTCCTATCTCTAGTCGATGTGAGATCTTCAACAAGACATGTCATATCATTAGTTACATGTCACTCTTGACTATTAGATGACAAACACCCATTTCTTGGGCAAGTAACATTCCCGCAATCGAAGCCTCGTACTCCGCTTGATTGTTGCTTGCCTTGAAAGAGAAACCAAGGGATTGCTCAAACAAAACTTCATTAAGTCCTTCAAGAATTATGCTCGCTCTATTGCCCTTCAAATTGGAAGCTCCATCAATGGAAAAATTCCACTTGGAGTTCGCTTGAGGAGCTAGAGTAGGTATGTGCGCGAGCTCGGCCACAAAGTCTACTAGAGTATGCCCTTTCATCAGACCTTGCAGTTTGTACCATATGTCAAACTTTGACAATTCGATTGCCCATTTGATCATCCTCCCCGGCTATATTCGGTGTTTGTTATGGACTTGCTTTAAGGGAAGGTCGATCATCACCACGACAAACAAACTTTGAAAATAATAATGGCGTTGTTTGACTTGAAAACAACAGTTAGGCGACCTTCTCAACTCCTTGAAGAACTTTATTGACGAAATAAATAGGCTTTCTTCCCTTAACAACATCTTGGACAATGAGTAAGCTAATGGAATGGTCGGTCACCGTGATGTATAGTCAGATGGGGATGTTTGGTGTGGGCTTGTTGAGGACTGGCGGGTTGCAAAATATTCCTTCAAGTTTAGAAATGTCTCCTCACACTAATTTGTCCATCCAAAGTGCTCATTCCGACAGAGGCACTGGAAGTAAGGGTTTCAATTCTCCCCGCTTGTCGAAAGGAATCACGACAAAGCGACCATCCTCCCCGTGAAGTGTTTTTACGCTGGCAAGGCTCCTTATGTTGATGATGGTCGAGCATTTGTCTGGATCGATCTCAATTCCTCTATTAGTAAGTAGGAAATCGAGGAATGTTCTCAATCGAACCCGAATACACACTTCTCTAGGTTGAGCTTCAAGTGATGCATCCCGATGGTTTTGAAAAATTCCTCAAGGCTAGAGCAATAGCTTTTCGACCTCTCAAATGTGACTACCATGTCATCTGCATAGGCTTGCACATTTTGGCCCATCATGGGTTGCAATATTTTGCCCATCAGACATTGGCCACTTCGACCATGAATGTTGTTTTGTTCTCGTCGAGTGGGCGCATCCATATTTTGTTATATCCCGAAAAGGCATCTATCAAACTGAGAAAGTTGCAAACTGAGGCATTATCCACCAAAGTATATATGCTGGGAAAGGGATACAAATATTTAGGAAAAACAGTGTTCAAATCTATGAAATCAACACATATCATCCATTTGTTGTTAGTCCTTTTCACCATCACGATGTTAGCCAGCCAATCGGGGTATTGGATTTTCCTTATCTGGTTGGCATTTACCAACTTCCTGGTTTCCTCCTAAATTGCAAATGATTTGTCTTTACTGGATTTTTTCCTCTTTTGCATGACCAGCTTGTCATGAGGATCAATGATTAGTCAATGGCATAGGAAATCAAGATCTAATCCTAGCATGTAGACTGTCAACCATGAAAGCATTCATATTTTTCAATAGAATTTCCTTAAATTCCTTTTCCAGTTCCTCACTCAAGGAAACACCAACCTTGAACTTTTTTCCTTCCAACTATAACTCTCGGGTATCTCTGACATTCTTGGGGTGCCTTTTGTTACACACCACTCGGGGGTTGGCCTCCACATCTGGGTTTGCAACAAAAGTGGCTATGGTGTACGCTCCTGACGTGTCATTAGAATGTTCATGTATCGCTTCCTTGTGAACCTTCATGATGATCTTCCCGTTTGGAGATGGAAGCTTCATCTTAAGGTGGATCGTAGAGACAATTGCATCTAACATATTCAACGAAGGTCAACCCAACAACATTTTGTATGACGAGGGGGTATTCATAATGATATACTTGACCATGATGGTGCTTGTCGCCTCGTCATTTGAGTAGGTCGTTCACAACTCTACATGAGTTGGACTTCAACTTGCTCACCCAAGAATCCTACTAGGATCCCATCGAATGATTTTAATTGGTCACGAGGGATATTAAGGTCCACGAATGTGTCTCAAAACATGACATCAAGGGATCCTTTATCAATCAGGACCCGATAATGATCACGAATAAAACCACTAGGTCATCCTCATGTGGCAGAACGTCCTCTAAGTCGGTCACTGAGAAACAAATGGGTGGGGTTAGATTCATTTTACGACTTCCCAAAGATAACATCGATCTCACTTAGCATTTTCAGCTAATCAAGGTGATGATCTTGAAAAACCCAAGGTATCTAACATTAGCTACCAAGGTTTTACCTGCTAACTACTTTAGATTCTAAACTAGTCTTAAAATTAGAAATTAATTTTGAATCTAAAGTAATTAGTAGCTAAAACCTTTGTAACTAATGTTTGATACCTATTTAGAAACTATTTTATAATTTTTATTAATAATAAAAACTATTTTAGATATTAATAATTTTTTAGTTTATAAAATAGTATCTAACTTAGTCACTATAGTGATTAATTATTTTTTTATCTCTAAATTAGTTGACATTAGATAATTTTCTTGTAGTGTACAAACATGTATGATAGATGATAACAATAGGTAACTTTAAGATAAATGATATAGCAAGAATTCTCATAGGTGGATTGCTTCCCAACATGAATAATCCAAAGGTTAACATTTCCCCTAAAGACAAAAAACACTTAAATATGTATGACTTGCATTACATGATTTGATCTTTTCTGTGTTTGTCTCTTGAGAGTTATGAGCTTACTCTTATATAAGTCTTTAAGTTGCTCTATGTAATCTTCAGTAATAAAGTTTGTTTTTGTTGGATAACATAATCTTTGATCAATTTGCACAAATACATTTATATATATATATATATATTTATTTATTTTTTTATTTTATTTTATGTCCAATTTTATGTATAGAAGGTTTCACTTCCCTATAAGTTATGCGAGTTGTAAAAAAAGAAATATGAAATAATATATAACAAATAATGTGCATTAATATTATATGCAAAGAATATGCTTCGCGTTTGTAAAGATCAATTGATTCTTAATATAAATATTTTGAATGTTGTTGGAATCCTAAATTTCCTTGTTTAAAAAATAGTTCTTCGGATGTTGATTATAAATATTAAGTTTATTAGAGTAAATTTAAACTTATTCATTATAAATTATTTTATGTACAAGAGGGTTCGTGTAATTACAATTTAACATATGTTTGATTAACAATTACAAACAAATATACTTACATCATCTTGCTCTAGATGATACTCTTAAAAAGTTTAATGGAACTTCAACTTCATAGACCATACATTAGGAGATTCATTAAACATATATGGTAACATGTAATATAGTATGCTCATATTATTATTATCAAAACTTATCTGTAAAAGGATGATCTAATGATCTTAGACAAATATAGATCGTCTAAGTCTTAACAATACCATTAACCTATATTGACAAAAATAATGTTAGTAATATTTTTCAGAAAATAATCTTAATCAATTTTAACATAAAAAAATACATATCAATGTACAGAGTATCGGAAGAAAGATTCGTAGCCGAAGCTCGTGGAAGGCCCCACTGATAAATTGAAAATTGATGCTCTTGGCGAAGCTAATGCAAGGTCACTCTTGGGTCACCTTGCTTCTGATAAACCAGGTAGAATGGTGGATGATTTTGCAGATATGCCTCTTCTCAAGGATGCCTTGCATCATGATAGGTCCCCATCCACGCAGGGGTTGTCCACTCCCACTTCGGATTTCCCCGAACTGGGGATGATAAGAAATTCACCTATTGTTATGCAAGCCAAGGGCTCAAAGTCACATTCAGCTACAAATCCTATTGATGATCATCATGTGGAGGTCTCTACTCCTGTGGTTGTACCATCTTCGTTGCATCCTACCTCTCCTCGGAAGGCTAAATCACCTGCAGATTCTAAAACACCAATTAATACTCCAAATGATGGTCATCATGTGGAGGAATATGTTATTGTAATTGTACCATCTCCGTCACCTCATACCCACCCTCGGAAGGCTAAATCTCTTGGGGATGTTAAAGCACTATCGTTGGTCCTGCAAAATCACTTTTCCTTTCTTGATGGTTTGAAAACTACAGATGTTGTTTCAAAATTTTGGGTTGATCCTAATGAGATGGAGGAGGATGTCAGTGATATTGAGGAGGAAATAGTTTGCACTAAAAGAAAACTAGGGAGACCACCTAAGGGGACCGGTAAATCTAAAAAAACTACTAAGGCAGTTTTCTCTACAACGTCGTAATGAAGGTCTCTTCATTTTTCTAGAATGTTAGAGAACTGAGAAATCACAAAACTATGGAGATGTTGATTAGTTTACTTAAACTATATAAACCCCTCCTGGTTTTTCTTACTGAACCCATGATGTCGTAGACTGATGCTTTAGACGTCCTTTTCAAATCTGTTAATATGCATTTTATGGCTATGTCTCCTATTGTTAATAAAGTTGTTAGATTTTGGTGTTTGTCGGTTCCTAATCTTGTCCAAAATTTCTTGGTCAATGATCAATTTATTTTTGTAACTTGTCTTCTGCATGATAAATATTTTAGCTTTGCAGGTGTTTATGGTGCTAACACATACTTGGCTAGACGGTTTTTGTCGAGGGATCTTAGTTCCTTCACAGGGCCTTGGTGTATTCTAGGAGATTTTAATGTTGTGCTCTCAGTGGATGATTGTAAAAGGGGTAGCTCCTAATCAGATTTCTTGTAATGAATTCCTTGATTGGATTAATACTAATTATTTCTCTTGTATGCCTTTTACTAGATCTTGTTATACTTGATGTAATGGAAGAAGAGGGTAGCATAGAATTCATAGAAGACTGGATAGGGTTTTATGTAATGGAGTGTGTCTGGATGAATGAGATTCTTGTACTCATCATGTTCTTTTTAAAAATTGTTCTGATCATTCCCCTATTCTTGCTAGTCTTTCTAGTAATTCTTTGAGGAAAGTTATCCATTTTTGTTTCTTTTCTATGTGGCTTCAAGACACTTCATGTCCGAAGCTTATTCATGGTTCTTGGGCTAATACGGTTGTTAGTTGTCTTGTGTTTATTTTGCAACATAAGTTAAAAAGGTTGAAAATTGAGCTCTGAGACTAGAATAAAAATTCTTTTGGTAATGTTCACAATGCAATTCTTCTTAAGCAGGTTCTCCTCCTCGGTATTCAACAAAACTTAGAGACTGCTAGTTTGTCTGATATTGATGAGTTTCTCTATCAAGAAAATATTGCTAAGGAGGAGTTTGATCATGCTTTCATTGTCAATATTTATTTTGAAAAGAAATGGCTAAGATGTTATGGTTCAAAAATCCGCATATTTTTATATTTGTTTTCTTTTTTAATAATACTTTTCTCATATGATAGCAGATGATTGTTGTTACTTGATGTGTTGTCAAGTTGTATAATGATACCTAACCTGAAAGCTTTTATAAAAAAAAACATAAAAAAATACTTATGTTAACATGAATTGATAAATGATGTTGAATCGGTAAGTCCTTACCTTAGGAGAACCAATGATATCCAAATCAAAATTAAGTAAAGGATGTACCAATTAAAGTTGAATTAAAGAAAAAAAAAACATAAACATACGAAAAGAAAACTTAAGAAAATTTTCAAATTATTACTTTTAAATATATAATTTTAAGTACTCTTAAGAATTTTAAAATTAGTAACATTTTTTTATCTTAATTTTTCTATAATAAGCATTACAAGT
>Ga0123341_1006410_pt1 | contig 10644 bp, 4 predicted proteins | sample Turbeapinknodule_FD_89959 | JGI IMG/M metagenome (GOLD analysis project Ga0123341, IMG submission 89959) | Root nodule microbial communities of legume samples collected from Mexico - Turtle bean Mexico pink nodule | ecosystem: Host-associated > Plants > Roots > Nodule | place: Mexico: Nepantla...
ATAATTTTTCTTTTTTTAATAATAATAATTATTTTTATATTATATTATACAATTAATTTTATTTATTTGATTATAATATAAATATTATAATCATATGGGCAAACATCTTTCTAATCTGCAGGGGTAAAACAGAGGGAAGGGATAGTGGGAGGTACCCGAGTTTCCAAAGATAAAACCAATTTGGAATCTCATTTCCGACTCGACACCAAAGACCTTCCCCCTGAAAAACCACCTGTTGTAGTGTTAAAATCACCCAAAAGAAGAGTCTCGTGGTTGTGTCCTTGCGACTAATCTTTGCTCTTTCGATTTGTCTCTTGATCCCGAAGATATTTTGTCAAAAACCCTTCTTTAACCAGCTTGGCGAGTTGATATTTCAGGGTTAAGCACCTCTCGGTGTCATGGCAACGGGCTTGATGAAACTCATATCAAGCTTCCTTTTTTCCCTGAATGTGCGATTGGTCTACTTCAAAAATTGTTGTTTGTCCACAACATTCTCCTTGGTCATTAGTGACCCAAATGAAGTGGTGAACTGTGGTCGGGGCAAAACATACTCAAATCATTCGTCTTTCACTTTGTCCTTCTTGCCTACGTATGGGACGTATCTCTATTCGGATTGCCCCCTAAAGATGTATCAATATTCTTTGAGCGGTGATTGCACATGCTCTCCTTGTACCTTCCTTATTTTGGTAGTTCGTTGACCCTTTTTCTTCAGATTGCTTCCTCCGCTCATTGTCGTACCTCCGCCATAAACTCGCATTGGTTTCAGAGCAATGAGTAGCTAAAGGAGCTGACCCAGAGTCCTTTCACGAACGCATATACTACCATCTCTTCATTCAAATTCTATAAGTGTACTGAGACCGCACAAAAATGATTTAGATATTCTTTGTAGGATTCTCCATCTTGCTATCTCACATCGAATAAATTGGCTTGTCGAGGATGTTCGACTTTGTTGGCTAAGAACTGCTCCTTAAATATCCTATAAAAATCTTAAAATGATGTAATGTAGTCATCTGGAACACCACTAAACCATTGGAGAGTTATTCACGTGAACGTTCCCATAAACATTTTGCAGCGCACAACATCTGACCCAAAGATTATCATCTGGGCTCAGAATGCGTTCATTTGCCCTTCAGGGTCCTCCACTCTGGAAAAAGGTGTGACATTTGGTATAATAGAAAGTGGCGGAATCGGTTCATCCATGATTGCCTGCGAAAATGATTGGGGATTATCTCTTGTTGACATGTCGAGAGAACAAGCTCGTGTGCTTCTTCTTACTTGCCTATGCATGGTTCTTCGCAATTCCTCATTTGTTTTCTATAGTTCTTCATGTTGGATATGAAGTCAGGACCAATTGGCTTGGGCTAAGTAGACACCATGTTTTAGTGAGTGAGCTTAATCATTGTGTCCCTTTAATATCTCTATTTAAAGAGATCATTGTACTTGTAATTGGTGTGCAACAGGATATAATGTAAACCTAATAGTTGCCCGTGTGGATGTAGGTTGCAGTTGGCGACCGAACCACATTAAATCTTGTGTTGTTTATTTTTCTGCAGTTGATTCGTGATTTTGTGTATTGCTTCCGTGTGCATTTTTCCCATCACTTCATTCATTCAGATTGTCTCCTCCGTCAATCTTTTGGAAGAATCTACCTATCCCTGAAGTCATTCCTGGTTAGTTTGGGATTCTTCATGATCAGCCCAGGCTTCCTCGTGCAAACAGTCCCGCTCCTGCCGAAACTCATGAGCTTGTCTTTTTACCTCTTTGTTGTCGTGTTGGAAGGCTTGCATGGTCTCCATAATCTGTTGGGGGTGGGTTCTTCATCCTCGTCCTACATATGTTGTCGAGTGTTTCTCATATGCTCTAGTAACTAGAGTTCTAAGTGTCTTTGTGGTTAGCAGGATTAGTTTTACCTGCCTCACAGATAACACCAAATGTTCTCACCAAACTGGTGGTTAAGTGCTTGGGGGTGGCCTCTGAGAAGACTCTTTTGTAACCGCCGCCTTAAGTGTCCAGTGATCACAAGAAGAAAAGAGGAGCTTCGTCTGTTGACTACACTCCGACGATCAAGTCATGAGAGCATAAAATATCAGTGATTAACAGTTTTTGTTAAGTATAAAAAAATCGTCCATACCTATGAGGACTTTCTTCCCCTTTTGCAGTGTCTTTCGATCTCCCTTTTTGTGGAGTCATCCGATCCCTCATTTTATGGAGTCATAATAGATTCATCCGTAACTCCTCAAAACTTAAGCCACTCAGTTATTTATTTCTGACGTATCTTAAATGAAATAAAATTGATTTAACAAAACCCCAAAAATCAAAGCATATTTATAGAAGACAGTTATAAAATGCATGTTGCTCAATTCTCTACCGAGCTATGATATTCTTCGGAAAAAAAACAATATTAGGTCAGAAACTGAACTGAGACCAACCGAACAGTACATTCATTATTTTTTATGCAAATGACAAGCATTATAGCAAAACCTCAGTCTCTTTAACTTTGGCCAGTGTAGTAATTTGTTTCTCTAACATCATCTTCTTTACGTCTTTTATGTGACTTATTTAACGAGCATTAGTGTTCACCCCTCCCAATAATGTACTATCACCATAAAATTTCCCATCATCACCTCGCAAAAACACTCTTTGGCTCCAATACTTTTGAGGAGATATAAATAGGAGGGGCATCGAAATCGGACACCACCAAACTCAACCAGAATCTCTTACATGTTACCATGTCACAGTGAGCTAAGGTTTAGAATATTTGTTGAAACATTGTCCACCGAAGTTAAGGGTCCCTTTTCACTTCAAATGAGTAAAACAATGGGTCTTTTTTGAGCATTTAAGGGAATCTTATTTGTATTTTGTAGAGGACGAGTTACATGAGGAATCACTTAGGGGAAGTTTTGCATGATAATCTCTTGTTGAACATACACTTGAGGAGAATCTAGTGACACATCGACAACAAGATTCATTGTTTGGGCACTGTCTTTTTCTTGGATGATGTCTGAATGTTAGCCAACCAGTTCTTTTCTAAGGCATGACACCCAACCTAAGTACACAACTCTATATTGTAAAAAATTCTCATGATATCTACACAAAACAAGCAAGGTTAATGTTCCAAAAAGGTTAATAAGGCATGATACTAAAATATCAAGACATTATAGTTAAACTAAGTTATGGGGTCCTCAACATAAGGCATATTGAGCATACATGTGTTGTTGATCAAGGATAAAGATTCTTGATAATTTCAATATCTATCATCTTCTCGACACTAACACAAGTGCAACATAACTTTATTAGGACAATTATTTGGACAAATTACATCACTTCAAGCTCCAATGTAAATATGGATGACATAAAAAATAACTTATTTTATGTTGGTCAATCACATGACATAAAAGAGACATTTTATGTCAATTACAAATGTTTCTACATCGATTGAGGTAGAACCCGACATAAACACGCCCTTTTTTAAGTTAGTCTATTTCGTATAATGTAGAAAATGAAAAAATGAGACTTTTTATATCTATTAATATAAGAATCGACTTAGAAGTACATTTTACATTAATTATTGAATTAGTTATCGTAGAAAAGTCTCATTTTTTTTAATGAACTTATAATAGAGTAAATAATTTCCAAGAAGATAAATTGAACAACAAAGTAACTATAATAAAAAAAATGCATATATGTTAAACATTTTTTTTTTCTATCACTATCACTGTTACATTTAATGGATCATATATTACTATGAAAGTTCTAAAAGGCATTACAAGATAATAACAAATGTTTTTTAAAGTAACTAAAATACGAAATTTTTAACAACTATCAAATCTAATTAATCATGTAAAAAATAACTCATATATGGAAAAGTTAGAGGGAGGGTTTTAAAAGATACAGGGGAGAAAAAAACATAATAGAGGAGGCATGTGAAAGTGAGGGGTTACACGGTGACAGTAAAAAAACATCACGACGATTATTAAAAATCGTCACAATTATAATATGATAGGTTAATAATTATCACATTTTTCCTTCAAAATATGTCATTTAGAATCGTCATTTTATGAAGTATACCACTATCCTGCGTTTTCATTCCCTCCATAGCATTCCTTTTTTTCCAAAACATTGTATTTTCGCAAATCTCATTTCTTTGACCACTCTCGAAACCCTTTCATTTTTATTTTTTTTTCGAAACCCTCTCATTTCAAACCCAGACCCCTCACACCACTACAAGAAAATAACAATTTAGTCACCAAATTAACGACCAAAAATAAGTGGTCGCAATTTGTGACTGAAATAGCCACTGAATACCCTTAGTGTCAAATGTGCGACCGAAATAGCGACCGAATGAATTGTTAATGATGTTAGTTAGTTTTGCAACTGAATCAGCGACCGAATATGAGAGTGATAAAACCATCAGTCGCTAAAGTGGTCATTGTTTTGAATAAATTGGAAAAATATATCTACGACCGAATATGTTTAATTTTTAGTCACCGATTTTATCTTGGTCGCTAAATATTATTGCTTGTTATTTGCCACCGAATCCGCCACCGAATTCAACGACCAAAAATAAGTGGTCGCAATTTGTGACTGAAATAGCCACTAAATACCCTTAGTGTCAAATGTGCGACCGAAATAGCGACCGAATGAATTGTTAATGATTTTAGTTAGTTTTGCAACTGAATTAGCGACCGAACATGAGAGTGATAAAACCATCAGTCGCTAAAGTGGTCAATGTTTTGAATAAATTGGAAAAATATATCTACAACCGAATTAGCGACCGAATATGTTTAATTTTTAGCCACCGATTTTTTTTATCGCTAAATGTAATTTTTTTATTTTACTACTAGTACTGCTTCTACTACTAATAATAATAATATAAAATATTAATATTAATATTAATAATAATATTATTATTCTTATTTTTGTTGTTATTATTATTATTTGATCCAAAAAGAATTAAAATAGTTGAACAATTATTTTATTTTAAAATAAAAAAATAGATTAGTCAATATTATTATTATTGTTTTAAAAAATAATTCTCTCACTTTGTCTCTTCTTTAGACTTCAGAGTTATTGTTAGGTTTTAGGGTATTGGAGTGGGTAACTTTTCATAAAACACAGAGTCATTGGAGGAGGAGGAGGAAGTTGCGGTGCTGGTGGTGGTGCGATAAGAGGTGTGAGCATAGGAGGAGGAGGAAGGTGTGGGTGGTGGTCGTGGTGTGAACTGAGGTGCGAACAGAGACGAATGGAGGCGAACGAAGGTCCGAACGGTGCGAATAGAGGTACTTTGATTGCTTGCATTAATTTTATCATCAATAATATTTGGGAAGAAAATTGAGTAGCAAAATAATAATAGATTATTGCCACAATTATCATTTTGTTTCACATTGCAGTCTTCCACAATATTGCGGTCTTCTACACTTTATTTCACAACACTATCACTTTATGATTTTTGGTTATTGCATGAAGAGTATTATTTAGTTTATTGTCTTGTTAGAGTGCTATTTAGGATAAGCTCAATAGCCTCGTGGTGAAGACTATCAAAGTGTTTTAATTCAATACCAAACTGCCAATACCTCCATCTTCAAAGAATTCAATAGTTGGCAATTGTAAACATTGTTTAATATTTTTTTATGTTGTTTATATTTATTGTTAGTAATAACAAATAAATAAGAGAAGAAACAAAGTTATATATGCACATCTAGTAATATTATTAAAGACATTAATAAATTTGCACTGTTTTAAAAAATTATTAAATTCATCAAGGAAACAAAACATGGTGATACTAAAAATTTTGTTTAAATAAGAAATGGAAAATATAATACTTCAACAATGAAAACTATAAAAGAAACATACAATTTTTTTTATAAGAAAATAATCATTTATAAAAAAAAAATCTGAAATTTAAAATATTATACTCACTAAAAAAATCTAAAAACTTAAAAGATGATGAGGGTCAAACCCCTAGGCTTACAGGTGCCTCCTCACTCTCTGAATCCCCAGAGTTGTCATTAATGTGAGCTAAGTTTAATTGGTTAGTTCTTTGTGCTCCCTTCACAACTTTCTATTTTGCATGCATTAAATGGGATTTTATGGAAAAATGCAGGACCACACATTCTCGGAACACTCTCTGCACATAGATATAAATGAAATGTGAAAAAGATTCTGTCTCAATTCTTATAATAATGTTTATATTTATTTTCATGATTTTAAAATCTAGTTTATAACTTGTTGAGACTGAAAGTGATAAAAAAACTACAGTGGTATCAACTTTTTGATATTGTTATAACACATGCTTGTGGTTTTAAAAAAACCCTTTAAACTGACTATGCAAGTTTATACATATTTTGCAGTTTTATCAGGGTGTTGTTGTTGGGAAGTCTCACATGGATTACCTCAATTCTAGTGTGTGCCTTATATTAATTTAGCAGCTTTGTTTAATGCCAATTGATTTTAAGATGCAATTTGACAGTGGTGTGGTGCTATGGCCCCGCTTTTTGTTCTATAATGTATTGGCATAGTCATGATTCAAATGCTAAGTTTCAATATGGGTTGGTTATGTATTGGCATAGTCATAATTCAAATGCTAAGTTTCAGTATGGATATTTTTCAAATGTCTATTGGTTGTGTTTCAGTTGTTTTCAATTTGACGACATATTTCTTGCTTGTCGACTACTTCTAGTTTTTCATTCTTATGGCTTTTATTATTCTTGTAAGTTATCTTGTGACTGTTTCTTTTACTACATTTTGAGAAGATGTGCTATTACAAATTTTTTTTTGTTCAAGTTGCTTGGTTCAGTTCATTCACTAATGAAACTACTTGGATGTGGCAGAACGTTCCTGCCAGATATTATCATGGTTGAGAAGGACACATGGATATCGGGAGAGGAAGGGATTTTCAATATGTGGAAACAGAATGGTAATATGTATAAGATGCCTAAAATGATCCTTCTGGCAACCAATATTGGTAAAACTGAATTTGATCAAGCTAAGGCCATGGGTTTCAGTGATACTGTGATCATGAAGCCTCTGAGAGCTAGTATGGTCGCTGCATGTCTTCAGCAAGTTTTGGGGATGGGGAAGAAGAGGCAGCTAGGGAAAGACATGCCTAATGGTTATGCTTTTCTACAAAGCCTTCTCTATGGAATGAAAATCTTGGTGGTTGATGACAATGGGGGTAAACCGGAGGGTTGCTGAAGGTGCTCTGAAAAAGTTTGGAGCTGATGTGAAATTTGCTGAAAGTGGCAAAGCCGTACTTGAAATGCTACAATTGCCTCAAAATTTTGATGCTTGCTTCATGGATATTCAAATGCCAGAAATGGACGGGTATGCATGTTAAAGTTATTTATACTTAAGTACTTGGGAAAATGTAGATTCATGTAAATGCATTAAGTGTTCATGGTTACTATTGTCCAGGAAGTTATCAATAGCATTTCATGTTTAATACATCCTTAAGATATATTAGATATAAGAGTTTTGTTACATATTATGTCAATGTAAAAACCTCAATTTTCTCTATATCTTGGTTTGTTCAAACTTGTTCAAATGTTCTAATTCATGGAAACAAATAATTGTGTTTACACATTCTGCAGATTTCAAGCAACATGCCAAATTCGGATGATGAAGAGCAAGGCAAATGAGGAGATGAAGAATGGGAGTGAGTGGCATGTGCCTATATTGGCCATGACAGCTGATGTGATCCATGCTACATATGATGAGTGCTTGAAACGTGGCATGGATGGATATGTCTCAAGCCATTTAAGGAAAAGAATCTGTATCAGGAAGTTGCAAAGTTTCCCAAATCAAAGACCTTCTCAGACTCATCACAATCTGCTTCTTACAAGGCAACCAACTAGAACATTGGAGACAACACATTCTATATCACAATCTGTTTGATTGCTACTACCATGTTGCATGTAACTTGTCCTTATGCTCAGATGCATAGAGTATCACTTGTTTTCCCAACATATTTGAGTTCATTGATGAGGGATCATACTAACAGCTGCATTTGGTCTTGTTAGAGTAAATGTATACCACACCACACCCCCAATTGTGTACAGATTATGGGTAGGGTACGAGTGAAATTATGTAAATTCAATGTTTTTCCCCTTATATTATTATGTAAATGTATCATGTTGAATTATATAATAGATTTGATTTTTTTAACTAGTTTTCAATAGTTTTCATTGTGTAATACGATTTACTTTTAATTTGTACAACTTCTTAAACTATGTATTTGAAATTCATTCCTATTTAGCTTGATTGGATTTTGAGTGAACAGGTTTGATTTTTTTTTATAAAATGGTCCAAATACCATTTTAAATAGGCATTAATAATACATGTAAAAATAGCCACCGAAACTGATTTGGTGATTTGGGGACTATATCTACAGAGTTGTTGTTTAGCGGCCGAAACAGCTGTAATTACAAAAATAAGAAGAAGATTCTTTAATCTCTGTCTTTAACATAAGTAACTCCATTTTTTGTATGCATTGTTCTACAGCCATGTTTCTCTAGGTTAACATATGTAGTTGTTGCATCAATTCTCTATCATAATATAAAGGTACATACATTTTCCTAAGGGCTGACCTAAGCTCATTCCAATACCTTATTTGGGGAAAATTATGTTACCTAAGATCTCTTGTATAGGCTGAATGACTCCTGAAAACTAAGGGTAGATAAGGTAATCCTCCTCTCATTATCTATTTGGTGAGCTTAAAAAGTTTTTTCAACCTTCATCTCCCAAGTTAGGTAATCTTCTATGCTTGATGAACCATGGAAGAAAGGAAGGTCAATCTTAGGTTCTTTAGGCACATGATGGGTTTGATGTCTATGGTGTCTAAGATTTTGTTGGTAGAGTAGTATGTGTTTGTGATGAATACTATAATCATCTTGGCTTTGGGAAGAGATTATATAATTATTGTTTCTATGTTTTTGAAACCCTCCCCATAACTACTCCTAAACCTTTCTCTATTCCTCTCTTGTGAAATCATAAATTGAGAAAACATTTCCTTCAAATGGAAATTTTCTTTTGTTTGTTTCGCTAGTGTTTCATCGACATCAAAAAAATCTTGAGTGTTAAGATTGTGATGAATACTAGATTGATGTGAATGATCATCCATTTTTGAATTAAAATAGAAATTGTTTTCACAAAGATTTAAAAACTCAACTTGAGTGATAAAAGATTTTCAGAAAGATTTTTTTTTTTTTTTTTCTGAAATATGTCAATGATTCAAGTATGAGTTTTCTCCAAGTTCACTCCCAGAAAAGTAAGGTGAGTCACAATGAACTACTTAAGTATCAAAACTTTCTTAATCAGAGCTTACCCCAGATAGTCCTCAATACAAGTGCTCTCAAAGAACTTCAAAACAATTTTAGAACGAAGGTGGGTGTGTGAATGAAAATAATGAAATTATAGATCAAAGGAAGATTTACTAAAGACAATAAAATATAAAAATCCTATGTGTCATAGAGACTTTAAAGAAAGAGAATAAAGGAATGAAAGTAAAAACAATTAAAAACATGTTAAAATCTACATTTAAAGTACAATAAATTATATTTAATAAAATATTGTCATTTACAAGCATAAACATTTGTGTTATTATTCTAATGGTTGATTGAGTTGTTTCTTAAAAGTATCATTGAATGCACTGATTCTTTTGTCATTATGTTTTCCGTAAAAGTTATCTTTTTTCCATTATATATTTCTTACCAACCTCATTTCTCTTGTATACTTCAATATTGTTCATCAAATATTAAGAAAAGGTGCAACAATGGGTATCTTTGGTAAAAGTGTATCATTCATATGGGTGTTGATCCTTATAGTGTCATCTGCAAACAATTCTAGAGTTTTTGGACAGTTGATTATTGAGGTGACAAATGCTTTGGACAATGGAAGTTTCGACTTAACCGTTGCTTGTCCCAATATTGATGGTAAAAGTTACCTTCTGCATCCTGGTGGTTTCCATGAATGGATTAATAATGGTGTTGCTACTCAATCAGGAGGCCCATCGTTCCTTTGTTCTTTTCAGTGGAAAGGAGCATCTCACATGTTTAACATGTACGTTCCTTCTAGGGACAATGATTGCGAAGAGTGTCATTGGTTTGCCAAAGAAACTGGACCATGTAGGGTTTATAACCGTCCCAAAAAACCTACCATTTGCTTTAAGTGGGATTGAAATATATGTTTATCTTTATTTTTTATATTAGTTCTAGAATCTAGGCTTTACAATTTAAAGTTTTCTTCTGGGAATTTACGTATTATATCATCTAAATAAATGAGTAATATTATTCATTTTGCATGTCTTTGAAATTTGAGTTCAAAAAATTATTTCTGGTATTGAATTGCTCTTGATTTTAGCACTTGATTTCAATATAACGAAAATTATGAGGAGAATAAGAATGTAACAGTTCTTGCAAATCACACGTTTTTTCTTTATTTTGTTCATCGTTTGAACTTTGATTGGATTTGGAAATGAATTTTTGGATGTGTTTTTAAAGACAAAAACAAGAGAAAAATGAGGTTGTTTTGATTAAGAGAAAGAAAATATAAAAATAAGAAAAAAATTTATTAAATTTATGATTGATGTGATATGTGTAATTGATAAAATATTTTGTTTAACTAGATAAATGTGTAAGATTATAAATA
>Ga0123341_1006412_pt1 | contig 10643 bp, 4 predicted proteins | sample Turbeapinknodule_FD_89959 | JGI IMG/M metagenome (GOLD analysis project Ga0123341, IMG submission 89959) | Root nodule microbial communities of legume samples collected from Mexico - Turtle bean Mexico pink nodule | ecosystem: Host-associated > Plants > Roots > Nodule | place: Mexico: Nepantla...
ACAATTGTCAATAACATTAAGTGGTGACATAATTCAATTATGCTCCATTGAATACATTGTTTGTGTAATAAATGGTATGAGACAAAACATTTTCTCCTTTGACATATAGTTGCCATAAATGTACAATCATCTACATCACAATGAATTTAAATTCCTTATTTAAGTCCAAAACAATACTATAAAGAAACTTTTATTTTTAGATCATGTGATTATTTGCTATGTTGTTCATCAAAGTTGTATCTTTATTCAACAAATTGCAAGGGGGGTTTGTGATTTTTTTCAAAAAATATGAATATTCTTAATAAGATTTATTGGGTGTTATATGTAGTTAACTTATCAAAGATTATCATAAACAAGGTGTATAACATTGCTTCATGAAGCTTTGATGCTTGTTTTCTATTCATTCCTTCATAACATGATTGAGACATCTTTGTGGTTAAAAAGAAATAAATACTTGCAATAAAAATGACTAAAATAAACTCTAAAGACACCACAAATTTAGTGATGATTACTTTTTCCAACTCTTTCAACTATCTCATGGCAATTCTTAGTGTTGGTCCATTTTTTAACTTCTTTTTTGGTTAAGTTTCCAAAAAAAATATGTATTTTGTATATATTCCAAAATTTCAAATAAGGGACTAACATTCCGTGACAATTTGCTTAGTGAATTAAATTCAGGGAATGAATTTTAATAAACTATTTTATTGGTTTAACAAATCTTTTTTGATAGATTTTTATATATGTATTTAAAAGTTGTTCCTAAAACACACAAAAAAAAAATAAAAAAAATTGGGTAGACAAACATAATTTTGGTATATAACAAATTAAATAACTTATTTAAGAATTTAGTAACTTTTAAAAAGTAGTTCAATTGTCTTTTAAACACAATGATTTATCAAATAAAATAGACATTTAATACATTGAATTTAAATAATGTGTCCTCTTATGTTGTAGTTTAGGATAACTATATCATGATTATGATAATCGATTACAAAATGAGTATCTGGTAACAAAGTGTTCTCTTATTACTTATAAACTAAATATTACATATGACTATTTTGATCAGAGACCCCTTTTTTAGGAAACAAGAAATATTTATTTATAATTTTTTTTTCTATAAACCAATTTTCAACTTACGTTAATAATTTATTTATTTGAAAATCCCATAATATTTCTTTAAAAAAAATAACGCAAGTACCTAAATTATCAAAGAACGAGACAAAATAAATGATCAAAGGCTAGCATTTTTCTCCATCAAGATACATTGAAATTGTGAAGGAAGAAGGGTTAGAGATATCTCAACAACTCCTGACCCAAATTATACAGAGATATACATCATAAAATTACAATTAGAGTTAGAACAAAAAAAGTTCACCTAAGAGTCTATGAACTTAGAGGCAATACTAGGTGTTTAGAGTCAAGTAAAAAGCCTCCATGCATTGAGTTTGTGGAAGGTGTGACTCCTGTCTTCTCTCGTTTTTGGATTGTACTTGTCATCTTATACATAATGACTTTGTTCATGAATGGGGATTTGATATGAAAATAGGATATTCTGCTAAGGGAGATCGCACACAAAATGTGAGAGTTGTTGATAAGGAATATGTTGTTATCAAGTGAATACAAACTCTGGGTGGTAGCGGAGATGAAACAACTAAAGTTTTCAATTGTGGAAGACCAACTTCGAGTGTTTTGATCGCTGACCAACGAGTTGAGATAAGAAGACAATTAACATGAAAACTTCAAGTGTTCAAAGACTTGTGGTATCAAAGTCATTTAGAACTTATCGTAACGAGAGTTTTTTAATGCAAACTTTACCTTATAAGTTAGTTTTATAAGATTGAGTTAAACTTAAAATTCATTTTTTAATAGAATTTGAATTTTTATTTTTTTGATTTCAACCACATTTCATTGCATTATTCATGATTTTTCCTCTTTTCATTATATTACCAATTTTATTTCCAACATGTAGCACATAATTGTCATATATAAATTTAGTAGTTTTGCATTTCCTATTTATTCAACTACTTTGATAAGAATGGTTGTCATAATATCATGCATGCAAACAATCCCTTTATTTCAAAATGATAAAACAAAATTCATTTCTATATGCGAAGCCATTAAATTTAATTATTCTTTTTTCATTAATGCTTGCAACATTAACAAGTGGCAATATCCCACTAACATCTTATCTTATATGTGAGTTTCAAATCAGTTTTATATCTAAGCTTACAAGCCATGAAAACATTATTGGTTTTGATTTTCGAATAAACAAAGTTTACAAGGTAAAAAGCTAAACCACAATATTCAAAATATTTGTTTTCTTTCTCTAACTTGAATATTACTTGATTATATAAAAAACATTATCTTATATCAACAATTTTAAAGTATTTTTACACTACTTCACATTTATATTGCATAAAAAGCTTAATGCTTTCCGTGTTAATTTTACAATTATTACACATTTTCATAACATCCACATTTTTTAAAAGAAATATTTATATAAATAAAAAACCTTAATTTCAAATGTTCACTATCTTAAAACTTGTCTCTAAGAACTTTCTTTATTTCAATTAATATTTTTTTTAAAATTCTGCTATTGAAATTTGTTTTTTTCCTTCATTAGGAGGCTTGTTGAAGTGTTAAAAAATCTTAATAAACTTGTATATCCATATAACTTTTTATATATCTAAAAGTTCATTATTGATACAATTTAAAATTTATTTCAAATTATATTAGGAGACTATCAGTTTGAATAAAATAAAAAATACACGAATATAAAGTTATATATATTTTTATGTAATAGATATTGTTACATGAGGTACACATGTCAAATTTTATTTTATAGTGATACTTAATATAAAAGTTTTTATAAAAAAATAAAATAAAATAATATATTTAAAATTAAAAAAGTTAGATTATAAATTTAAATAAAATAAAAACACAAAGGACTACAAAATGAAGGTCATATTAATAAATTATAACTAATATATAATAGTTAATGCTTACAAAATTAAGAGCAGGCATAAAAAGTATTACGAAATAGGTAAAAGAAAAATTAGAAGAAGAAGGTTTAGTTTAGTGAGAGTTAATTTGGATTAGAATGAAGAATTAAAAGAGGAGTAGAAAAAGAGCATTATATTACACATGCGTGGTTGACGTGTTCATCCTCTACAACTGCAACAGACTAGATTGTTTCTCTCTCTAGTCTAGGGTTTCTCCCTCCGCAACCGTACCTTCATCGGATCGCTGCCGTTTCCGGCGCCATTCCGATAATTCGGCGACATGAAGCTCACCGTCAAGACTTTGAAAGGGAGCCATTTCGAAATTAGGGTTCAGCCCTCCGACACTGTCAGTAATCTCCCTTTCAATCCAGCTCTCTCTTTCTCTATTCGGTATCACTATCTATAGTTTTCCTCCATCATTTCATTTCCACCGACTAAAACATATCTACTCTGCTGATTCATGTGGTTCATTTTCAAATTTCGGAAGCTAACTTTTTCTCCATTATTTTTCAAATCACTGCCTTAATCGTTATTATTCAAACTCATCCTCCATTGATTTTGTTTTTATACATTTTACAAATTCATTTGGTAATTCGTGGATGCTAGTGTTGCTTTTATTATTATTGCCAGGATTTGGTATGTTCCGGGCGTGATGATACTTAGTCCCCAGATTTCGATGTTATTTTGGGTATTATTAGGGATTGGTGGTAGTGTATTGACTGGCTTTCATGTATTTCGCCCCCTTGTATATGTATTACACTGATTATAATCCCGATTCTATGCTGTCTATTTTGCTTTAATGTGAATTCGTAGTTATAATATGTATGAGTCACTGGGCTTTATTTATTCAGTAAATTTTAGATGTGCTATTTTCCAATTCTGTTGTCTATCAGTTGAAATTGTTGTTGTTTATTTAGATAAAGTTTTCCTGCTTCTCTCACATCAGGTTATGGCTGTCAAGAAGAATATTGAAGATGTACAGGGCAAAGATAATTACCCGTGTGGACAGCAATTGTTGATTCACAATGGCAAGGTTTTGAAAGATGAAACTACATTAGTTGATAACAAAGTGTCTGAAGATGGCTTTCTTGTTGTTATGCTTAGTAAGGTATATTTCTTCCTTCAACAATTGCACAGGCAAGCTACCTGCTTACTGACTGTCGTTTAATTTCAGCTCCCAATTCCACAATCAACAGCTATTCAGTGCTTTCAATTTATCAATATAAAATGGAAACAAGATGCAGCGCTTTACTTCTCGATAGTGAAATTTATTTGTTTACTATTTAGATAGAGAGATTTATTGATTTAACAAATTAAAGTGATAACAATCTTTTGCTTGGATTCTCTCATCCACTGATATTTTTATCTTGACATTATGAGGGTATTAGATCTTGTCACATAATATCATTTACCCTGTTTCAATTAGATAAACTCAATTAAGTCATTTTTCTTTCAATAAGCTTTAGCATGATTTATTTGTATGGTAAGAGACACAGTTTAACTTCTTTTACCACATTTTGCCATTCTATTTACAGAGTAAAGCATCAGGTTCTGCTGCAGCTCCGTCTGTTCAGGTGTGTAATGCTCGCTCATTTTTGGATGTTTTCTTTCTTTTCCAGTTTTCCTTATCTGTATTAAATATAGTGAAATTGTGTCAGCCTGCCAGCACTCCTGCTTCAACTGTATCAACATCCAATACCAACCCTGCTTCTGATCCTCCGGTGCAAACTCAGTGAGTCTATCTTTGAGGAGGTTGATTTCTATGGCAGCCAGCCACATTTTTCCTTATTTATTTTATCCCGTTTTTCAGGGCTGTGAACAACATTACATCTACCACGGATGCCCCAACTACTAAGTATGGTTTTTGTCTCTACATTTTTCTTCAGATACTGTTAATAAATTGTACTGAATTTTTTATTCTGGATGCAACAATGTACTCCCATAAAATACTTAATGAGTGAATAATGGTGAATTATCATTTGGATCTTTAGTGTTACATTCAATAGGAAAGATCTGTCATATTTCGAATTTTAATCTTTAGTGTTATAGTTTTTCTTTTCCTCATGGGCTTTGCGATAACCATAATTGTTTTAATCAAATGAATTATTTTGATCCGGACATTGTAATAGCAGTGTATTTTTTTATTCAAATAGTTTTACTGAATGCTCTCTGTGGTATTCATTTGGTTATTGTAGTAGCCATTTAAGTAAAATTTGATATTTGCTGACCCTAGTTATTATCTAATATAAGATGCTTTGTGGCTGATTTCAGCTAACCATGGTGTTATCTTTCTTTTTTCTTTTGGCTTGTATTCATTGTTGAGTTGGGATGAGTTGTTTTTTCATTGACATTGTTCCCTTTCCTATCATCAAAACAAAACCATTCTAAATATGGCCTATTTTTCATTTTTGCAGTGTTTCCGCAGATACATATGGTCAGGCTGCATCGAATTTAGTTGCTGGTAGTAATCTTGAGCAGACAATTCAACAAATCATGGACATGGGTGGTGGCAATTGGGATAGAGACACAGTTACTCGTGCTCTTCGGGCAGCTTATAATAACCCAGAGCGTGCAATAGATTACTTGTATTCTGTATGTCTTAACTGCTTGTACTTTTTGTCAGCTTAAATTTTCTGTCCGACATGTTTGTATTAACAAATCTTAATTCTTTTGTGCGTGTCTTTCAACAGGGAATCCCTGAAGCAGCAGAAGTTGCTGTGCCAGTTCCTAACTACCCTGGTAGTCAGACAACTGAAACAGCTGGAATTTCTTCTGGAGCAGTTCCTGTAGGACCTAATTCATCTCCCTTAAATATGTTTCCTCAGGTAAAACATGTGGTACTAAATGGATCATCAAAAGTAATTCCATTTTGGTATTTGCATCTATTTCTGTTATTTTTGTGATTACATCAAGCTGAAACTCTCTCAGGAGGCAATTTCAAGTACTGGGGCCGGACTTGGATCACTGGACTTCCTTAGAAATAATCCCCAGGTGAGCTTGCTGCTCCATCCATTGTTATTCTCTTTATGTCAGAAGACATATTCTTGACTATCCAAGTTGTAAGAAGGATATTGGTTAAATTACTCTATAGGTTCCTATAATACCACAAATTCCATTAGGTAGGTACTTGTAGTTTAACATGTTAAGAGTTCTTATATTTCTTAAATTTTTTTATGAAGTCCCTAATGGACTGACAGCTTTGAAATGTTAACGGATGCTTACAGTCTGTCAAAAGTGTACGTGGTTCATGTATCACATGCAGAATGCATTTAATACTCATTGGGTTGGTGTCTAAGTAGTAGCATAACATATTATAATGCTCAGAAATAGTCTCCACTAGATCTACAAAGAGTAAGTATATGGATGAGCAAACCTATATACTATATTCATACCCAAATTAAAATCTTTCCATTTTTTTGTAAATTCTTTTTTGAAAGATTCTGTTTTCTTTCTTTCTAAATCTCCCCCTCTAAATTCAACAGCATTCTGCAGGCCATTCGTGTCGACATTAGAAATACCAAGGACTTCCAAAAATTGACATTTAATAGGCTTAAAGAAACTTATTTAAACTATAGAGGTCTCTTTAAATTTGTTTAGTATAGGGACCTTGAAAAAAAAAATATAAACTATTGGAACTTATTTGAAAATTCAGTAAAACTCTGGAGACAGTTCTAGACTTAGTATATTGAATTTTTGTATTGATGAAACTAGACACCTAGGCAATGTTTGTACCTTGATTCTTTAAATCCTATACATTATGTCCATGCTACAAAAAAACATTAACAATTTAAAGAATGAGCATGAAACGTGAATTTGGAAGTTATCTTATTTATCTTGAATAATATGTTAGGAAAGGACTAAATAAGGAAGTAGCATTGAATAAACCATCAATAGTTTAACGTCTGTAATTATGTTTGGCATCAACCCTTTGCCTTATACAACAACCAAAAACTGTTTCTCCTGTAGGCAGGATCGGCTACATTAATGAATAACATCATTGTATTTGTTAAAAACTAATATTCCGGAGTGACAATTTTTTAATGATTTCTCTCACAGTTTCTCTTGGTTGTCTTCCATCTTGAACTATAGGGTTATCCTCTATTTTATGTGCCCTTAAAAGTTAGGCTTCTTTCTTTAATCACATGTCCAAACCATCTTAGTCACAAATATAATATCTTTTCTTGAAGAGGAGTTACTTCCCTGACACAAACATTGCTAATATTTTATTCTCTTGTGTGACCACTCTGCCAATTCAATGTAAAGTTCCATGCTCACAGCACTTGTGATCTTCATGTCCTCTATCATCTCATTTTCAATGCCACCATAAAACATCACTAATAGTATGTATGTCTAATGGTTCTTTCCTTTTAGCTTAAGACGAACCTTTCTATCATAGATAACCCTAAAGCATTCATCCACTTCTTCCACTCAGATTGTGTCACAGAATCCTATGATTTTTGTTTCCCTTTGTGTTACTATTTCTTTTGAGATACCTAAACTTGTGACATGCTATGGATGGTCTCTAATTTTGTCATCTGAACCTATGTTGGGTCTTGTTAAACTGATTTATGATGTACTTTGTTCCTCTGCTTAAAAGAAACGTGATTCTGAAGCTTCCTTCCAATCCTTTATCTTATAGATTTTCCATAAGTAAAGTTTATTTTGTGAAGCATGTCGAAAATACACTTTAATTGACTGCTGTGCCTTGACAATAGACTGAAAACGTTTGTTATTCTTTCATGTTTTGAAGCATAGTAGTCAATACCAAATAGTGGTGCAGAGTGATCACTCTCCCCCCGAACCCCCACCAAATGCTATGGCGGATAGTGGGATGACTGCTATTTTAGATCCTAAATAGGTTTAAATGAAAAAGATGGGTCGTAAATTCTATTGGCTGGAAATGTCACCAGGTAAAAGTCTTATAGCCATCACACTTGGAGCGATTGTGAAGGGTGTAATTTGTGCCATGATGGCTGCGACTTGAGTCATGCTGCAATGACTTCTCCCTAGCCTGTGACTCAGTGCAAATGCATGATATTGTCTAGTCTGGTTTCAAGCTTTTACATGTAGCCAACCTCAGCTATTTGGATAAGGCTTCTTGTTATTGTTGTATCTAGCTTCAATCTTACTTTTTATAATTTTTAAGTGACCATTTTTGTCTGTCTGCACTTCCAGTTTCAAGCACTGCGTTCAATGGTGCAATCCAATCCACAAATTCTCCAGGTATTCGCTTTCTCAATTAATTTCCTGACTACTGACAGTTATTGATGTGTAATGTAATGTTTATCACTTTCCATTGCAGCCTGTGCTTCAGGAACTGGGTAAGCAGAATCCCAGTCTTTTAAGACTGATTCAAGAGCATCACGGAGAGTTTCTCCAGTTGATAAATGAACCTATTGAGGGTTCTGAAGGGTGAGTGTATTTCTTGCTATATGTGGCATATTAGATTTCATAACAATAACATAATGGTTCAATTCAATCAATTCCCAAACTGCTATTCTACTCTCTCCTAATTGGTCCGTCAAGTATTAAAATTGTTTAAGTAATCTCTGAAGTATTGAATGTATGTATGTTACTTTATTCCCTCCATTAATGTATTTATTAGTTTAGGGATCAAATTGACGGTTTTTTTAATAGTTGGAGGACTACTTAATATGATTTCAATCACTTTCAGGAGTTTTTTTTACTTCAGGGACCATTTAGGAGATAGAACAATAGCTCGGCAATAAAATTTATGCTTTACTCGAATTCTTGATATACCGTTTCAATTGTTTGGTTGTCAATTTTCCCCTTACATGCAAATTGAGAGAAACGTTTCTACTGGTTAGCTCGATACCCTGTTCTTATATAATATAGAATTAGGAGTTTACTTGCATAGTTTATATTCACGTAAATTTTGAAGTAGAAACGAATCCATCTTTTCTGTCAGAGATATATTTGACCAACCTGAGCAAGACATGCCTCATGCCATCAATGTGACTCCAGCTGAGCAGGAGGCAATTGGAAGGGTACGCCTCTCCTTTTTTGTAGTCTATACATGTCATTTTCATTCGCGCTGAGTTATCTGATCTGTTTTATTATGTGCTGATCGATATTTACTTACCATTGGTAGCTTGAGGCTATGGGATTTGATAGAGCTTCGGTGATAGAGGCATTTTTGGCATGTGACCGTGATGAGCAATTGGCAGCCAACTACTTATTGGAGAATGCTGGAGACTTTGAGGATTAAATCACAACTCTACATTCTATGGGAAGGAAATAACTGCTGATTTCCTGGCGAAGCTTGGACGTAAGAGCTCAACCTCTCTATAATACATCCCCTCGATGCCATTCGGGGTAACTCTGCTGCGGCTTAATTCTTTCTTTTTTATGCGCCAAAAAAAGTCGCTAATCTACATTACTCACATTGATTCATAGTTTTCTTTGGCCTTTTTTTTCTATAAAAGAATTAACTTAAATTTGACTTGGATAATATATGGGGTAGAGTTTGGATTAGTTCGAAACTGTGTTTTTGCTGTGTTCAGTATGCACCTCCATTTGTCACTTCTATCTGCAATGCATGTGTGCCGCTTGTGACATCAACCATTTTTCAACAACAAAAACTCGAATTTATAGAATCAGCTTTGTACTGTAATATTTCGAAATTTTTATTCTCTGATGAAACACGGATGCATGTAAGAGAATATCATTTTCACAGCTATAGTCTTTAACTCATGTTATTCTTAAAAATGTAGATTTTTGCTGAGAGACAAGGTAATAATAAAGATTTTGGAATGGAGTGTAATAAAGATTCTTACGAAACCTTTTCTTCGATCAAACCTACGTTCACGTGTTGTATCGCTGTTTTTTTTTTATCATTTGGGATCCAAGTTATTATATTTTTATCACTTGATTTATCTTAAATTTATTAGCTAAATGTCAGTCACAATATTTCAAAATATGAATATTTTATGACAAGTTATTGGATTAATCTCTTTTAATGTAAGAAAACTGCATTTTGAAGCTGAAAAATACTATGTACTGATTCTTTATAATGGTGATATTTGTTACACTATGTACTGATGTTTAGACAAATCGTAGTCATATCAATTTGGTATAGTTGGTGATACAATTTGAGAATCAACCAAAGAGAAAACACAAATGTTATTATGGTGGGTGTTTTACAGTAGAAATGATGATTTTAAAAATTTCTTAACTTTTCATCTAAGATACTATTAGGTGACTAGTGTCAGTTTACTATTCGGTAATGTTGTTAACCTAGAACAATATCTTTGAAACTAATGACATAAGCAATGGTATTAGAAAATGATTAAAAATAATAAAATTATGACTTATTAGTGAACAAAGAAGACAAAATATATTAAAATTATAGAAAAGAATAAAAAAAAATAACTTAATAAACATTATCAATGAATTCATATAGGTATCATTGGAGTCATTAACTTTTAGACTAAAACTTGGAACCATTTTATGTAAGGATCATATTAACTCTTCCTTCGTGAAAATTAAGTTCTAAATTCAAGAATCATATTGCTAAAGCAGAAGACAAAAGTACATGATATTAGGAACCACTATTTGGATTCGAAGTATAATACAAATCCATGCACCACATGTTTATTATATATGCAAACTATGTCTTAG
>Ga0123341_1006413_pt1 | contig 10643 bp, 10 predicted proteins | sample Turbeapinknodule_FD_89959 | JGI IMG/M metagenome (GOLD analysis project Ga0123341, IMG submission 89959) | Root nodule microbial communities of legume samples collected from Mexico - Turtle bean Mexico pink nodule | ecosystem: Host-associated > Plants > Roots > Nodule | place: Mexico: Nepantla...
CATTCTCTTGGTTGTTGTGTAAGTGATCAAGGTGTGATTGCTTAGTGGATATCCTCAGGGTTTCTGAGAAGACTGGATGTAGCTCTAGTTTGGAGTGAACCAGTATAAACAACTGTGTACAATTTCTCTATCCCTAACTCTTTAATTTCAGTTTGTTTGTTGCTTGCTGGTATAAACAACCGATTGTTTCGAAGAAACAACCGATTGTTTTGTTTTTGTATTACAGTTTTGCTTGCTGTTTTGGCTAACTGAATTGCTGAATCAATTGGTTTCTGAAATAAGTTCATTCTAGCTTTGGAAAGTTTGCGAAAACCCCTTTAAACAATTCACCCCCCTCTAGTTTAAAGCCATCTTTTCTAACAGAAGAACTTGCTCTGTTTCCACTGTACTCGTCTTCGTTAATCCTTCTATTTCTATTTTTTGTGCTCTTGTTCGTTCTTGTTTTTTCATAGCTTCCTCAATTGTCAAGAACGATGATCTCGAGCCCAAGGTTTCTAAAGTCAATGTTTTCAAGGATCCTTCTAGAGATCCCTCTAGTGCTTATTACCTTCATCCCAATGAGAACCCTGGAGTTGTCCTTGTTCATCCTCAACTCTGCAAAATTACCATTCTTGGAGTAGAAATATGAGAAGAGCGCTCTTGTCGAAAACAAATTGAAATTCTTTGATGGCAGTATTGACATGTTGGAGCGCCATGATCCTCTGTTTGAAGCATGAGAGAGGTGTAATGTGGTGGTTTTGTCTTGGATCAATCGCACCTTATCTACACAAATTACCGAAAGCGTGGTTTACATAGATATTGCAAAGAATATCTAAGATGATTTGAAGGAACGTTTTTTAAGAGGCAACCATTTTTGCATCTCCGATTTACTCCAAGAAATTCACTTTATCAAACAAGGTGAGAGAAATGTTACCCAATTTTATACTGATATGAAAATTATTTGGGAAGAATTGGAATATTTGAGACCTATACCAAGATGCACATGTGGTGGTACCTGTCAATGTGATCTGTCAAGAATCTCTCACAATTATAGAGATTTAGAGTACGTTATATGTTTTCTGAAAGGTAAGTCTCCTTATGAGATGTTGTACTGCCAACCACCTACATATTTAAATCTTAAAACCTTTGGTTGCTTATGTTTTGCCTCTACTTTGGAAAACAATCATAGTAACCTAGAATCAAGATCTAGAAAAAGTGTTTGTATTGGATATAAAACTGGCATTAAAGGGTATGTGTTGCTTGATGTTAAAAGTAGAGAAATCTTTATCAGCAGATATCTTATCTTTTATGAAAACATTTTTTCTTACAATCTCTCCAATCACCACAATAAAAATAGTGATAGTTTTGTACCGACCAGTCTCTGGGCGTTGATTGACCACTGGTAATTTTGGTGCCACGTGAGCAGGACCCGCGAGCGGCGTGGGTCAATATCTCACAAAGCACGTGCGCCAAGGAGCCAAGAGTGGTCAGACATCGGTCATCAGAATGTACAGACGTGCCACTAGACAATGTGGAGAGTTCGGACATCGAAAATCGAAACAGTAGAGCTAGGTTATCCTAAGAGTAAGGTAACAACAGTGTTGGGCCCGCCCCATCAGAAAAAGCCCATTTCGGGTAAAGAGGAAACCCTAGTTTCAGTCTATAAATAGCAAGGTAACAAACTTGACAAGGGGCAATTCTCTTGTGCCGCTAAACACACACAGTAGCAAGATTATACAATTTCGGTGTTTCCTAGCCCTAGTACTGACTTGAGTGTCAGAGTGCAAACGGTCTCTAGGGTGCCCTTTGTCTTTGTGTTTTCAGGTGTTCATCACAGGAAAGGCACGTGTGAATGCAAGGATTCTGGACGAAGGAGAGACGTAGGCGCACAAAGGCGTTTCGAGTCAACCGGTAGGAACATTTGGCGCCCACCGTGGGGCACGATACAAAACACTATCCCACCCAGCAAGAACCAGGAACATTTGACTTCTACCGTGGGGCACGATACAAAACATTGTCCCACCAGCAAGAACCAGGAAGATTCAGGAGATAAGAAGTACGAGGCAAGGACCTATTGCACCAAACGGGGGCGAGGCCCTCACCCTGCAACAGGTTATGGAAACGATGTGAGCCCTTCAGGAAGAGATGGTCGCGTCGAGAGCAAACCAAGAACGCATTCAAGCTGACTTGGTAGCGTCGAAGCTACGAGCGAGGAACTGCGTCGTTCAAACGAGGAACTGTGCAGAGATCTGCAAACCCACGCCACTGAGCGTGAGGGTGCAGATCAGGAGCCTGTGACACCACTCAGAGAGTTCCCAACACCGATCTCACCAGAGATCATGGATGTAGCGATACCAACCACGCTCGTGGGACCCAAGGTGACCTTCACTGGGATGGAAGACCCGGAGGCCCACCTTACGGCCTTCCATACACAGATGATGCTGGTTGAGGGCTCCAATGCGGTGTGATGCAAGCTGTTCATGAGCACTTTGACAGGAACAACGATGGATTGGTTCATCAGCCTCCCTAATGGCCATGTAACGTCGTTCCCGTCAGTCTCTTATAACCTCTTTGACATAAGACAATATCAAGGAGAGTCTTTGAAGGAGTTCCTCCACCGTTTTGGAGCGCAAGTAGTGAGGTTGAACCTCACAAACGAAACGATGATGGTGCACGCGTTCAGGAAAGGCATCGTGTCAGGACCCTTCACTGAGTCACTCATCCGAAACCATCCTAATACCTTCGCCGAGATAAGGCGCCGCGCGGTGGCCCGTATTGCGGCGGAGGAAGTAGTTAGTGAAAAACGCGCATGTGTGGTTCCCACACGGCCACACGCGGCAGGTCGGCCTCAAACCCTAAGGGTACATGAGGCAACGACAGAGATGAAGACCCCCGTGAAGCAGCAACCCTATCAACCAAGAAAGCCAAATGCGAGGGGGCGCGGGAGAGATATTGTGCTGCCAAGGCACGACTTCGTGGTAGAATTGAAGGACCTAATCGTTATCCCAAATATAACTGAGAGGCTGAACGTACCTCCCAAGACCGACAAGAGGCTTGGGCCCAACAAGAACGCTTGGTGCGAGTTCCACCAAGCATTCAGCCATCCCATACGCAATTGCTTAGCGCTGGGACACCAGCTAGACGAGTTGGTGAAGAACGGTCTCCTAAGGGATTACTTACAAGAAAAGCAGGGGACCGAGGACATGGCGGCAACAGGGGGTGGCCCGGGGCACGAAGTCCTTGTACACGATGAGGTCCACACCATCGTAGGAGGGTTCTCGGGAGGAGGTTGTACCGCTTCTTAGCAAAGGAGATACGCGTGAACAGTAATGTAGGTAGAAGCACAGAGGACCGACGACGCCTTCGACGTCGACCTGGTCTTTACCAAGGCCGACCTTGAGGACGTTGTCCCTCATGACAACGATCCAGTGGTAATCTCAGCGGTAACTGCGGGAAGGAAGGTGCACCGTGTGCTGGTAGATAAGGGAAGCTCGACAGACGTGATGTTCTGGATGACTTTCAACAAACTGCAACTATCCCCCGACATGCTAAGGCCCTACGGCGGCTGTCTCTACGCATGAGACCAAGTAGAGGTGCGCGGATACTTGAAGTTGAGGACCACCTTCACGGATGGCACTGCGTCACGTACAGAGAGCATCAGGTACCTTGTTGTCAACCCCTCCTCTGCTTATAATATGTTGTTGGGAAAACTAACGTTGAATAGGTTAGGGACGGTGCTGTAGACACGTCACATGAAGATGAAGCTGCCGGACCTGACAAGAAAGGTGATCACCATCAAATTAGATCAGAAGGAGGCCAAGCGATGCTATGAGAACAGCTTCAAAACAAGGCGAGGGGTATCTATGGTCACCAATGGACCACCATACACTGAGGGGGCCCCCTGCCCAAGGTCAGTCGCGCCAAACCCGATGGGACCATAGCAGAAATCGCCCGCAGGACCAAATCTGATCCATTTGGCAATCCTGGGGAAAGAGAGATTGGAGAGAAAGACTCCAACCTGAGCAACGCCCCCGGCCAAACGACGCATAACCCGGTCGAAAAGATAGTAGAATCCAGAACCGAGTAACCCAGTGATGATCGACTAGGCGATCGGGTCGGCCCACAAACAGAAACAGGATCAGTTTCAAGGTCTTACACACAGGGGAAGTAGAGTATGCCAATGGTCTGGAGAGAAACATCAGGTACCAAGGGAGGCAGCGTTTCACGTCCGGTCCCTCCCGTGTGGACCAATTCTCCCAGAAGAACAGAGACCCTCGAGACGAAGCATGCAGGCTTAAGGCGCTGAAGCAGGGCTCGGTTCCTTGCACATGGAATGCAGCCGACTTCAAGTTAAATTTCAGTTAAGCAGAAATATTGTACATGGTATTAGAGGACACTCTTTTTCCCTTACAAGGGTTTTTTAATGAGGTCACCAGATAAGTTTCGATTAAAATATTTTGTCGAGTTATGTACAAATTCAATTAAGAACTTGTTTCCGATGCGTTAGAAGTCTCGCGAGCGAAGAGGTAGGTTCGAAAGAGAACACCTCCCCTCTCGAGTGAAAACGCCGAGGTTAAACGAAAAGGTTCGTGAGATAAGTCCTCCGCGCCCTTGAGTGAAGCCGATGCCAGTTAAAAGCTTGTTCCCTTGGCGTTATAAGTCTCGTGAGCTGAGAGGTAGGTTCGCGAGAGAACAACTTCCCTCACGAGTGAAAACGCCAGGGTCAAACGAAATAGTACGCTAGTTAAATCCTCCTCGCCCTCGAGCGAAGTTGAGGTCAGTTAATAGTTCTTTATTTAAATCCTCCTCGCCTTTGAGCGAAGCCAAGGTCAGTCAAGAATTAGTTTCCCTTGCGTTAGAAGTCTCGTGAGCGGAGAGGTAGGTTCGTAAGAGAACACCTCCCCTCTTGAGTGAAAACACCAAGGTAAAACGAAATAATTCACCAGATAAATCCTCCATGCCTTTGAGCGATGCCGAGGTCAGTTGAGAGTTTGTTCCCCTTGCGATTAAAGGCCTCGGAAGAAGAGAAGTAGGTTCGTGAAGAACATATCTCCTTTGAAGCAAGAGCGCCAAGGAGGAACGACCTAGCACACAGTTAAAACCCCTCCTCACGATGATGGGAACATACAACAGAATGATAAGAGAAACATCTTGGTGCCAAGCACCATGATATAGCAGTTATGCAAGTTAAAAAGCAGTTGTCGACTTAGAAATAAACCGTTATGTGTTCGAAAGCAAAGTTGCAAACAGATAGCAAAGAGTGTGTTTGTCAACCAAATACAAATTAAGGAAGGACCTTGGGCACGATCTGCCCGTTTTCAACACAATTTGATACAGTAAAGGGCGTAATATCCAGTCCAGGGTGTGCGCAAGCAACTTGAGCAAGAGCGTCTCTGAATCCCTCGTCATAAGCATCGAGAACATCTCCGGTCAGTTCAACCTCAGCTTCTTCAAACCTTTTAGCCTGTTGATGAAGTTCGGCCTCCACTCGACCCAGTTGCGCCTCGTGACTAATGGACTCCGTAATTTTGGATTGGGACACCTCATCAGCCTCCTCTAGCTCGAAGACCCAAATCTGCAGGGACAGAACTCTTGCCTCCAGTTCAGTAACCTCTCGGCGCTTGGCATGAAGTAGCTTCGAGAGATGAACCAACTTCTCTCTCAGAGTAGCCTCGCGGGCAACAAACGAGTGAGCCAGCAAAGAGTTTTCCCCCGACTCGGCCCTGGTTAGTAGAGCATCGGATTGAGCAAGAAGAGCCCCAAAATTGAAGCCTAGTCTCTCCCTCGCAGCGGCCTCATCCGAGTTCGCAATCACCCCTTGTTGGAAGCCCTTAATGGCGTGTTGTAGGACAAGGGGCAGCTCAAGGACAGGAGGAGTAGAAGCACCAGTTCCACCAAGGTCAGGGAGCAGGGGAACGCCGATCGTATGATCCCGGGGCGAAACAGAGCGACCGATGGAGGAAGAATGCATCACCGGCGTAGGTTTGGGCCTTTTAGAGATTGACCCCTCGGAGGAATCCTCGTCCGATTCGATCACCACCGCTTTACCCTTGCAGGGGAGTGGGGTGGGAGACGATTGGACGGCAGCGAGAGGGACCATGACTTCGGGATTTGAAAGAGTGGGCGAAGGCGCGGCGGTGGCAAAGGCAAGGGCGTGTTGGCGAGAAGTGCCCACATCCCTGGAAATCCTGCGGAGACAAGTGAGGATATTAGTCAGTCTAGCCCATTTTTCTTCGCTCAAAACCATACCTGCATACAAGTTTTAGAAGAAATACAGACGATAACAAGGATCAGCTCCCCAGAGTTTCGGGTTCCTTGAACTCAAAGGGAACCCAGAAGCAGAGGGTAATCGATACAGAGATTAAACAGCAAAGACAGTTATCCAGAATTAGAATCAATAAACAGGTGCGAACAGAAGTCAGAGTTCATACCTACGATCGGATAGCGAGAGAGTGCAGAAATGCGCAGAGGAAACACGAGAACGCTTGAGGAAGAAGGCGAAACAATCAAAGAGTTTTAGAGGATGATGGGACGAGTGATTGGACGTGCGCATTTCCGAAAGTTTAAAAGCAAAAAAAGAAGCGTAAGCGACGTTAAGCCCTAGTCGTTGATCAAAAGACACGTGTGCGCAGATAAGACAAGCCCAGAAAAACGTCACTTTGGCGCAGTATTTACGTCCTGTCACGCAGAGCCACATAGGTCACCCAGGACAAGGACTTAGCCTCTTCAGTGAACGAGTTACAACTCGAGACTAGGGGGCTTGTGTACCGACTAGTCCCTGGGCATTGACTGACCACTGGTAATGTTGGTGCCACGTGAGTGGGACCCACGAGCGGCGTGGGCCAGTATCTCGCAAAGCATGTGCGCCAAGGAGCCAAGAGTGGTCAGACATCGGTCATCAAGATGTACCGACGTGCCACTAGACAGTGTGGAGAGTTCGGACATCAGAAACCCAAACAGTAGAGCTGGGCCACAAGAGGTGGATCCCAGACTAAACACCAGTTATCAGTAAGGGAGAAGCCTAGATCACGAGGGTCCATGTGTGTAGAGTGGATGACGCGTTCAGGCGTAACACAAAGTGTAGAGCCACTGGAAAGATATGACTCGTGAGGGTCGCGTTCCAGGGGTGAGTCGCAGCATGCATGTGAACAGCTAGGGCACTCCCAGAGGCGGGTGACCCCAGAGATCAGGTGCACAAGGAGGCACCTAGGTGATCACCCGCCAGAGGTTGCACTCCAGTTAGGGACCCCACGCGCTTAACACACACACAGTAGCAAGATTATACAGTTTCGGTGTTTCCTAGCCCTAGTACTTACTTGAGCGTCGTAGTGCAAAGGGCCTCTAGGGCGCCCTTTGTCTTTGTGTTTTCAGGTGTTCATCACAGGAAAGACACGTGTGAACGCAAGGATTTTGGACGAAGGAGTGACGTAGGCGCACGAAGGCGTTTTGAGTCAACCGGCAGGAATAAGTTTGATTCATGATGATGCTAATTTCTTACTTGAACTTAATAGTTGTTCTGGAAGTACAAAGGCTCATGATCCAGGTAATATTTTTCATATTCAAAATTCTGATAATACACCAGAAATTACTTACAATGTTGATTATGTTTCAGAGATTATGAATTGTGTTGACAATCTGACAGAAAATAAAAATTGCAATAATATTGATAGTGATGGTAACATCTCTACTAAGATTCTGACACTGAGGCGATCGAGAAGAATAAAGAAAATTCCTTCCTATATTGCTTATTATCACCATCAAGTAGCAAATATACACAAAGGTTCTAATACTAATTTCAAAATCAAATATCCTCTATCTTTTGATTTAACATATGATTTCCTATCCGACAAATATTGAAATTTTTACTTTGGCTATTTCTTCACATGCTGAACCCCACACTTACGAGGAAGCCATAAGAAACTCTAGTTGGGTTGAAGCTATGAACAAAGAAGTTCGTGCTCTTCAAGCCAATAAGACATGGTATATCACTGAATTGCCTTCTAACAAGACTCCTATTGGATGCAAATGGATTTACAACATGAAGTACAAATCAGATGGTTCCATAGATAGGTATAAAGCATGGTTAGTAGCTAAAGGGTATAATCACTAGACGACATATAAATAGATTTATAGTATTTCATTTGAATATTCTATTCATATCATATTAATATGAATAGAATATTCAAACGAAAAAAAAATTATATTTCATTCTATTGTATTTCTTTGAGTTTCACAATGTACCTTAGAAGGTATAGATTTTTTAGATACTTTTTCTCTAGTTGCTAAGCTAACCATTATTTGTTTATTGCTTGCTCTTGCGTCTGCATATAACTAGCACCTACATCAATTGGATGTGGACAATACCTTTCTTCATGGAGATCTTGATGAAGAAGTCTATATGACTCCTTCTCCGGGACTTATCACCTATAAACCTAACCAAGTTTGCAGATTAACCAAGTCTTTGTATGGGCTGAAACAAGCAAGTAGGCAATGGTTTTCCAAATTATCTTCATTTCTTATTTCTGCTGGATTTATACAATCTAGTTCAAATTATTCTTTATTCATTAAAAAGATTGCATGCATTTTCACTGCTTTACTTGTTTATTATGTAGATGACATCATCCTTGCTGGAAATTCCATGTATGAGATCAATAGTATAAAGAACTCCATGCATTCCAACTTCAGGATCAAAGATCCGGGTCAGCTCAAATATTTTCTTGGGCTGGAGATTGCTAGAAGAAAAAAAGGCATACATATATGTCAACGCAAGTATGCCCTTGACATTCTCAACGAATGTGAAATGCTTGCCAGCAAGCCATCCTCTACTCCTTTGATCCGTGATACCAAAGTTCTTTTTGAAGACAAACCTCTTCTTCACAATGTTAATTCCTACCGTTGGGCGGCTTCTCTACTTAACCAACACTCGTTCTGACATCACCTTTGTTGTACATCTCCTTATTCAGTTTTTTCAACATCCAACCATCCATCACCATCAAGTTGCTCAACATATTCGCCGGTACATAAAAGACAACCCTGCACAAGGTATTTTTTTGTTGCTGACAATAACATTCAATTGAAGGCCTTTAGTGATTCTGATTGGGTTGCATGCCCAAAGACAAGGCGATCCACCACTGGTCTTTGCATATTTCTTGGCACTTCTCTTATTTCTTGGAAGTCCAAAAAGCAAACCATCGTCTCTCGTTCTTCCTCTGAAGCTAAATATCATGCTCTTGCCACTACTACTTATGAGGTTCAGTGTCTCACCCATTTTCTTAATGATTTTCATATCAAGCCTAATGTTACCATAGTTTTATACTATGACAATCAAGTTGTCCGCCACATAGCTTTCAATCCTACTTTCCATGAGAGAACCAAGTATATTGACATTGACTGTCATGTTATCCCAGAGAAGCTAAATGCTAAACTTTTTTATCTTCTTTCCATTCAATCTTGTAATCAACTTGCAAATATCTTCACCAAACCTTTGCATCATGCTAACTTTAAAATCATCATTTCCAAGCTTGGAATAATGAGTATCCATTATCCAGCTTGAGGAAAGAGTATTATAATTATTGCAATTTTATATAGCTGTTGTCGATTACCTAACCTTAGGTTCTTTTCTGTTACAATAGTTAGTTTTTGTTTATTTTTTTTATTTAAAGTGTTCATTTGTTGCTTGTACAAATGAGAATAAAAAAATCTAAGTGATGAAGATATTCTGCTACGTAAGGTTTTCAATTTTTCAAAATACAAACTACTGTTCTCTTTAGAAAAAAAATTACAAAAATTGTAACTTATGTTACAAATTTACGATTTCATTTCTTTTAAAATTGTTATCATTAAAGATAACTTTTTTTCAAATGAAAATTTTATGAAATAGTAGTCATAGCACCTCATAATTTCAGTTAAAAAAATTAAGTGAAGAAGTGATGTTCACTAAACACAATTTTGATTGAGGTTTATTTTTTTAAAGTGAAATCATCAGAAGCCTTAATTATTTCAATTTAAAAATAATAGTCTGAATTTGTATTTTTTACGTAAGTTCAGTTATTTTTTCATAAAAAACTGTTAAAACAATAAAATTATGTAAAATTTTGTGATGACGTAAATTATAAATATTTTATTAATTTACATATTCAAATGTTTGAATAATTAAAAAATAAAATGTAAGTTCTAAAATAAAAATATTATAAAATTATATGTATGTCTAGGATTTATGATTTAAGTTCAGGGTATAGTGTTTAATATTGAAGATCCAGGTGTTTAGAGTTTAGGAACTGTAAAAATATTATTGTAGAAGTTAGGTTAGATTAGTCTCCTTATCAATCCTATATTATGAAATATATTTTAAAAAAAAATAGATGTAAAAGTTATGTATGTGTCATATTTTTTAGTTAAAATTAATTGTACAATGGAGTGTAAGACTATTTGTGAATTTTGATGAATTAAAATGTGTTTATGTATACATTTTTATAGTCTTTAATATCAATGTGATTATGTCATTTTAAAATATTTTACCTAAAATATAAACTTAAACCAACATGTCATTTTACAATATTTTCACTTTAGAATCAACATACAAAATAATAAAATATCTATAATTTATGTCTTAATCAGTATACACACTTTTTTCGAAAAAATAGTTTAGTAATTCTGTATATATA
>Ga0123341_1006414_pt1 | contig 10642 bp, 8 predicted proteins | sample Turbeapinknodule_FD_89959 | JGI IMG/M metagenome (GOLD analysis project Ga0123341, IMG submission 89959) | Root nodule microbial communities of legume samples collected from Mexico - Turtle bean Mexico pink nodule | ecosystem: Host-associated > Plants > Roots > Nodule | place: Mexico: Nepantla...
AGATCAACTCATATTTAATACTATTCATGCTTGTTTTAGTCAAAGAATATTTAAATGATATTTATTAATTTAGTTTTTTTCTTCTTCTTCACTAGCTACATATTTAAATTTTTACCCAAAACTATAAATAAGCATACCATATTTTATACTTTGACTTTTCAATTTATTTATTTTTAAAATAATAATTTATGAATGGCATAAAATTATTGTATTACAAAGATGATCATAAATATAGAAACACATACATTAATGTAAGAAAGTAATTGTTGTTAAATTAACAAGCGGAAAGACGTGTTGTTCATGTTTATCCAAAAAATTTTCTTTTGGAATTAAATTTAATACATTGAACAGTTCAGAAAGAGTAAAATATCACATTTGGAAGGTTAAATTAATAATAAAATTGTATTGGTATTGTTATTGAATATTTTTTTAATAATTTTTTTATTAACAAAAGAAATTTTTTTGAAGCAAAGTTGAAATATCGAGTGAGAAAAAAAAGAAGAGAATATTTAGTGTTGGAAAATTTTTGGAGGCTAAGAACAAAAATTCTGGCCGATTTAACAGAAGGAGCCAAAAGGTTTTGCAGCGAAAGGATTTGGTTGGAGCGCGTGTGTTGCACGCCCCAGTAACCAGAAAACATAAGAGAAACGCTCCAACTGTTTTAAGTCGCTTCTGCAATTTGTATGGTCTCAGAGAGTCCAATGGCTGCTACCAAGATAGGACTCGGAGTTGGTCCCGTTCCGACTCACCGAGTCACCGCCGTCGCCGCTCCTTCCTCAGCGGCATTCTCCCCGCCGCCGCAGCACCGTCTCTTCCTCCTCAACTCGCGGCGGGCCATCCGACCCCGCCCTTCCCCCCAACCCCTTCGCGTAGCTGCCGCCGCCTCCTCCTCCTCTTCCTCCTCCGTCGATGCGCCAGGTCTTTCTCGCCTCGACTACTACTGCTTTCCGTGAATGCGGCCGTATTCTCACGGCGGCGAATTCAATGCGATTTGTCTTTAATTTTGTTTTTGTTGTTTTGCTTTTTCAATTAAGCTTTGCTTTGGAGGTGTTCGGGGAAAACGAGGTTTGTTGTGTTTGGAATTGTGAGTTGGTTTTGGAGGATTGGAGTTGAAGGATGAAAGCGAGTATTGATGGTGGTGCTAGAGTGGGGGATAAGTTCGCATTGCTAATGAGTGGCAGCTGTGTAGTTAGGATTGGGGTTTGTGCTGTGATATTTGATTGGAATTGAGTACAAGGTGAGGAAAACGTGTGGTGAGAATTGGGTGATGGAAAAAATGGCGGGTGGTAGTTACGGGGTTTGATAATTTGTATTTCATTGGTGAGAACATGCATTTGAGACGGAGGCGTCAAGAACTTGGAGTTTGGAAGGTTGTTTTTGAATTTTATAGTGAAAAACTTGAATTGTGTGGTTGTTGAATACGTGTCGTGGCTTGTCTTTGTGGGGGTTGATTACAGTCTCAGTTAGTCATTTAGACTAGTCAATAAGGGCATCATCATTATTATCATTTAGACTAGTCAATAAGGTTTGTTTTAAGCTGTAACAATTGATATAAGGTGAGGGAAAAAGTGTCATGAGGATTGGGTGATGGAAAAGATGGTGGGAGGTAGCTACGGGGTTGATACTTTGTATTTAATTGTCGAGAACGAGTATTTGAGATGGAGGCGTCAAACACTTGAAGTTTGGAAGGTAGTTTTGGAATTTTATAGCGAAAAGCTTGAATTGTGTGATTGTTAATTATGTGTCCTGGCTTGTCTTCGTGGGGATTGATTACAGTCTCACTTAGTCATTTAGACTATCGAATAAAGGCAGCATCATCATCATCATTATTACTAATTTTTTTTTTCTTTCTTAGTAAATATTGCATTGACAATGTCAAGGTTACCTACCACTGTGTATGGAAATTTTGTTAACTTTTACGGTAATTGTTTTAAGGTCATACCACCAATTATTTTTTATTGGTTGAATATGTAAAAACACTTACATAGACAATGCATGTTAAACTCTTCGATTAGTCCAGTTCTCTCGGCCCAAAGCTAGTGCTGACCTTTCTGGCTGGTGTTGCTTTAATGACTCTGTAGAGGTTTAATGTTTTGTCTGATTGTAATACCGGTGTCTTTTTAGTTACGGAGAATGTAATTATTGAATTTTCTTTGAGTTTGTCCTTATTTTGTGACAATGTAATTCTCTTGTTATTGGTCTTTCTTTTGTTATTGATAGATCATAGATGTGAAAAGTTGATTGTGGCATCCTTTTTCTTCTCCCAGGAAAAGGAGTTGAGAATGTGGTCATTATAGGTTCCGGCCCTGCAGGATACACAGCAGCGATTTATGCAGCACGTGCCAATTTGAAACCTGTGGTATTTGAGGGGTATCAAGTTGGTGGTGTCCCTGGGGGACAGTTAATGACTACAACTGAAGTGGAGAACTTTCCAGGATTTCCTGATGGCATAAGTGGACCTGATCTGATGGACAGGTGTTAAAACTACTTTGTAATTGACTTTAGTCACCCAGCTTTGGAATTCTCACATTTTCTACTTATCTAGGATGAGACGGCAAGCTGAACGTTGGGGTGCAGAATTGTATCAGGAAGATGTTGAAGCTATTGATGTGAAAAGTAGTCCTTTTACTGTCCGAAGTAGTGAACGTAAGGTGATATATTTCACTAGCTGATTTACAATTTCATGATTGCGTAGACATATTGATATTCCCAAAGCTTCAAGGTTATATATTTTATTTTAATTGGTTTTTTTTAATCCACCCATTGATGCTTTTCTTGTTTGGATTTAAATTAGTGCAAATTCGGTTACATATTTGGTAACAGCTTTTATTTTGAAAGTAATATACGGAGTATCTTTCCTAATGTGGGTCCTGGCTTGAACGTCATTCAATTTACAGTCTATGTGCTGAAATTATTGCCATTACTTGTGATACTGATTTACTTGTATTCTGCCTTCCGATACCTGTATGTTTATTTAATTTTATTATCTTTTTAGTAGTGTTTATTTGGAAGAAAAGTAATTGTAATTACATCAGATTTTCTTGATTGTATTGTAATTCAGGTTAAGAGCCAAACTGTCATTTTTGCTACTGGAGCTACTGCAAAACGCCTTAGGCTACCCCGAGAAGAGGAGTTTTGGAGCCGAGGAATTAGTGCTTGCGCAATTTGTGATGGAGCATCTCCTCTCTTCAAAGGTCAAGTTCTCGCTGTCATTGGAGGGGGGGATACTGCTACAGAAGAAGCATTATACTTAACAAAATATGCTCGCCATGTCCATTTACTTGTACGTCGGGACCAACTGAGGGCTTCCAAAGCTATGCAAGATAGGTGTGTCTGATTAAAATTTGTCGTAGTCTTGCTTGTGAATATTGTCTGAATGTATCATGAACAATCTATAAATTGAACCTTATAATTACCTACTTGTATACACTTCATATTGTTTAACTTCAATGTCTCCCACACACGTCCAGGCTACTCCTGTGGGAAAGATAGTCTTATACAATCTTTATTAGATCTTTCTTTTAATATCATTGTCTGTAGTTGGTTCTGTATTGGTGAACCTTTATATATGTATTATTATGTACAATATGTCCTTTATTTGCTATCTTATGTTTAATTGAGGTTATGCAACTTATAAATTATACTTTTAGGTTCCTATTATTTTCCTTGCCATACACATGATGATAATTTCTTTTATCTTGAAGTGAATTTTTAGGCATTCTCTGTTTCAATGATTTGTATGTGGGCCTTTTGTTAGTCAAGTTCAAGTTTGTTTTGACTATAATCTACTTGCAAAATATTTCGTAGATTAAATGTTTTGCCCGTGCCTCACTTTCTAGTGTACACGAAAACAATATTATCGTAAGGACATGGAATATTTTATCTTAATTATTCTCAGTTATGGTAAACCACAGTCCATCTTTCTCTTCATATCCAGGTAAAGACATAAACAAAGTTACATGATCACAAGCACGTTCTTGCAAAATGCATTATTGGAAAATAAGCATATCTTGTTTGATAATATTTGTCATTATCTCTGTAGTTTCTATAGGCTTGAAAAATAATTGTATTATGTTATGATACCATTTTAATGCAGGAAGATATGTAATTTATTTTGGGAATTAAATATTTTACATTTCTGGCTAAATATTAGAATAATATTAGATTGCTTCTCAAATTATAGTTCCATAGTGGTTTTGAAATCATGCTATGGGGTTATCGATCTTCATTCTAGTATAATATATTTGGTGTAAAAAGTATTTACTTTTATTTTGCATATAATATTAATTTTGTGCCCAGTCAATGACATCATAGTCAGCTTTTTCAAGCTGAGCCCAAAGATAATTCACGGTGGAAGTATTCATATAAAAATAGTTTTTTTGGTGGTCTAAAAATGAATGCTTCTCTTAAAGAAGAGATTAAATAGAACCTGGTTTTGGGCATTCTCTAGACTATAGATACGCAAGAAGTTGCTTAACTCTCTTAAAAAATTTATAGAAAGAAAAAATGGAATTTGTATCATGTATCTTTGTTTGCTGTTTTGTTAGTCTGTGTTTAGATGGAGCTTTTCTTTATGATGGTGAATTATCTACTAATAAACAATTTGTATGTGAGTTTTCAACTCCCTGAATGTTTGTTTAACAGGTTGATTATCACGAATGTTTCAGAGTGTATGACAATCCCAATGTCACTGTGCACTTCAATACAGAGGCAGTGGACCTTGTAAGCAACACCAAAGGACAAATGTCTGGCATTTTAATACGGAAGGTTGATACTGGGGAGGAATCCGTGCTTGAGGCAAAAGGGCTGTTTTATGGCATAGGTCATTCACCAAATACACAATTGTTGAAAGGCCAAGTCGAACTTGACCGCTCTGGCTATGTTCAAGTTGAGGAGGGTACTGCAAAAACTTCAGTAGAAGGTGTATTTGCTGCTGGAGATGTGCAGGTATCCTATCCTATTGAGTGCCTTCTGCTTATGTAGTTGATTGTTCTCGCATATTAGAATCAACACCACATTGCCCAAAATAATGTATAACTTAATGTATAATAATTATTAGGAAGTGAATTTAAGCTTAACTCATTCTCTCACAAAACCAGTTTTTAAGGTGAGGATTACCTCCACTTATATACTGTAAATTGACCTAATTCTAATTGATGTGGGATCTCCAACATACCCTCCTCTCGCCAAGGCACGAACATCTCGTGCGTGAAACTAGATATTTTTGGGTTGTCCGATAGCGGCGAAATAGCGGGAGACACGATAGACCCAACAAACCTTGCTAGGATAAGCTCTGATACTATATTAGGAAGTGAGTTTAAACTTAACTCATCCTCAAAAAAACGGTTTGTAAGATGAAGATTGTCTCCACTTATATAATGTAAATCGACTTTGTCTCTAGTCAATATGAGATCTCTAACAATATTATACCATTTTATCAATCTTTAACATAGCACAATAGCATCATTTGATCTCTGTGTTTGTTGAGAAGTTCTACATTGTCTGCCCAACCCACTTCATATGCTGAGGCTGCATTTGATATGCTATTTTATGGGGACAGAATTTTGACCCTTTTCCTTCTTAATTTAAGTATGATTGCTGTTAAGACATTAACTGAACACATGTTTGACTAAGCAAATTCATCGGAAATATTTTTGTCTGAATTTATCTTTTGATTCAATGTTGCCTTTTGTATGAAAAAAGACAGTAAAGTAACTGTTGTATGTATATTTATAGAAAGTTCTTATTCTTATAGGACCATGAATGGAGGCAAGCTATAACTGCTGCTGGATCTGGATGCATTGCAGCTTTATCAGTTGAGAGATATCTTGTGAGCAAAGATCTTCTTATAGAGTTCCATCAGGTATTTGACTTTGAAGAACTCCTATTTTATTTTCACTTATTGTTCTTTTCCGTATATATAAGTGTACAAATCACGTTACCAATTTGATATATCTTTATTATTCTAGTCTTAGTCATACATTCTGTACAAGCAGATGCAATTTTGGCAAGATTTGTATATTAAACTTATGCTCTATAATTTAGATAACTTGACATGACTTAATAAAGATCAAGTATCTAATTGTTATTGGATAATGAAGTTAGTCATAGAATCTTCTTTACTAAGTCTTTTAAATTTATGTTATAGAACAGGGCAAGAAGTGAGATAGTAAAAGAATTTTATTGATAAAACAATTTTGGAATTGATAACAAGGTGATGCTGAACCGATATCAATAACATTGTTGAGCACAGGTGAACTGTCTCTCCCTCCCATGTCTTTATAATCATGAGACGTGGATTTTCTCCCTTCCTAAACAATCAACACCCTCCTATTTCTCTCTTCTTGCCTTGTGTTGTAACTACTCTCTCTCTCTGTACAGTACTCAACTAAGTGCTTATTTGTTATACACCCTGAATCAATTCCTCTTACAGTGACATCATAGCTGAGATTAATTTGGGTACAAATCCAAGTTAACTCAACGGCACAATATTAATTTTACCAAAATCAATTTTACACAATTTAAAACAAAGAGGCCTTAAGCTGTTCCTATAGTTATTCTTCTATTTCTATTAATAACAGATGTTTCCATTAATAGAACTTTAAGCTCTAATTCTCCTCACTCCTCATTCTTTGTAACGGATATTTTTCATAATCCATATTGAAGATTTGCTGATATTTTGAGGGAATAATGGTAGTTCCAGTTGACTTTGGAACTGAATTACACGGGATTACTTTTGTCCACAAGCAATCTTGCGGGCTTCTCTCATTTCATCAGCATGCAAAGTAGGCTCTGTTTTCTTGTAGAACATTTATGCAGGGAACATAAAAACCTGAGGTGCATTAGCCATTCTATTTTGTTTATCATTACACAAAACACGTTTGGTATTTGAAGAGCTATCTATGAATAATTTACTCTAAAATATTTTACCTGAATATGGTCGGTGTGGGGAAAGGCTCTAGTTATTGTTGATGGACATGGTCAAGGAAGCCATTTACCACCTACCCTTAATTTTATGAATAGGTTTTCCCAATGTTCTTTGGAGGACATATCTCGGGAGAAAATATGAAGAAATGATATACCGAACTACTATGTATCTAGTCATATTCAAATATTTCTTCTTTTGCAAAAGTTAAGTTATATTGCTTTAGACATCATAAAACTGGTGCTAGTTAATACTATATATAAATTCTTAATTACTAATTAAAGGAAAACAGACTTTACATTAAATCAGTTGATTCGTGCAACTAAATCCAATGTGAATCTCAACCTTCCAATTTAATTACTTGTAACAGCCCAAAACTGAAGAGATTAAGAAGGAACTAACAGAAAGGGACGTTCATGAGGGCTTTGACATTACACTTACAAAGCATAAGGGGCAGGTATGTGCTTCCCTATCAGATGCTTATGCTAATGAGATTAACTCTTAGTATTTGTGATGCCCAAATATTTCATTTTATATTTAATTCTTTGGTCTGCACTATAATATATTTTTTTCCTTGTAATTTCCTCTTTGACAGTATGCTCTACGAAAATTGTACCATGAAAGTCCAAGGCTTATATGTGTATTATATACATCACCAACATGTGGTCCCTGTAGGACATTGAAGCCAATCCTTAGTAAGGTATGTGAAAAAAGGAGAATTAAAAATTATATCATAATCCCGAAGTTAGATATCCTAATACTTGTTGGTATTTTCAGTCTGTGACACGATAAATAAGCACCTACTACGAATGAGTAGTCACAATCTTGTCTTTTGTCAGTACAAAACCTGAAAAAAAGAAAGAAAGCAAAGCAACTATGCTGCATGATGCTTTAACAAGTATGCATTATCAACATGTACACTGTTAAACTCTAAGGAAGAAAGAAACATTGAGTTGAAACTATGTGTTTCTAAGATAGTATGAGTGTTTTATTTATATTGAGAAAAAGGAATCAATACAATAAATAAATGAGATTTTATATTCTCTAATAACAAAGATATGTTACAGAAATAAATAAAAATGTTCTTGATAATACATATAATCTAGATATTCCTAGTTATATAGGATGAACTCCTTATTCTTATAATCCGGACTTTTGTTAACTCGGGATGTCTTAATTAAGCATAAATCATTATTGGATAGACCGTAGATGCACATACTTATGGTGTGATGATAGCGATAGTAAAGGCCATGTGGCTCACATCTATCATCAATTGTCCAACTTGATATCCAATCCTGCAACTAATACCAACTTGAGAAAATAAAAATGAAAGAAAATTTATTTTAGAGAGCTTGTACAAGACTCTCGTGTTCTCATATTTATATATAGAAAAAGTAAAGTAATGAGATACAAAAATGAGAGAAAAGAGTAGAAAACAACAAAGGCACCTCTAGGACCCTAAGTATACGTAGATACAACTCAACTTTTTCATAAAGCCTATTCTGAGCCTTATTCTAACAAGATTTATAAGCGCCTATATCAAGTTTATACATGTCCCTGCGCATGAGATGAGGCAGGCAGGCCTTACTGTGATTTAATGAAATTTTGACCAATTAGGTTTAAAATCATGATTGAGCTCGTTGGATAGAGAATTTCAATGCAGAATATAAGCTGGCCTCAGTAACTTGATTGGTCTTTTGTTATGGGTAGTTTAGGTCTGTCAAAGTTTCTGCTTAAACTACGCCAATATGATATTTTTTTACACGATTTATCCCTTGTCAGCCTGCTAATTTGCTCTAAAAATTATATCAATGAACCAATAAACTAAATAAGGCTACTTTTGGTTCATCTGCTTGTGAAAAAGGTTCCATGCGCTTAGTCGAAATTGCATATTAATGTGTATTTGCATACGATAATGCCGTGTTAAAAATCAACTTTCTGCTTGCTCAACCTGAGAGTAGCCAGCCAGATTATATATCTGTCAATATTGATATATAAAGAGAATGCATTAATACTGATCTGATGCGTTGGATAGGAATTAAATACAACTATCTTTTGTTCCATATATTTCACAATTTATTTTCAATCTTAACTTGAACACTGATTTTCTTAATGTTTAAACATCTCCCTTTACAGGTGATTGATGAATTTGATAAGAATGTACATTATGTTGAAATTGATATAGAGGAAGATCAAGAGATAGCAGAGGCAGCTGGAATAATGGGCACTCCATGTGTGCAATATTTTAAAAATAAGGAGATGCTCAAGTTAGTAATATTTGATTTTTTTTCTCTCTTATTCTATCATGCATCATCTATAGTATATAATATATGGTTTGACATCATGGTATCCCAGTATATAAACATCAACTTTTTCTATCACTGATGGGTATGATTGTTTTACAGGACTGTCTCTGGAGTGAAAATGAAGAGAGAATACAGAGAATTTATTGAAACAAACAAATAGAAGTAATTTTAAACACCTGAGGGTGATACTCAAATTCTGTGATTCAATTTTGTTTTCCATTTGAAAACAGCTGAATAGTGCTGTCAATTTTGACAACTATTCCTTGAACTAAGTAAACTTCATAGATTGTACATGTAGAATTACCAATCACTGCTATTGTTTTGATTGTTCAATATTACGATTTTCATATTTTAGTTCAGCAAGCCTCAACTACCCAACATCGTCCATCTGGTTGACGACATTGTGGTGAGGAAATTGTGCTCGCATCAAGCTGAAACTAATGGAACCTATTATTTTTTGTTACAAGTAATGTAACCTATCATACACTTGCATTTTTGTATTTTTGGGTTTTCTCAGTTTAGTCTTCAACTTAAATAATGATATATACAAGTGGAATGGGATATATCTACCTTTATTTTCTAATAGTAATTTTAGTTCAAGATCTTATTTTAGAATGTTGGATTACTTTTTGGTGGGTTTTTGTCATGCAAGATATGGTCTCATTTATTTTTGTTCTAATGTGATATCTTTGAATTTTCAAAAGTAATTTTTATAGTCTCACAAATTAATTTAATTTAATTTAAAATTAATTAAATAAATTCAATAATTTAAAAACTAATATCAAATTAGAAATATAAATATTTGATGTTTTAAATATTAATAAATATAATGATGATGAAAATACATAATTAATTAAAAAATACAAACACTTACAATGAGCAAACATTTAAATTCGTCATTATTATTATTATTATTAAAACGTTTTCAAATATATGTTCCATCAAGTGTAAAAATTGTTAATGAAGATCTATTGTATTATATAATGTCTTGTGGAGTGGATGATTAATGTCATTATTGGTTGTGAAGTACTCGTTCACAAATATGTTTCATACCATTTACAAAAGCTTACATTCACCCATTCAAACTTACTCATTAAAACTACATGAATTGTTGCAGTGCTAATGGTAATATACCTCTTCTACCAATTGCAATACGAAATTATTCAATTCATAATTATATATCTAAGGAAGAAATTCTTAATTAACGTGAAATATATTGAAATCTAATTTTTTTTAATTATTATTATTCTTAAAATAAATGTTTAATTTTTTTATCTCATTGGTATATTTATTTTTACAATTTTATTATATTATTTTTTTAAAATTTCAATTTATTTTTTTAAAAATAATATAGTTAATTTCATCAAAATTAATGATTATAAGTTATCAAGGGAAGAAATGAACAATATGC
>Ga0123341_1006415_pt1 | contig 10639 bp, 6 predicted proteins | sample Turbeapinknodule_FD_89959 | JGI IMG/M metagenome (GOLD analysis project Ga0123341, IMG submission 89959) | Root nodule microbial communities of legume samples collected from Mexico - Turtle bean Mexico pink nodule | ecosystem: Host-associated > Plants > Roots > Nodule | place: Mexico: Nepantla...
GGGGGGGGGGAGAGTACCTGCAGAAGGCACTCCAACGCTCAAGTCAGCAAAGAGTGTCGAGATACTGTGCTACCTCTTTGTTGTTTGCTCTGAGATCCGAGCATTCTCTCGCCCTCCTGTTGTATTCTCAGTTTTCGACTTTTCTTTAAGGTTAGTGATGTTTTCCCTGTCTCGGCCAACTTCTTCTTCTTTTGCTCCCCTTTCTCCCCTTCTCGTGTGTTCTTCTTCCTTGTCTTCGTCCTCTGGGTCCTCTACAACCGACTCCTTGTAAGGGGGGATGATCCGGCTATAGTCGTTGATCGGTCGGACTTCCCCCAGCAAGCTATTTCTCGGGGCGGGTTTTAGCTGGGTTAATCCTAAGGTTATGGAATCTCATATACCTTTTTGATCAAGGCTTCTGTTTCCAAATTTCTGCACAGGTTCTCGATTTTAAAGGCGGGCGGGCATTCCAGTTTCTTTAGTGTTGAGCCTTGCCTACCGACCGAGAGTGTCTGTATGGGGCGACCAGGTACCAGTCCTCCCTTCTTCTACATGTACTCTTGCCTTTTTTCGGACTTGCATGTCTCTCTCCCCTTTGACAGCTTCACAATGGACATCCTTCAGACGCTTAATGTGGCGTCTACCCAGCTTCACCCAAACACCTGGGCGTCCATTCAGGCCTTTCGCCTGTTATGTGACGTCTTGCGTTTTCACCCCTCTCATTCTTCTTTTGTAAGTTATTACACGTCTCATCCGGCCAATCATGTTTTGTGGCATTCATTAATCGGTCGATCGGGGTATGTTCTCTTCAACTCCTTTGCCACCTCTTACAAAAAGTTTAAAGAAAGGTTTGTCAAAGTTTGTATTCGGCCAGAGGCGACAGCCTATTTCTTCGATCGGTCGAGGTTCCCCCTCTACTAAACCAACCAGCCCCGCAATTTTAAGGAGTGGCCTCGACCGGGTGGGGGTGACGAGTGTTAGAATATATGGCCTTAAACAAGAGGGGGGTGAATTGTTTATGAAAGATTTTCGCAAACTTTGAAGGTATAATGAAGTTCAAAGCAGAATCACAGATATAGAATTTCAGAAAGCAATCAATTAAAACTATTTAAGTTGATTAACAGAAAATTAACTAATTCTTTTTGCGATTCAACCGGTTGTTTATATCAGCAGAATTGAAAACAACTTAAAAACATAAATTAAATGAGTTAAAGGTAAGAGAAAAGCACACAAGCAATTTATATTGGTTCGCTCTTATCCCAAGAGCTACATCCAGTCCCCAGAAACCACTGGGTATCTACTATGCAATCAAAATCCAGATTACAAACACACCACCAAAGAAATGACCTTGAACACCTCAAGACACATACTTCCTTTGGCACACAAACACCACAGAAATCAAAACAACCTCTGATTCTGCACTTACACACCAGTATTCAGAAAATACAATAGATTCAGAAAGGATTACACCTGATGAAGATCAAATCAAAAGATTACAGCAATCCTTTTCACTTCTTTGAGAAAACCCAAAAGCTTGAATGCAAATCTTGAAAACTCAAATTTGTTTTCACACTTTCACAAAATGTCTCAAACTGTTATCAAACTTGAGAGTATATCAACCTCTTTAAATACTCTAAAAGGTATTAAAAGCATTTAATGCAGGAGCCTATTTAGTTAGAAAACATTTAAAGCTGATTTGCAAACATAACAAAAATTTTGTTATGGGTTTTCAACAATCAATCGGTTGAATCCTCGAAACAACCGATTGAATTGGTTTGACAACAAAATCAACCAAGTCAAACAACTTCAAACCCTTTTCAAAAACCTCTAAATGATAAACAACCGATTGAAACGACAAAACAACATGTTGTTTTTCCACTTCTTCATAAAACAATTTTTTTCAAAAAGGTTTTGATTCCAAACTGTTTTAGATTCAAACAAAGAGTGGATTACACATCATTCTATCCAAAACTCACCCACACACACATCAACACCAACCTTCTATCAAACACCATGGATTTGGAGACTTCAAAGTTTCACCTACATACTAATAAAATATTAAATATTGTTTTATTTTCTGTTAGGCTTATATGTAATATGTTTTTATTCATAGGTCCAGTTAGTCTTTTCTTTTTTTTGCACCCCATGTATATAAGGCAACTTTACTCTTTTATTTTAATAATATAACATATTTTAGCTTTCTTTTCATCGTTTCCTCTCCTTTCTTCTTTGTTCTTATCTATTCTTCTTTATTCTTATTTGTTCTTCTCCGTTCTTCTCTACTTCATTGCTTCCTGCAGAATCACCCAAGCTTTTTTTTATCTTTTCTGTAATTGTCATTGATATCTTGTAATACATACACCTATGACATAACTTAGTCTTTCCAATTTTTGAAAAAAAAATCATTGCTCACTTATAATATACATTAGGTAATCTTATATTTGCTATGCCTACAGACCTCCTTGCATCTTTCAAATCCAACATATTTGGTTTGACTTGTCTTCACGTTTCAAGACTTCTAATTAATCATTCACATTTTCATGTTTGCCTACAAGATAACAAAAGCGTGACTTCATATTAACCTTCAAGATATTCAAAAGTCCTTTGAGAGATTCTTGTGATGGGGACAGGACATTTTCAATGCAGGTCACTCCAAAATCAAACACTCCTATGGAGTCTTTCTCGTACCTTTCTTTTAGGCTTCCTTTAAAATCTATTTTGGTAGCTTTTCTTTTCAAGATTTTCCTATCATCTTCTTGAAGGAAAAACCATAAGAAAAATGATAAGGAAGAAAAACACAAGTTAATATCGAGGCAAGAAAATATTTTTATATTGCACGTTTACAATATACGTTCTTTTTGATAATTTTTGTCGGATATACATTAGACCTCAAATTTTGTAAAATTTAAGGACTTTTTTTAACAATACGCTGCTGTTCCAGTTCAGTTTGCTTCAATAATTTCCCATGCTATTTCTTTAACAATTTCTTACAATCATCAATGAGAAACTTCCCCTTTCACTTTTGTCTGTTATCCCGATCTTGGCCCAACTTTAGTTTCCCTTCTCTTCCTACCCCAATCATCATTGATCTTTCAAAACAACACCAATATCCTAGTAGTACTATTCTAAGAGCTATTATTTGAGCAAAAATTTTTCCTAAGCATTTCTACAAAAAAAATTAAATATTTTTTTCATGAACTAGAGTTATTTTATACAGATTCTCTCATATTAAATCTGCATTATTTAGATAAAAATACTTACATTCGAAACTCATCTACATAAAAACACATTTCAAAATCAATGAAAAATATTGCTACATCTCCAATGGCACCCACAAAACTGGAAAGATTGGACTTTGGTGGTGGAGATTCAGGAAGCAATCAGGTTTGTGACAAAGCAAGCTTGAAATATGAATCAATGGTCGGTGACGCATGTGCATCATTTTGGGTTTAATTTTCATTTTGGTTGCAAGCTGTAATGACTTTCATTTTGCCCATTTGAAGAAGCCACTGCTAAATTTTGTTTGTTTTCTGATCCAACAAGCACCTTTCCCTTCAAAGTCTTCATTTTTGCGTATTGCATCACCTTCTTCTAACACTAATTTTATCCAACGTGGTTCATTACTACTAATTTCAATGGTTCCCAACAAAAAAATCAAACAATTCAGACTGGGCCACTTCTTCAAAGGTGAAAGTGAAGCACAAACTTAAACCTAATTGCGCTCTTCCAATTTCAAAGACAACAAATTGATCAGAAACACATAGAAGGAACTAAAGATTTTCATCTCAAAGTAAATATACAGCATTGAATTAGCATGTGTGGATTGTAATTGGTAAAACACAGTTGGATCTAAACGTGTTGTTGCCCAGAGATGAAACTGTAACTCAAACACGATAACGGGAAAACCGGTTCAAGATCTCAATTGGTTTGGGGCGAAGAATCCAACCTGTGTAGGGCTTGTTGAGCGACCTGCGATTGGGGTTCCAATTCGAGAGCCTGCTGATAGGCCTCAACGGCGGCGTCGTTCATCTTCTTCCGCTCGAAGCACTCTCCCAGGGCGAAGAAGGCCTTGGAGTTGTTGGGGCTGAGTTTGACGGACTCGGAAAGATCCGCTAAGGCCGAGTCGACTCGGGCGCGCTGAGTGGAGGCGAGTCTGAGCTCGGCGCGCTTGAGGAGGGCGTCGGCGCGCTCGGAGTTGGAGAGGGAGGTGGCGGCGAAGGGGGAGAGGGCGTCGTCGAGGGAATCGAGGGCGGCGGAGCGGAATCCAAGGAAGTCGAGGGCGAGGGCTTTGAGGAGGTGGGGGGCGGCGTCGCGGGGGTCGAGGGCGATGGCGCGTTGGGCCTGGGCCTGGGCTTCTTTGGCAAGGGCCTTGGACTTGGATGCACGGGCTCGGGCCAGGAGCTGGGCCCCCTGGACGAAGTGGCGCTTGGCTTGGATGTCGGCGCGGTTGCGGAGACGGAGCTCTGACCACAGCTTCTTGGGGACGTTGTGCATGAAGAGGTAGAAGAGGAGCATGAGCACGACCATCCCCACCTGCAAAACGATGTCGTTCGACGCCCAGTTCTCTTTCGTTTTATCCATTTTCAGAGTTCCAGTTTCCAATCGTTGGTGCCACCCCCTCCTCTTACTTCTCTACCTCCCCTCCTCGCTCTCATTTATACTTCAATAAAATATTTCTCCAATGTAAATTTTTTAATTTAACATTTTATTGCATCAATGAATTCAACACTGATATCATAGTATGCATATAACTTTTAACCCCTACACTAAATTGTAAATTATTTTGTTTCTTATCAATTCTAACTCTTGCTTAAGTAAGAGGATCTAAACTCTAAATTTAGTACTTTATTACTTATCAATCGAGTACCATAAAACATAACCCAGACAATTTTTTTTAGTTGTTAATTTTTATTTATAAAACTTGAAATTATATTATTTTTCTATAAGCAGGTTATATATCTACCTTGAAATTTAAATATTTTTTTCTCAAAGTATGTAACAAGAGAGTTCTCTTAAAAAAAACATATGGATTTAACTAAAAATATCAAGAACTCATTCAACAAACAACCTCAAATTGACTTAACGAGCTTAAAGGTTACTTGATAACAAAATGTGAGATAGTAATTATTGTCGACTAAACAATTGATTCCTTCCATTTGGTCATGTTTTCATTCCTCTTCCTCTCCTAACGTTTGGACGAGTATTCAATATTTGGGTGCAATTAGTGTTGTAATAATGACGTACATTTGTCTTGGTTGTTGCGCCTATTTATAGTATATGATGGATCATGTACTGTTGGGTCTAGATTAAGGCGTGTGTCACAATTAGCGTTTGTATTACCTAATTTTTGTACGGTTTAATTACTATTAATACATGCTTTAACCAATATGTTCAAACCCATGTTGTTCGGTTAATATCGAGTATTGACATGCTCTAAGACCATTTGGCCCCTGGTGATACACTTTGTGCAAACTATCAGTGAAAGGTCTCGACCATAGGACCGTTACCAGATCCATTCTCACCTCCAGACTCAAATTCCAAATGTTCAGCAATACCTTGCTAAACCTCTACATGAACACCCGAAGTGGCTCTCCCTTCTCTTGTTGTACGTTCATGAGTGCAGTGGAGGTTAGATGATGTGGTCGACTGGTTGCGAATTGTGTCCCAAACTTATACGTTAGGGTTTCAAAATAATTGATGGAATTTGGAGGAAGCCTTGTGAACCAACTTAGGACTCTACAGGCTCATCTGAGTAGTGTAGCCATCCATATGCTCGTCTGGATTTGTGGTCCCATCATACCGATCCACATTCAGTTCCTTCTAGTTAGGGGGTAGTTGGACCTCCATGATATCATCAGTGAAAGGGTGTCTTCTAAATCCACCCACAATGTCAAATGTGCAGGCGAATTGATTGAGTTGCAACTCTTTGTTTTGGCTCTTGTTCCCTGACGGGTGAGTCATGGTCGAGGATCTACCAAGTTCTCCCTTTGTTGGGTACCCTTCAGCTGTTGTTTCTCAGTCGAGCTTCCTCTAATTAGCTATTGTTTCATCTCTTTGTTCTCCTTATGAAGGACACGTATCTCCTCCTTATTCTTTTGCCTTATCTCGGACATCTACCTTTGCAGGGTAAGAGCAAGGCCATCTGTTCGACTTCAATCATCCTCCACTTGCCATGTTTCTTGTTGATACAATCTGCTTTTTTGTGACTTCCTTTACTCTCTCAGGCCCCACAGTGGGTGTCAATTGTTCTTGTATGAGGAACTAAGACATAACTGCTATTGGCTGAACAATTGATTTCTTCCCTTCGGTCGTGCTTTCCTTCCTCTTTCTCTCCTAACATTCGAGCTTTGGCTCTCAATCAGGAGTGCACCTGCAAAAGGTTCTCTGACGCTCAAGTGAATATTCGGTATTCGAGTGCAATTAATGTTGTAATAACAATGTACATTTGCCTTGGTTGTTGCGCCTATTTATAGTATCTAAAGACCCCCTGTACAGTTGGGCATAGATTAAGGCGTGTGTCGCAATTAGCATTTGTATTACCTAATTTTCGTACGTTTTAATTATTGTTAATACACACTTTAACTAATCCATTCAAATGCATGTTGTTTAGTTGGTACCAGGTACCAACATGCTCTAGGACCATTCAACCCCTGATGATATAGAAATCATGGTCCTTGATGCTCCGAACATGTTGCCTAATCATGATTTTAAGAAGACGCCCACTTCAAGAAACAAACATGCCCAAAAGCCAAAAAAATGCTCATAGAAAAAGAGAAAGAATATAGCCAACCATGAAAAGCTTTAGTTTCTTATGCTATGGAAGCTTAGATAAATAAATCACGAATAAAATATTGATCAATATAATCCTTTCATTATGGAGATTATGGTTATAAACCTTATCTTTAAGTAGAAGTGATTGAACATTGAAAGACATGAAAAAATGTTTGTCTCATATAAACACTTGAAGGTCTACCATTCAATGCATAGTTTTTTCATGCACACTAAAATATGGTATAAGCTATCATAAAAGTCAATAGATTCATTTGAGACTCTTTTTACAAAGTTTAAAAAACAATTTATATTAGTTCACAATGGTGGCTAACTCTATAGCACTAGACAAAATCTAACTAGGAGAAATTGAGTCTCTTCAACAATATATGAACTAGTTCTCATCAGTGTAGCAAGACCCTTTTTCGAACACTTTGTTTACAAAAGCATCAAGAGACATGGATGAACTTTGAGAATATGTTGTAAATGAAGAAGACAAATAAAATCATACTTGTAGGTATTTTCCAAACACATCCCATCTTTGATGAGAAATATCCACATTGATTGGACACAAGTATGAGTAATATCCCACTTTTAAATCAGGTAAATGATATGTATGTACATATCCCCTTTGTTCCCATCCCTACATATGTCTTTATTTTAAATTACTAAAACACTTTTGATTTATTATGTAACTTAACAAAATTATTTTCGTTTCCAGTTCTTGGTTTCCTTTCATTTGAAGAATCATTCTCTCATTAAAAACACTTTTCATTCTCTCTCAATTGTCCAACTTATTTGATATCCACCAAGTTCACTTAGGTTTCCAAAGTATTTTCTCTCTCATCACTACTTTAATTACACATTTTTCATTTGTGCGATTTTCTTCACTACAATGCATTACATTTTAGGAAACACAAACCTCAATTTTATTGAATTAAATGGTTTATAAAACACATATTTGATCATTTTACTCCTTTAAAATACTTTTTATTTATTGTTTTAGTTGTCACATAAAAATGGTTGTTTCTCAATTTCAAATGTTCAATTGTATAAACCCTTAGTTTATTAGATCATCTAAAAAACTCATCTTTTCCTTTTTTATTAGTTTCATTTTGTTTGAGTAATTCTTCTTTCATTATATAATTTTTCATTTTATCTCAATAATTCAACTTTTTTGATATCCACTAATTTTACTTCTATTTCAAGATACCTTTACTTTCAACATTTACAAAAATAATTTCATCAAATTTCAATTACGTATAATTTTTGCTGATTATTATAATTATTTTATATGAAATTGTTATTTAATACTTTTACTTCAAGATTTTTTACAAATTTTTTGACTCTTAATATAAAAGTATATTTTTTTTTATATTAAATCATTGATTATATCACTTTTCCTTGTCTATGATTTTTATCTTTTATGAAAAATATGCTTAATTAGTATTTGAGATATTACAATAGAAGTACATGCAAAAACGGAGCTTTGTCAAGTAGGGGCTGACATCTTAAATTTGTTTTACATATATATAAAGTACTATATAAACAAAAATAATTCTTTTTAATTTTATTATATTTTATATATTTAACATCCCAATAATTTTTATACATATATTTTTAACACCTTTAAAATATTTTCTAAAATGTAAGTATAAATAAAAGAAAAAACGTAAAAGCATAAGAAGATACAAACATATACCTCATCAACGCCAACAAGCAATTTTCTAAAATAAACTAATTCCTTAAAAAAACTATTTATCTCTCATTTTGTATTCTTATTATCCCCCATAGATCCAATTTCAATAAGGAAAAAAAAAATACTCAAATACAATTAGACATCAATAATTAAAAGATAATTTATGAAAGTTAACATTTGATCTACAACATAACTAATCAATAATCTTAATTATAAACTCTTCTGTTTGAAAAAGTATAATTAATTACATAAAAAAATATTCATATAATTCAAACAACAGAATACTTCTAATTCATTCTAAAGTTAATGAAAAATAATCATTACAACTCATTTTTAAGGGTGATAAAGTTGCCTCTTTTAATTCTTTTTGTCATGAGTATTACCACAACCTCTCCGATTAAAAAATAACCATAAACTCTAGAATAATTATTTTGATATGAAGTTAATTTCTTCTTAACTTGGACATCCTAAACCTTTTTATAAAAGTATTATTCTTTTAATTACAATTCAATTTAAACTTCTCCTCTTAATTATAATTTTTAATTCATATAATATCATAAACTCTCTTTGTATTTAACCGTACAAACATCATTCCGTGATTTTAATTTATTTTTACTATGAACTCAATATATTTTCATATAGAAATAATTCTATAATCATAATTCTTCCTTAAAAATATAAAAAAATTAAATATCTTATTTTAAGTTGCTGAAAATCTTATCTTACAATAGAAACCTACATAATATTAAAACTCACAATTAATTTTAGAAACATTATTTTTCAAAAATTATACCTGTTATGCTTTCATAAAACATCATATTTTAAAGAAAAAACCTAACTTGCATCTAACATTCCCAAATAGGACAAAGAACTTTTATTATTAATATTAAATGGAAGTTTCCTTCACAGGCTGGGTTAAAATTAACATTGATGAGCTGCTAGGGGTTATCCAGGTCTTGCCGCTTGTGGAAGTATGGGAAAGTTTATTGGTGCTTTCTCTGTGTGTCTTAACGTTCAGACTGCTTTGGTTGCTGAATTTTATGGAGTTATATACGCTTTGGAGGAACCTCAAAAGTTGGGTCTTACTAATGTCTGGCTAGAATGTGACTCTGTCTTGGTTTGTGCTGCGTTTACTGCTAGGACAAATGTTCCTTGGATTAAGTTGTCTTAATTACTGTGGAAAAATCAAGTTTAGGGTTACTTATTTTTTCGTGAAGGAAATACGTGTGCTGATAAGTTGGCTAATTTATGATTTATTCATAGAGAATCATTTTTATTGGTATAATAGACTTCCATCTAGTCTGTTTTTAGAATTCTTTATTAATAGGTATAGTCTACCTATGTATCGTTTTTGTTAACATATGAGTTTTGGTCTAATCCCCCATATTTTTGTATTTTCTTTCTTTTTCTTTTTTTTAATAATATTTTTTTCATGTGATGGCAAATGATTGTTGTTACTTGAGGTGTCAACCTAGCTGAGATGTCAAGTAGCATAGTAATGTCTAACATGTAAGTTTTTTATAATAGTAATCTGAAAATTTGAATCAAGATAGAATATACCAATAAGTAAATAATTATAAACTAAATCTATTTTTTTAAACGATTCTACTTATAATTTACTCCTTTTACAATATATTTTAATGGAAAGCTACCTTTTTCAAACTTAATACCAACATAAAGACACTAAAAAAATTTAAGCTCACGAACATTAAAATTTGAAAAATAAACATTAAACAACAACCACTAAATTTTAAAAATTATTTTTCAGTATTTCTAGTTGCTATATTCTGATAACAATGAAATTTCGAGTAAAATATAATTGCTCACAAAAAAAAATACAAACTTAAACCCTAAGAGATAGAAATTAGTCTCAACTTAAGTCCATTATATTTTAAGTTTCTTTATACTGTTTTTTTAGTTCTTAATGTTTGTTAAGGTCTTTCTAAACTCATGAGTCCTCCAATATACGGTTGAAGTCATGAATTTTCATAAGAAATCCTTCCAATATCTTTATTCTAAGTCCCATGTGAATTTAAAGTTAATATAGCACTCAACAAGGGACCCAAAATCAAGTGAGGCTTATAGAATAAAATTGGACAACCCCTTAAAGTGGAGTTTCCAAAAACACCAATAAAAGGTTAATACCAATCACAAACAATTTTCTTTTATCAAACATAATCTACTACAATAAAA
>Ga0123341_1006416_pt1 | contig 10638 bp, 7 predicted proteins | sample Turbeapinknodule_FD_89959 | JGI IMG/M metagenome (GOLD analysis project Ga0123341, IMG submission 89959) | Root nodule microbial communities of legume samples collected from Mexico - Turtle bean Mexico pink nodule | ecosystem: Host-associated > Plants > Roots > Nodule | place: Mexico: Nepantla...
ATAAATTAAAATTAACTTATACATAAACTAAATTGTAAATATAAACTAAATTGTAAAAGCCATTTATGTTATTTTTTTTCAAAAATTAAATTTTAATTTGTGAAATAAAAAGTAATTACCTTTTTCATTCTATTTTTCTCTCTTAAAAATATTTATAGAAAGTTTTTCTTCCAAACTACTTTAGTGTTTATAATTTTTCAATGATTTGGAACACCGTTACATTTGACTTAATATGACCATTGTTCATGGATAGATTGCTAACAGTATTAAATACTATAATTTATTTTTAATTGTTTGAGAGAAAATTTGACATTAAATAAAAACAAAGTTATTTTTCTTTTCTTTGTAGAAAGTTTATAAATTTTTACAACTTCATTGTTAAGAAAAAGAGAGCAAATTCTCCCTTATTATAAAAGAATCAGAACAATTCACTTATTATCCCTTTAAACAAGTGAAAAATACAATTGCTATTTATTTATCCAGATAACACATTTGTTCCTACTCTTTCTTCACATCTCTTTTCTCATTTCTCTCTAGCAATTTACCACCTAGTCCAACAAACAATACAGAGGCATTTCTATGCATCACCAACCTTGACAGAAAAGACATTCGTCACCAAAACACAACAAAGATTATGAAGACAAAATATACATGTGACCTAGTGTTAATGCATTTACAGTAGATGACAAAGGTGATTTTGGAGTATGAATATGAGAAGTGAACTGAAAGTGAAAGATGCCAAAATTCTAATGCCAATTAAGTAAAGAAACGTGCAACTGTTTTTGACCACATTACTATCATTGGCTACCATTCTAATTTTCATTGTGTTAAAGATAATAATAATAATAGGGTAGTTTAGTTCTATAGGCAGTATCCCTTATTTGCAGTCAATCCCAAACTAATCATGTACATTTTCTTTATAGTAATCAAAATTATAGTTCAGACGCTTCTGATAACGCAAATCGTATACAAGCATGTAGGCCAAAATGATTTCACAAGGGTTATATTAAGTGGCGAAAATCTAAGTTCTCAACTAGGGGTATTCTGACTCTTGCCTTGTTGAACTTCCTCTAGACATTCCTTGGCACGTTGAACTTTGGACTGGAGATAGAAACTCCCACTCTTGGCATTGCTCTCAAACAAATTGTCATATTTCTGCATCGCAAGAAATATTTAAGAAATTATTAAAACAAGAACAGTTTAGCCCTCTGAAATGAGGTATAGTTCGGCATAAAAAATTGAGAAGTCATGACCATTAATTGTAAAATCAAATGCATTTCAGAATCATGATATATATATATATATATATGGTTCACGGAATTTTTTCTCCGGGTAAATTGCCAGGTGTTGGTTTTCGCCCACTTTTAAATCCCCCTTTTTTCATTGCATTTTCATTTCATCCTTTAGTTTAGCTCTGTTAAGTTACTGTGCAAGTTACTTGGTAATCTTTGTAAGCAGCATCCCAGTCATGAAAAACAAATTTGACCTGCTTGTTGTACAGATCATTGAAGTGTGAGGGACGAAAGTTGTGTGTGTAGAAAATACAAGACAAAAAAGTGGAGGGTTTAAATTGAGCAAAAACGAAAAAAATTGGCAATTTTCAAATATAAAAACCAGTAAAATACATAATATGTAAGCTTTTACTTTATCACATGCTTCCTCCAGACTCAAGTTTAAACAAAAAAAATTGCTACTGAAAAAAATATAAGCAAATTCTAACCGAGTTAACTCTATTTAATGCCATTATTAAGGCTAGCATAGGAAATATAATTCCTTAAGAAATCACAAAATGAAATAAATTTAACTAAAGTTCTTAATTAGTGTGAAGCTAGGATTTTCACTTGTATTTGAGTTCAAAAGTAGTTTTAGACTTTTAGTTATCGATTTCCAACTGAAGGCTATTCAAAATATGCTGTCCTCCAAAATGAATTCCTCTCATTAGAAAATTATAAATTTGAAAACAAATGGGTAATATACCCACAGCATAGATGATATACTAACCTTGATAATCTCCTCCCAGGGAGTTTCCGCAGAAACACCAAGAATCTGTTGAGCCTCTTGCTCTGTCATTGCCTTGCTAGCTCTGTGAATAGTATTTTGTATTGTCTCCTGTGCAACACCATTTTTTGAGGCATCTGGAATTACATAACATAATGTTAAGAAAATAAGAAGATCCAGAGCAGCTGTGTTATTGTATGTGTGTGTTTAGCCTGAGAGACTTGGCCAAGACATTATGAGAAAGAAGAATAAAGAAACTAACATAAGTGTCAGTAAAAATAAAAGGTATTTGACAAAGACCACAGAATTAATGATAGAATGGAAGAACTATTTTGTTAACTTTTCCATTATGTATCAGTTATATAATCAGAAACCTCAACAAGAGGAAATAACCTAGCTTGTTATCCTCATTAATGTAAAGAACAAAATAATGCTAGGTGAATGAAGGAAGTTACAGCTATTTACGGACAAGGGAAATGCCAAAACTTTTGCTAACTGAAAAAGGAACCTTGGTAAGTCACACCACGAAACTACAGAAGTGATAGAACAGATGCTAAGGAACAGCTAGCGTACCAAAACTCAGTTTGGATACAAGATGATTCACTACTAAGTTAATTCATCACCCTGGAATGCTATAAAGTATACCACAGTAGAAATTCAGATCTTACAATATCTACAGATTTCAAGAAAGCCTATAATGAAGTCCCAACATATTATATCCACTGGAAAATTTTGCACCATGAGATAGCACCTATTCAAATGAACAGGAATATATTTAAGACAATAGAAACACTTCGGACATGTGGAGGTCTAACAAAGAAGTTTCCCATACGAATAGGTTTGAGGCAAGCAAAGAAATGCTTTAGAGACAAAAAGGAGTCCAGTAGTCCAGTTCAGAGGACAAAGGTCAATTATGAGGTCACGTATTGAAATACAAGTACGATTAAAGTAAGGAGCCTGAAATACATTGTATATGTGAAATGTAAAAAAAAAGAAATTGAGGACAATGATTTACTAAACTCTAATTAGACCTGAAGTGTTGTATGGAAATAATGGGCAGTTAATGCAAAATTGTGCAAAAGTTTACAATCACATAAATGATATAATGAATGGACAGAAAGGATAAGATAAGGGCAGAGATCACACGAGAGAAAGTTATAAATGTTTAAGATGTTTCACTCATCTAAACAACAATACACACAGGTGCATACATGACGTGAGATGACAAACTATCAGTGTCATGTTCAAACTTGACAGATAGGTGGAGGGAGATGCAAAAGAAAATGGTTGGAGATCATGGTAGTAAAGTATCATTTGATACAATATGATTCTCTACCTGTGATGCAAATCGCTGCAACACTCATTTTTGCTCCCAAATCACTTTTGAAATTGCACGAATCGCAATTCTGGTTTGAATTGTAAACTGAACTGTGGGTGAGACCGTTTTTGGGTCTGCTTTGAATTTTTGAGCAATAATAAGTGGGTAGTGAGGAAAAATGATCGTTCAATTCCCTCTAGTCATGCCCACTTATTATTTTGCCTTTTCCTTACTTCTAGACACTCAGCCACAATCTCTCTTCACCTACACCTGTCACCCACTTATCTTTGTCTTCTCTTCATGTCAACACTTCATAAACTATAAATGCTGGTGGTCCTTAAATGTACTCAACAACACGTGTTGCTGCAGTGCTGAACCCTTACTGCCAAGGTTATTAGACTTGAGAGTCTACTCAGACTCGTGGGAGGTCTGTAAACCCGACTCGTAGACTCATAAGAGTCTACTTCATATAAAAAAATTAACAAAAAAATCTTATAATTTGCCAAAAATCTAAAAAAAAATAATCAATCTGCCAAAAATAAATAAAAAAAGTTCAAAATCTGCCCAAAAATTCCCAAAACCAACCTAAAAATAACCCTAAATCCAATCAGTTAAAAAGCCCCAATCCAATTTAAAAATCCCTAACCCTAAGCCCAATCTTCCCAACCCTAAAACATAAGCCCTGCAAAACCCACAGCACATCAACATACATGCTATGCGGTGCTGCGAGGAGGGGCGCGACGCTGCGAAACGAGGCAGCGCAGCGCTGTGAGGCAGTGTGGCAAGGTGGGCTTTTTTTTTCACAACTCGGTGACTCAGCCTCGAACTCGCGAATTTGCACCGTGTTCATCGAGTTTGACCGAGTCTGCTCAAAGTTCACTCAAAAACGAGTTTACTCACAAGTCAACTTGTGACCCTTCAATAGACCCTTAAACTCGTTAGGGTTTACTAGTTAACCATAGGGTTTGACAACCTTGCTTACTGTTGGTCCCTTCCCTTGTTTAACATGTGCTACTGCTAAGTGAGTTTTCTGCTGGACTCTGGCTTTATAAAAGTGGGTGGGTAAATAAAAAAGGGAGTCTGATATTACTTGGAACAATTGTGATAGTCTTCCTAAAATAGACAACAAGTAAAGTGCATATTTTGTTTTCACACATGATGGGGTGGCATAACAACTTAGCCCTTTTCATCCTTTTTTCAGTCTTAACTAAATGTTTTGGGAGTGCAGTTGTTCCTAGGAAGCAAAAGTGCTCAAAGGGCATGGTGACTATCAAAAAGCAATGAACATTAATCTCATCTAGAAAAAGCTCAACCGAAGAATAAATCATCAAAAAAACATCTATGACAAATAGTATTTCCTAAAAAACACTGGTTGCAAAATAGTATTTGTCAGAAAACCATCGACAGTTAAAGGCTTGCCAAAAAGTAGTTGCACAATGAACAATGATGTAGACAGTGAATTGTGATTGTGGCAAACAATCTACCTGATGTGTAAAGTGACGTTGGGGAAAAAATAGAAACTAGAAAATGTACATGATTCTTAAAATATTTACTCCTACGATTTCATATGTTTGTCGGATATTGAATCGGATGATGAATGAATCACTAAAAGAAATCCTTGCTTGCCTATTGATTCTCAAGGATGGATGTACATGAGTGTTTTGTTTGATGTTAGCAAGCTCCAAAAATAAAGGAAAAGGTAATTATTTATATTTAAAATTCGTAGAAGTTAGAATTGAAAGTTCAAACTAGAACTATAACTTATTTGTTTTTCTTTTTGCTCATATAGGTCCTCGAAACTTAATGCCAAGATCAATAAAAATGGAAAATCCATAGTAGGACATGAGCCATAGTAGAACATGAGGAAGAAGTTGAAGACATTGAAGAAGAGGAAGAGCTTTCAGTAGAAAATGAAAATGACTCAAGTGATGTACATCTTAGAGAAGAGGATGAAACAAGAATGATTTCATAGGATTTTTTAGGCTGTTTAGTATGTGTAGCAATAGCAACAACCATAGTCTGCAGTAATTATGCACTAGCAGCAACAACACTTATTTTTGGATGAGTATAATGAAAATTTTGTTTGGTAGCATATAGCCATTGTTATAGGAATTTTATGCAACAACAGTGCTTTTTCTGTGGTTGTGTTGCTTTGCTGTGCAGCATAAATACACATATAACCTCTCTTTTTTACTAAGTGGTTGTTAATAATTGTATTTTTCATATTTATATATCTTATATTTAAATATAAGTTTCATTTTTAATGTTTATGAATCTTACTATTCGCAATACTAAACTATTCACAATTCAAAATATAACCTCTATGATACATCATGTGTATCTCAATTCAACTGCCATGTTGGTAACTACTACTACTAAGAAGGGTTTAAGGTAATTGTAGCTTCATGAATCAATGATAAGCACATATGTCGCAGCTTATTAGAATTCATGTAGCCAAATTCATAAAGTAGGAATAAGGTTTGATTGATGTATAGATAAATAAAAAGAGAAAAACATACTAGCCAAAACCAACCACACCCACACTAACAAAAAAGAACAACAAAGAAGAAAGGGAAGCATATTTGGAAGTTCTCTGATCTGAATATCCATAATAAAAAAACCTAAACTAGGGTGAGACCCAAACAGAAGTAATGTTAACTTTTTATTCCCATAGATCTGAAAAAGAATGCACATCTGATTAATTGAGGCATTTTCTTCCATCCTTAAGCCCAAATTCCTACCAAGAAAGTATAATGCCAAAGAGCTTTCATGCTTTCCAAACAAAATGCAAAACTTAACGAGTATATGGTAAATTATAGTATATAAATGGGTGCAAATCTTACCTTCCAAATCAGTTTTGTTTGAATTAGGTTCAAAATCCACTTTGTAGAATGATATCAAAGTTTATCCTAACGAGGTTTGTTCGTCATGTCACTTAATATTGGACCGCTACCATACCACCCACAAATATTTAGTCTCACTCGAAATGTCCAGTTCTAGTGTGAGGGATAAATAGTGTTGTGATCTTAAAAATAAATGTATAATTTTTTATTTGTTTTTTAGACTAGCAAGATTAAACTAGTTATCTCTAATATTAATTTATTCTATCTTTTATTTGGATGTAGGGCTAGGAAGGGAATAGTTTGTTTGTTAATAATCCCTTCCCACTACATTTTTTATACAAGAGCTCATTTTGATAACTTTGATTGAATAAAAATGCAAGTTATTATCTTAAATGTGTCATATCTCAAATGGCCCTACTTAACTTATCTCTCATGTATTAGTGGTTAATCAAAATTCAGGAAGTAGAAAGTTTTCTCTCCTAGTATTCTTGTGAGTTAGGTCATAAGTGACAATTCTCCATACCTAAATCCTGGAGTACTTTCGACTTATTAATCTTTAAAAAGCAGAGCCGCTGAAACCAAATATTCACAGACTGAAAAGGGTAGTAGGAATAACTTCACCAAGTACTCAATCCTGGACAGTAACAAGCAGAGGCCTACCCCATAATATCCAAGTTCCTATCATAGCACCCCATAAAGTGAGATGAGTGAAAGTGGTCAAGACATCAGCTCTCAGGGATGGTGCTATGAAAGAAACTTGAGAATTACGGGATGCCTAGGTCTCACACCAAGTAATATGGGATTCTCAGTAGAGTATTCAAGAATTCGGCATTTCCTCTGAATAGCCAGCTTTCGAGGGTGGGTTTGCTAAGTGCTTATCATAAAACCTCTCATCAGCTCTTGTCAAAATATGCTAATCAACTCCTAAAAACTAGGATTTCATTCAACACCGGCTAAATAAGAGGGCATCGCATACCATAGGTATATAAATTAATTGCCCACCAAAACTCCATTTTGATCCGTTGAAATCATTCAAACGGTCAACTTGCTCCAAGAAGGCCATCAAATCCCCTGCCACCCCTTGGCAAATGCTAAAGAAAAGGCAACAAAAACATAGCTCCTACAGATCTTTAGAAAACAAACTTAGCTGCTAAATTCTTAAGATACATAGAAATATAATATCAACTAAGTGATAAATCATTTTGGTGTTGGAAACTATGTTAACATCTGTACACAGTATTTTTAAAAAACAAATAAACCCTAATAAATAGACCAAACACCTAGAAATAAGAGAATTGAATAGTAAATTAGTATGCAATTATATTCATCACTCAATTCGCATATCTATCCACAATCACAAATTTTGAAAAGCTTACTAGTGAGTGCTTGACGATATGCCGTAACGACTGCTCTTGCCAAGATTCCTCCACCCATTACAATCAAGTTCGCAAGAATCTTAGCAGCCTGCACAAACAGCTCGGTTAAAATTTTGAAAGAGTAAGCAGTACTGAAATTTATCATCCAAAGATAACAGATTACTTCTCTCTTTCACTTTTTTTCCCTTTTTATACATACAAAAAAAGGGTTAGCCCTAATCTATGTCTTGAAACTAAAACACCCCGAACAAACTAAACTACACCAACACAGAAATCACAACCTAGTTACAAGCATAACAGTCTATGAAAAGAAATCAACTTTGGTTGGCTACAAAAAAAAATAAAAACACCATCTTATCAAACCTGCAAATAACCCACCTAAAAATTCTACCTCTAAATCTCATGAGACAATGGAAAAAAAAAAAATCAAAGAAGAAGCGATAGAAGAAACAATAAACCCCTTCTGATACACAAGCTAGGATTCTAGATTCCCTTATGCACAGAAGCTAAACAGAAAAGAACAGAGAGTTTATTAGAAAAAAAAAAATAGACAGAGGAACGTACCATAGCTAGAGAATCAGCAAAACGAATCCCTCCTGATAAACAAGCTGGGGTTTTTCTTCTCTGTAGACGAGAAAATATAGGCTTGCTGGACCCAGAATTAAGTTAATTTGTCGGTTCAAACAAGAAAGAAAGATGAATCTTCTGCTACAAAAAAAATGCGTCGGGAAGAGGAGGAAAAAAAATTGTGAATGGCGGAGGCTAGGGTTCCAATTTGGGACTGTGAAGCTATTCTCTGCCTCAAAACAAAGTACATGTTTAGAAAATTCTGGAACCTCTACAATTACTAAACTAGACATCATCTTATTAATCATATACTCCCAATTTTGAAGATTGTATATTTAATTAATTTCTTTTACTTAACAAAAACAATAATTTTTATTTAAATTCTTTTAATTCCTAAATTATTTTTTAAAGCATGATACTCTAATTAGCTGCAATTTAAACAATACAAAATTTACTAAAGATTTTCGAAAATATACCTTGTCAAATGAGTTAATTATTTCATTAGTCTCCATTTCTTAATAATTTCTTAAATAAATTATATAAATAAGATAATATTTTTTTAAAACTATAAGCTTTACTACTCGGCATCACTATGTAATTTGATATAATATTTTATAAATGTTCTTTTATCGTTCTTAAATAAAATATATATATTTTATTAAATTAAAAATAATTTTAGTATTATTTAATAAATTAAATATTGTTTTCTCATAAAATAACTACATAATTTATTTATTTTTATAAAAGTTTTCGTGTCAGGCGTCACTATGCAACTTGACATCTCAGCTGGACTAACACCTCAAGTAAAAACAATCATCTGTCATCACATAAAAAAAATATTATTATTAAAAAATAAAACGAAAGAAAATACAAAAATATGGAGGAATTCGACCAAAACACATATGTTAACAAAAACGATACGTAGGTAAACTATACCTATTCATAAAGAATTTTAAGAACAGACCAAATGGAAGTCTATTATACAAATGAAATTATTCTCTATGAATAAATTTTAAATTAGCCAACTTATCAACACACGCATTCCCTTCACGAAAAATATGAGTAACCATAATCCTAATTTTCCCACATTAATTAAGACAAGTATTCCATCTGTATTGGCCAGACCTCAAACATCGGCAACACAGATCGGCATCAGACGTGACATCGGACCTTGGTGATCTGATCGTGATAATGGGCCACGTAAGTGGGCCCCAAGAATAATAATAAGTTATCATCCAGATATAAGAATGACCTAAATCACGGGAGAGTTCATGAATGTGGTGTGTATAGTACGTTCAGGTCTAGCACAAGCAAGTATTCCTTGGAGGCACTAAGGCCCATGAGGGTTAGGGTTTCTAGGGAAAGACTACATGCATGGCACGTGAATAATTAGGGCACTTAAAGAACAGATGGCCCCGCAGCGCTGGTGCATGAGTTGGTACCTTGGCGGCCATACTGTTAAGATTTTGCACTCTAGAAGAGCGAAGTCATGTGCGGCGGCTGCGCTAAGCTTGTGCAACGCGCAACATGATACCTTGCTAGTAACCCTAATTCCACTTAAGGAAAGATCCTCGTGGGACAGGGAGTTGACCTAGATACAATCTATATAAAGGGTGGTAAGAACCATAGAAAGGTACGCCGTTTCTAAGACTGAAACTGCTTTACATACTTATTGTTTCTTAGCCCAGTACTGACTTGATCGTCGGACTGGCTGCAACGTATCTTGAAGAACTTCCCTTTGAAGCCCTTGTATGATTTCTGGAAAAGGGTCAGTAGTACCCTTCCAGCGACCCCGTTGAAGCTCACCCATAGTTTCTTCCCCGGACTCTTGGCTTCGAAAAAGTACAAGAACACGTCCACAGACGGAGAGTGGCCGGAATAATTGCAAAGAATGGAGAACGCCCTAACGACCGCCCAGCTATTGGGGTGAAGTTGGGCGGGGGTTGATGACTTTTTACGGCAAGTGCACCGCGTTTGTCAAAAGTAATAATTGTCCCTAAGAACGAATATCGATCCCACAAGGAACAATGAATTATCGAGTACAATAATCGCTAAATATAAAAACAGAACAATAAAAAGAGTTTTGAATTAATCGTGTTGGCACTGATCAATAAGAAAACAGATAAAGAATTGGTTGCTTCAATTTGAAAAAATAGGGATTAGGTTTCATCTTTCTCACTCTTATGTATTTTGATTGGCATGTCAATATTAATTTTTTCGATTGAAATTGATGCTCGTATAAAAATCATTTATATCGATTCCTCGCATATAAAATCCTTAAGAATATTCCCTAACTATCGATCCCTCACATAATTATAAGAACAACTTAGAACGAAGCTCAGACGTTAATGGCAATTAACATTTCAAGTTTATCCCTAACACTCAAATATGTTATGTATTGTTGTTTAGGTCTGAACCCTAAAAATACCTCCCGGTCAGATTTAAGATTCTCAATTTGTCACGGAAAATTAAAAGTAAAATAACAATACCAATAATCAATCAAGAACTGAATATTAATATATAAGATATCACCTCA
>Ga0123341_1006417_pt1 | contig 10638 bp, 5 predicted proteins | sample Turbeapinknodule_FD_89959 | JGI IMG/M metagenome (GOLD analysis project Ga0123341, IMG submission 89959) | Root nodule microbial communities of legume samples collected from Mexico - Turtle bean Mexico pink nodule | ecosystem: Host-associated > Plants > Roots > Nodule | place: Mexico: Nepantla...
GAAAAAAAAAAAAAACTTTACACAATCATAGAATTATAAAAAATATATATTGATTTTTTTATACAAAATATAAAAAAACAGTGTTAATATACAGAACTCAAAGTCTTCAAAGTAGTAATGTAAATAAAATTATTTTTTAATTCAATAAACTGAAAAAAATATACGCCGCAAAAAGAATACAAGATTTTAAGTTAAAAATATATTTTATGTGTTTAGTTAAAGGTTAAAATCAATATTTTATGTCATGACACAACTTTGGTAAGTTTCATTGCTGGAATTAATCAATTTAATGATCCTGAACTAAGTTTATTACACTCCAAATCAAATGTTAAGTAAATCTCAATTCTGTATCATTTCCTTAATTTGGGAGATACATTTGTTTAAGTCAAATATAAAAAAACATAACGTGAAATCACATGCCTTCTTTAATAGGTTGTTCGAAATTCTTGTAATTGTATTTTTGTACCCAATTATTTTCATTTCTGTAAATTTAGTCCTTTTATTTTATTAGTGTTAATTTATTTATTTATTTTAATGGTTAGATATTGTTCTACCTATAAACATAACATATAATATTTAACAGAAATATAAAATATGACGCAATGGTGATGTGTTATGTCGGTACGAATATACTAATTGATAATATAATATTTTTTATTGCGTATTTTTGCAAAAAAGAGTTTAAGATACTGATTGATAATATAATATTTTTTATTGTGTAATAAACGTGAAATTTTTTTGTACTAATTAATAATATAATATTTTTTATTGCGTATTTTTGCAAAATAGAGTTTAAGAGAATATACTAATTGGTAATATAATATTTTGTAACGTGAAGTTTTTTTTTTTTGCAAAAAAGAGTTTGATTAAAAAACAAGACAATATAATATAATGCCATGTTTGCATTTTTGTTAAATATACTAGATATCATTAACTAATAGAATCAATTACATAATTAAAATAATTAAAATAATGAAAAACAAATTAATCAAAAGGTGAAAAAATAAATTGAAAAGATAGCAAAAATTAAAAAAACAAAATGGAATTGAATGAAAAAAGCCTTCAACATTTTGTTTAGTAGCACAATTTGGCCATTATATATTGGATCTTGCTGAACAGTTTTGTGTACAAGGTACTACTTCTACTGCAACACTGAGTAGTAGCCACAACCCTCTTTCAAATTTCAAAATTAAAATGTTCTATGGATATTTATCTATCTCTTAGCCATTACCATCCAAGTGCTCAACCTTAAAATTCTCATGTTCTCTTTCTCACTTCCTCACTCACTCACTCACTCTGTTTGAGTAGTGTTTCTCTCCCCTGCCATTTCTGAACATTGAACCTGATTTTTGCTGCTTTTTTGCCAGTGCATTTTCCTCCCTTCACAGCTACCACTAGTAGATTCGGTTTTATTGGTCTCACTCACACAACCCCTTTTGTAGCCACGTGCACAGAGTCAAACCCAATCCTCTCTTTTTCTTTTCCAACCCAAGAAAAGACATAACTTTTCTCCACCCTGTAACGAACATAAAAAAAAGCAATTTTTTTTCGCTCATAATTCTGCTGAATTTTGGACCAAGATGGGTGCAGGGGACTACTACAAGATCCTCAAGGTGAACCGCAATGCCTCGGATGAAGAACTCAAGAGGGCATATAAGAGGTTGGCCATGAAGTGGCACCCAGACAAGAACCATCAGCACCACCTTGTTACTAAAGAAGAAGCTGAGGCCAAGTTCAAGCAGGTTTCGGAGGCTTATGATGTTCTCAGTGACCCCAAGAAGCGCCAGATCTATGATTTTTATGGCCAGTATCCCTTGAATTCTATGAAGGTGAAGGAGGAGAAGGGTGACGGGGTTGTTGAAAGAAAATTGGTGTGCACCCTTGAAGAACTTTACAAAGGTTGCAAAAAGAAGTTGAAGATCTCAAGGACTGTTCATCATGGATTCGGGTAATACCTGTGTTTTAGTCTTGTATTTCTTGTCTTAATTCTTGCATTAGTGGTGGAATGTGTGTTTGTAGTTTTAATTGTTTTGCTGGTGAATATGCATGGTTGAATTATTGATTTGCTTTCATGTTGCCTAAGAAATATTTTGTTTGGAGTGCCATTAGCTTATGAAAGGGAATTCATTTTAGTGTTTATGGGTGGGCTATATGTGCTATGATGTTGATTGAAATTGTAATAATTCTGAAACTATCAAAACAAAACTTTCTGATATTTATTGGGATTACTGTATATTTAAATGGACGAATTATTGTCCAATATTTGGCTAGATTCAAGCTCCAATTTCTGTATTATTTTGTAAATTATTGTACAATTTACATTTTACTTGATACTGTGATTTATTCGCTCTGTTTGATTTATTAGCATATTTGTTTTCTTATTTTGCCATTCCACTTCTGGTTTGACTGTTTTCTGTATTGGCTTTTCACTTACTTGGCCTGATCACACACACTTTAGCAGGCACGCATGCATACATGTGGAGAAAGAAGATATCTTTTTATTATTTTGGGATTTGCGTTGGTCCTCTCACTTTATTGTAGTCATATAGAAAAAAAGTGAAACTATTACTTAGCAAGTTGCATAAAATATGTTGGTTTTGTGAAGATATTGGAGTTTAAGGTTTGTTTTCTGGCGAACTTGGTTAAGTGAATAGATATTGTTTCAAATATGACCTATTTTCTATTACCTTTTACCATTTGAGATTGCTTGGAAATATGTGCTTTTGGGTTCACAAGTTTACTCTTTTTGATTTTTGCAGTAAGTTGAAGACTGAGGAAGAGGTCTTGAAAATAGATATCAAACCTGGTTGGAAGAAAGGCACAAAAATAACATTTCCTGGGAAAGGCAACCAAGAAGCACAAGCTAGTGCTCCTGATGATCTAATCTTTGTTGTGGATGAGAAACCACATGCTTTATTCAAGAGGGATGGAAATGATTTGGTTGTCACACAAAAAATCTTACTTGTAGAGGCTCTAGTGGGAAAGACTCTCAACTTAACAACCTTGGATGGAAGAGAGCTCAGAATTCAAGTGACAGATGTTGTGAAACCAAAATTTGTGTTGGTGGTCCCAAATGAAGGAATGCCAATCTCAAAGGAACTTGGAAAGAAAGGAAACTTGAGAATCAAGTTTGATGTTATGTTCCCATCAAGGCTCACCACACAACAGAAGTATGAGCTGAAAAGGATTTTGAGCAACACTGATGACTAATTCAGTGTTTTATGTCTAGTGGCCTTTTCCCAATTAACACACATGAGGTGAGGGCTCAGTTTACAGTGTAAATATTTACAATACAGCTTTAGTCTTAGACATGAAAAGTGTGCATAATACAAATAAACCAAGCATGTTACTACCATGTCTGCAGTGTGGTGTAATTTTGGAATAAAGCGATTTCAGCTGCTTTAAGGGTCCTGGATTGTGTTCAATCAATATTACAATATATTATTGAATGGATGAGAATATTTACAGTCCTAATATGTTTATTCACACTTTTTACTTCTATTCATATTTAAATTTTGACTTAAATAACTTTTAGCTGCTATATGTGTGTTTATTTCATTGTAGTATTTAACATTTCTGTTAACAATGCGATCATTTATTAAAGACATAAACTTAAATGAACTAAAAGATTTTTTCAATCAAAAGAAGCTAAGCGAATGCAACGGAGACACCCCTACCACACACTCTGCAATTGACATCAAGCCAAATAATATCATTAAATCATAAGGAGTGGCTAAAAAGACAAAGGGGACAGAATCAAACCCAAACAAGAACAACTCTATTTGAACCTATAATTTGAATGACAATATTTATTTTTATTAAAGTCGGTAGCTATGATCTAAGGGAGAGATTTCCATCAACCAAACTCATTTAAGGACTGAGCTGGACAATATCAATGGTTGTAATAACTTCATTAAGCTCAACAAAAAAAATGTTGAAACATCCTAGTTATTAGAGAAGCCCCCATGATATTGGCCTTATAATATCTAAAGATATCTTCACAACTTGTTGCTTCAGAATTGTCTCTAAATAAACCATTAGTGTTGCACTTGGTCTAACCATGCCAAAGAGGAGTCCCCAAAAATTGCAAAAATACAATAAGCTTTCCTAGGGATGTCTTTGATTTTAAGTTGCTTAGCAATTTCAACAATGGAAGAATTCATGGAGGAACTGATGGTATTTTCAGTGAGATGACATTCCTAATGATTTGGAGATAACATTCTGCACTGAAGGGACTGAGTTGTTGGAGTGACTCCTATTCCTGCAATGCCAAATGGCCAAAAAACTAAGGTGAACGTTGCAAAAACAGCCTCAACCACATTCTTTGACCATCTTGAGGACAGAGAATAAATATTTTCTTAGATGGATTATTGTTGATATTTTTATAGGAAAAACTCTGAATCCAACTCCAAATGTTCTTAGAGAACAGATAAAGAAGGAAAATATAATCAGTGATTTCATAATCATTTTGACAAAGGCTACACATAGAGGGGATGAAACAACCTCATCTAAAACTCGTTTCCCATTGGTATGAAAATGAGTAGTCTGAAGATATTTGCTTATAAGAATCTACATTCGTTTTACAGTGGCCATGCATTTGGTCCCATGATTTCTCTATCAATTTCTGCATTTATTGTCAAAACTTTGGAAAAAAAAAATCCCTTTTTTTTTCTAAGTGAGGTGTCGTCTTTTGCTAATAATGTTGATTGCAATTGATACTTATGAAAGTGTAAAATATCACTAACCAATCCAATGGATGTGACCTTTTAATACATATATTAAATAGACATTGGATGAATCAGAGCCATTTTCTGTCGTTTTTCATTCATGGCTTAAAATCAGCACCGACACATTACAAATTGCAAATAGGTCTAAATATTAAATTGTGATGTGAACATTAAACAATGACACTTGTTTTTATCTGAACATAATGGTACCAGCTTATTCAGCTTCCTATAGCTTTTTCCTTTTGTTTATTTTTTCAAAAAACAGAAAATTAGACAAAACTAGAATCCAAGGGACAAAACATGATGAGAAACATCCCCAAAGAAAACATTCAGGGCACTCAAATATTCTCTGGTTGTGACTTCAAAAGATTATGCCTAGCAAGAAGATCTGGTAAAATATATGTTGAAGTGAACTTGCTGAATTTAGTATAGTAGATGATCACACATTCATTTTCTGTGTTGCTCAATCAACCTTTGTAGCTCCTCCTTTTTTACTCCCACCACTTTATCAGCCACTTTTCCTTTCTTAATTAGCATGAAAGTTGGCATTCCCTGTACTTGGAAACGTTCTGATACCCCCTGTTATCATAATCCAAATCAGTTACCTAGTTCTGGAAATAATTTTTTACTGTAAAATAATGAGTGAACTTTTGATATTGACCTTAGGTAGATGATTTTAATCCTCATATTTTTAACAACACATAACTTAATTTCATCATTTTTTATGAAACTTGTTATATTAAAATAAGAGATGAAATTTACCAATTATGTAAATATGAAAACCAAAATCATCATTTTTAGAATATAGAAACTTAGACAAATTTTAACCAAAAAGCTAACACATTTTACCCATAATAGAGTTTATGTAATGTATGATTTTTGAAGTTAGGAACTAATGAGTTAATAAAGTGAAAAAGAATGAGTGATTATACCATTAACTCATCCACATCAATCTTGACAAACTCAACGTCTCTAAATGTGGCAGCAAACTCTTGGATAACTGGGTCCATTTGTTTGCAAGGTCCACACCATGAAGCAGTGAAATCAACCACCATCTGTAGCAATGAAAAATGATCTCAGTAAAGCCAATTTTTTTCTTTTGCGGTGAAAAATAAACCAAAACATTTCACCACTTCAATATGATACAATAATTAACCAAAGTACAGTGCCTAGACAAACCAGTTTGTTAGTTTGTTTCAAGGCATCAAAGTGCTGATTCCATTTAGCAGAGGAGTGAAAGGTGAGGACTTGAGATGGGAGTGAAGTTGGTCTACCACCATACACCATGGCCATGTCAGATAAGTCTCAAAGTCTGATCCCACGTAGCTTAATGCTTCCTTTCTTCTAAACCAAAATTGGCTTATGACCTTGTATGAATCAAAGTTAAGTTGAAAAAAAGAAGAGGTTCTGTGTTTTGGATGATGGAAAATTAAAGTGGAGGGAGAGGCTTATATATAGACTAACAAAGTAGTGGGAAACTATAATATGATTTCTTTTGAAACGTATCAGATTCTTGTGTTTGTGGCAAGCTGTAAATTGGACCCTCAAAGCTAGCAAGTTCAGGGAACACTATGGAGAGCATAAGTACCTGCAAAAAATCTATGGTCCCATGGTGTTAAGATGAAAGTACAGTTACCTCTTTCAAATTCCCATGTTTTGGGACTTGAGGTTTCTTTCTTCTAGACAAAAAAAAGTTTATCCTTGTGTACAAGAAGTTTCCCAAAGTACACACAATCACGTTTGTGCTGAAAGATCAAGCCAACGTTTTGGAATTAAATATATGGTGAATAAGAACAAGTCTATACTTCAATCTCTCATATATTATAATTGAGTGTGTGGTGTTTTAGTTTTATTATAAAAACACTCAAATTCTCATATCTTTTCTAATTTTATGAACTTTCGCCTCTATTTTTTCATTGAGTGTTCCTCTATTAACTAATGATTAAAACCGAAATTTGATTGAAATATATTAATGGTTTAAAAGTTTTGACACTTAATTATTGAATATTATCAAAATATAATTATTTTAAGAATCAATTTTAGAGTGTTTTCTAATCGATTAACAATAATATAAAATATTATATGCATCATACATTATCACTAATTAACAGCAATGGATTTTCAATGCTACTTCAAATTAATAAGCTAATAAAAACAGTTTTTAGGTTATAAATTATCAATTAATGATGTCTTTAAAATTATTATAATAAGATAAATTATTTCTGAAAATACAAAAGTAGTAAACCTCGAAGTGTATGTAATTAATTAATATATTTCGTTTATTACTACACTAGTATGAATTTTACATCATAAAATTTAATATATTGTGATTAAGCATTTCTTAGGATTAAAGGTTACACTATAAAAAAAAATTTATAAAGGGGGTGGTTATTAATAATCGTCATAAGTTTCTGTATAATACGACGTCTTAGTAACGGTCACAATTATCCTTCAGAATGTGTCATTTTGAACTGCCATAATTATCTTTCAGAATAAAAATCCCAAGTTTCCTACCCTCCATACATCATTTCTCATTATTCTTAATTGTGTTGAACTCTTGGAAACTAAATACACTCTTAACTCTTCACATTTTTCATAAACACTCTTCCCTCTCTACTAAAAAATATGCCCCTCTCTCATGAAACACTCACGAAACCCTACCACTCTCGCCCCTCTCTCTCCAAACCCTACCTCTCTCCACTCTCGTGTCATTGCCTGCGAACCCTACCTCTCTTCACTCTCGCGTTCACGCGTTACACTCTCTGCCATGGTCCGCCATTGCCGCCTCCTCTGCCATTGTTTGTTTAGGTTTGAAATCTACGGTTGGATTGTTCCTAATTTGTCAAATCTATTGTGGTTCTTAATTTGTGAAATCTATTGTGTATGACTATGTTGATTGTGTTATTGTCTTTTCCCTCTGTTGGTTGGTAACTTCCCTTGTGTTAACGGCTGATCCTTCACTTGTCGAAAATCTAATGATCAAAGTAAATTGTGACAAAAGTGAATTTTACGGAGGTACCAGATTCTGATTTCCAGTCTTCTTGTTTTTTATTCCGTCTCTTTCTATTTACTCTCTAAATTTTCCTTCATTCTTTTTCTACTTTTCGTTGTGGTAAAACTCTACTTCATGCAGTGGCTTCCCCTTTCATAAGAGGCTCCATTAAAAACAAAAAGAATAATTGTTTTAGAAATAGGCTATAAAATTGAAATTTCTCTCTGATCAAACACCATTTAGCATAAGAAACCAGTTAGTAGGAAATTACATTAATGATAGTAAAATTACATACGAAAAATCAGAAACTGGAAATCAGAGGGCTGGCTACAATGTTAACCGACAGGACATTATTATTGTTCCTTTTATAGGGAAAGATATATTTGACAGACCAAGCTAAGGTATTTTGCATGAGTCCTTTGTCAATATTATTTTGGCAATTAATCTAGTTTTGAATGTCACTATAGAATCTTGTACATTAGTTTATAATTAACTCGTTTACTAGAATTGAATTTGATTTTTAAAATAATATTACTGACCATAATGTTATGGTCTTATTATCAAGTTGTTGTAATAAAACATCACAAAATTATCTCTGCAGTAAATGGAGCAACACATTATTGTCCCTAATGTTATAGTTAGTTGTTCTGATTTTAATTCTTTGATATATTTTCCTAGAGTTTGAAATAATCATCACAAAGAAGCAATGTTGATTTTGATAAACTTTCTATGATTCTGAATAACATTTATGTCTTCTTTTAGCTTCTGGGATCCTTTGTTCCAAAAGAGTATTAGTTGAACGATCACTCTAACTGTGGATTACTTCCTTGTGCCTCCTTGTTCTCTACTAATCTAAAGTGGATTTATTGGTTGGTATGTTTCCTTATATTAGAAGCTCTTTAAAGTTGATATATCTCTGTATCTTACGTCCCATATTCCATTAGTGATAGTATTTTATTTTATGCTTCATGACTTCACCAAGTGTACATTTCAATAATGATTCTAGCAGAACCTCTAAAACAAGTCTGTTTTGGTGCTTCTGCAATCTTAAATACATATTGTGGGATTTGTTAATGGCCTGAACTTTTCAAATTGTTTTTTCATTCTTCCATTGTCAGACCTTGAACCCTAAAGAATATAGTGGGATTCTTTAGTGTTAACATTCAATTTTCATGTAATGTTTTATAAAGTTGCACTTTCTTGGTTAGATGCTTTGCTGGTCATTGATATGTGTTGATATGATGCATCGTGCAAAGATATGTTTTTAAAGAAAACAAATGCTAAATTATGGTAATGTGCCAAGATAGATAAAATTGGTTATTGGAGCTAAGCAAGTCTAAAGGTTGCGATTGCACAAATATTGAGCAAAGTAATAAAGTTCTTACTATCATGGAGTGATTTAAGAAATCAATCTTTCAATAGTTTCTTCTCAATGGAATAATGAAGTGGTTCACTGTAAAAACTTTTAATGTCTATAGTCAGTAACTATTATTTGTTTATGCTTCAGATATATCTCCAGAAGATCCAATTAGTATCATATTTAGTAAGGAGCATCCGGGTCGAGTTAGAGGGTTGTCATATGGAGCTTGTCCCAACCTTGTTTTCAAAGGATCCATAAAAAGGCTAAGTGGTATGAACTATCCTTCCTCTAGTTCAACTTCATCAAATGTTGGGGATAAGGTAATTTAAATTGAAATTGAGTTTGCAATTGTGAAAAATCAAATGAACACTTTGCTTGTATATATTGCTTTGAAAAAAGATGTTCGAGAACATTTTGCTGCAATGACAACTAATTTGGTTCATGCATCCATCAATGAGGTATTAATACGTTTAAATATTTATTGGTGTCTTTTATTTTATAATTATAAACATTCAAATTCATTAAGTTAAAATTATTTATTTCAAGCATCAGATACTGGAAGTGGTGCTCTATCACCTAATCAAATAATAGGATCAAGTGCTGGAAGCAAAAATGATTAGGGATGAACAACACGTGTTTTAATTTTAAATTATGTATCAATTTTTGAACAATTATTTGTGTTTAAATTTCCAATTATGTATCAACTTTTGAACAATATCATGTGTATTTTAATTTTCAATGCAATGAATGGATGCTTATAACTTTATATAGTATTTCATTTTATTAGTATTTTATTTTTTATTAGGAAAATATATTATGTTTAGTTTAATTGTGCAAATCAGATTATAAAAAAGTGGTGGCTAAATTCCATTTATTTAGAATTAAAATTACGTCAGTTGAAACCGACATATTATTTTTACAATTTTATTATAATACTAACAGTTAAAAATGTCACATTATATCCTATATAATGACGCTAAAATCCTTTTCAATGAATTAATTTGTGCAATTATGACTATCACTACCTACATATAAAAATCCTCACTTTAAACAAAGTGTTAAAGTAGTAGGTAGCGTAAGACTGTCACATTAAACTTTGTGATAGTCAGTTTAATGGCGGTTTGGAAAACCGTCACCGTAACAAAGTTTTTTTTTTTTAATGTGAGATTGATAGCTTTTACCGTAAAGATTATATATACAAAGTTTTATATTGATACAAGATTATTTAATATATTTTTTATATGAATTAAACTGAACTAATGTATAATACAAAATGTTATCCTATTTAAATTTGGCACTTAAAGAATAGCAAAATATAAATGACAAAGATAAAACAATTATAAAAGATCAAAATGAAAAAAAAAAACTATGATTGAAATTAAAATATAAAAATTACACACTACAAGAAAATTATTAAATAATAATCAAATTTAGAGACAAAAAATAATTAGTCATTATATTGGCTAAGTTAAATACTATTTTTAGAAACTAAAATATTATTAGTATCTAAAGTAATTTCTATTATTATAAAAAAATTACGTAATTTCTAAATTATTATC
>Ga0123341_1006418_pt1 | contig 10638 bp, 6 predicted proteins | sample Turbeapinknodule_FD_89959 | JGI IMG/M metagenome (GOLD analysis project Ga0123341, IMG submission 89959) | Root nodule microbial communities of legume samples collected from Mexico - Turtle bean Mexico pink nodule | ecosystem: Host-associated > Plants > Roots > Nodule | place: Mexico: Nepantla...
TGTCAAGATCAACATTCTTGGTGGTGTATGTGCTGAGCCAAAGGAAGTGTGTGTCTTGAGGGGATCAAGGTCACTTCTTTGGTGGTGTGTGTAAGTAATCTAGGTTTGATTGCTTAGTGGATTTCCTCAGTGGTTTCTGGGAAGACTTGATGTAGCACTTGGTTTAAGAGTGAACCAGTATAAACAGTGTGTGCAATCTCTCTATCCCTTAAACTCTTTAATTTCAGTTTGTATATTTTAACTGGTATAAACAACCAATTATTTCTGCGAAACAACCGATTGTTTTTCTGGTGTTGTGCTTAATTGCTTTGTGTTTTTGGCAAACTGAGTTCTGAATCAAGTTTTCTCAAAGGAATTTCATTCTAGACTAAAAAGTTTGCGAAAAGCCTCTTTAAACCATTCACCCCTCTAGTTTAAAGCCATACATTCTAACAAATATTGCATAACACCATTTGCAAAATACATTTCAAAGATCATTGCAGAATACCAAAACTGTAGCAGCCCTAACTGCTGAAGTGGTTCCAAAACCCTTGTCATTGAGCATGCTTGCCCCTTACTGTTGTTGCATTTGCTTCCTTTACAACTGCCCTTGTGAGCTCCTTCACTCGTTAAAGCTTTTGACAACAAAATTGGTTCTACTACTTCTACTAACACAATCCTGCCAAAAAAGGCATCTCCCTTTTCCTGCACCTTTCCCCGCATGTGAGGCAGCCCCTGCTTACCTAGTCCACACTACAGGTCCATACCTCCTCTGCTCACTCTTTGAAACCTTCCAGACTTAACTTAGTACAAATTTACCCTGCATCAAAACATAGAACTACTTCCAAGGTTGTGACAGATAATTATCTGACTCAAACCTTTACAAAATTTGTCATTCAACATTAAGATAGAATAAGATTTAAACATAGGATATGATTAAAGTACCCGTCTAAATAAGAGAATGATGAATTTGGATAATTAGCCCTTACCCACGCTCGCACATTTCTTTGAGTTGTACAAAAAAATTCTTGGACATCTGGGCAAGCACAATTATACAAAATTTGGTTTCTTTGTTTCCAAATAGACCATACCAACCTCACCCACATCCCTTTCCATACAAGATTACATTTTGTACTCAAACAAACAAGATAAAACTGATTGAAATTACAAAATGGGGTTATTATGCATCACATAAGATATGGCTACCCATTTTTCACACATATACCATACTTTTTAAGCTACCCTACAGAGAAAAAAGAAGTGATATGAAGATTTCATATCTTCGTCACACATAGGACACATAACATTAGATCGACTAACCCCTCTATTTGCTAAGAGATCTTTTGTAGTTACTCTTTGTTTAAAAAGTTTCCAAGCAAAGGTTTTTGCGGAGGGCAAATTTTTAATAAGCCACAACTTAGAGAAAGCTTATTCACAAACACCATTAACCTCCTCATGTAAGATGTTATATGCATATTGTACAACATAAATGAGATTTCCATAATTAACCCACTTCCAAACATCTAACCCATCTTTCTTTAGTTGTTCAAATTTTAACGGATCTAAAAATTAACCAACCATCACATTTCCCACTCAAACCATTGTCTTCTTCATTCCAACTTCCACTCCCATTTATCTCCTACCCATATACCAAGATCGCACAAATTCAAAGATTTTATTTTTGTATTAGAGTAAATTCTAGGCCACTTTTCAGCCAAGGCCTGGTCCTTAACCACCTATTTGACCAAAATTGAATAGACTCTCCTTTCCCCGCTCTCCATAAAACATTGTCAAAGAACCATTTCTCCAAAGTTTTAGAAGTTATGTTTTTAATATCACACCACCATCTCGATTCCTTACCATCCTTCTTCTTCACCAGAGCTCTCCACCCTCCATATTTTGATTCCTAAATCTCTTTCCACTTTCCTTTCGGTTCAATTATCATTCTCAAAATTCATTTACCCAACAAGGTTGCACTAAAACATATTTTGATAACAAAATTTCTTTTCACTTCCCTTTTTCTTCCGACTAAAGACGCCACTTCCATTTAGCCATTAAAATCTCATTAACACTACATAATTTAAAGATTTCACATAATATATCAAAATAATGAATTCATGTCGTAACAACTCACTTCTCAACTTCAATCTTTAACATTTTTCTATCAACTCCAAATTTTTAAAATAATGTACTTATCTGTAATGGCTAATGATCTTATAAAGGTAGTCTTCTCTCTTTAAGAGTGCAGGGGTAGTTTTGGGAAAGTTCTTTATGAAGCAGAGGTTACTTTCTAAGTGATCCTGTTTTTTTTAGGGGTTTTAGGATAGTTTTTATGTTCTAATTTTTTTAGCTTTTTAGCTTTGAATGCGGGTTGAGATAATTCTGAAGTATCTCTTTAATTCATTTTAATTCTTTGCTGATAAAAAAAAACTCTAAATTTTTAAATTTTTTTATATAATAATAATAATAATTCTTTTACCCATATCTATTATAAATTATCTAAATTGCTAAATTGACGTGAAAAACCGTTTTGGGTATGGAGGAATGTGGAGAAAGTGGAACACTAATAACATTTAATTCAGAATCATAATCAACCGAAGCGTGAATATATCGGTTTCCCAGCTATTGAGACCCACCACACTAACATTAGTAGATTTTTTTTGCTATTGATGTCTAAGTCCAGATTTTTTTTCGTCAGTTTTTATATTGTCCCTCTATTTTATTTTTAAAATATACTAATTCTGATATATTAATTTTGTTTAATATACTTTAAAATGTCAAATTTAATGTATTTTAAAGTTAGAATAGATGAACAGCACACACAAAATAATCGAGAATTCAAATTTATTGATTTCCAACATGCTTGAACAGTGTCTCCAAACTCATCCGCAATGATGTGCTTGGAGAAGTTATTGGAATTAAGGAGGCCAAGGTACTAGCTAGAGCCTTCGTATTATAAATCAGTCTATATTTAAATAAAAAATAATCACCACAAATATTAATTAAAAAAACCAATTCACACTTGAAAAAAAAAATGTCTTTCCGACATTGGTAAAAAAATCCTAACTAATATCCAATAAAAAATAACAATGATCTTAAAAAAATTCTAACCGTTTAAATCATACAATAATTCCAATAACATCAATAAAAGAACCTTCATCAACACCAAATAGTTATTTTGACAATATCTAATCTTAATATTTAGTTAAAGAGAAAATATAAAAGAAAAAAGAATATAAATTTAAAAATATTAAAAATTCCATTAGTGTACTAAAAATAAAATATTTTTATATATTTTTTTCAGCAATAAATTAATAAAATAAAAAGAGATACTTTAAGAATGTCTCAATCCTTATATATAGGTCGCTCCAAGTTTAAGGAAACATCAATATTATTAAGATTAGTGAAACACTACTTAATTCAAAAATCTTAAACTATTGAAGAGTATCACAAACCTTACAACCCAGAGAAAAAATGGTTATGCATAAAACATTTTTATATGTTAAAATTATGCGTCCAAAAACACTAATTGTTAAGATCCTTACAGTACAAGAAAATCATGAAATAGAAATCAATTTTTAGAGAAAAAAATAATTAGTTGTTATAGTGACTAAATTAGAGACCATTTTAGAGACTACAAATTTTGTTGGTTTCTAAATTAGTTTCTATTATTGTTAAATGGTTTCTAAATTGGTATCTAATTAGCAACCAATGTTTTTGCTACCAAATTTTAAAACTAAATAATTGGTAGTTAAAACCTTGGTAGCTAATTAGATACCAATTTAGAAATCATTTAACAATAATAGAAACTAATTTAGAAACCAAATTTTCCTTTAGTTTCTAAAATGATATCTAATTTGATTATAACAACTAATTATTTTTGGTATCTAAAATTGGTTTTTATTTCATGTTTTTCTTGTTGTTAGGAGTTGGTATTGTGAAAGCAAAGGCATGGGCCTAACTTGGGGTATTCAGGGACAATAGTGAGAGCAACGAGGAAGAAAATAAACAACCTTACTACTGATGAACTTTTTGTTGGGTATGAAGTCAATATCAATTGGGTTGGGCTGACTAGACACCATGTTTAGTGAGTGAGTTTAATCATTGTACACAGTTGAAGCGCAGGTGAACATTGTTCCGTGACTTCAAGTGGGAGATTGTTGGGTATGAAGCCAATACCAATTGGTTTGGGCTGAGTAGACACCATGTTTTAGTGAGTGAGTTTAGTCATTGTGTCTCTTTATTATCTCTATTTAAAGATATCATTGCAACAAGACATAATTAAAACCTAATAGTTGCCCGTGTGGAGGTAGGTTGCAGTTGACGACCGAACCACGTTAAATCTTGTGTTGTTTATTTTTCTGCAGTTGATTCGTGATTGTGTGTTGCTTCCGCGTACGTTTTTTCCAATCACTTTTTATATCAAAAGCTATGGATAAATATATTTTTTTATACAACATCTTTACAATTTTCAATATTATTATTTTAATATTTTACATATTATTTAATTTGTAATTATATATATTTATATTTAAATCAATCCATTAAAATTTTTATCCAACTCTTAATAGTTGTCAAAGTATGCGGATAAAAAGCATGATCCATCCAACTTTAGTTTTCCATTTTTTTTTCAGCCAACGCCCTTTAATCCAGCATAGAGAAGCTGCTTAACCTGGGACCAAAACAGACAATGAATACAAAAAACATCAGACAAGAAGAAGGATGTGAGACATAAAACTAAAAAAAATCATGGGAAGCACGAATTCCATAAAATAAAAAAGTAGTTAAATAGGCAAAATTTTATTAAAAAAGGGTCATAAATGTGACTAACAACTTTAATTAAAATAATGAAACATGTTTGTAAACACAAAGTGGTAATATATATAAATATGTCTTATCCATCTTTATTAAAAATTAAAAATTTCAAAATGACGTGCATATTGGAAACAGGAAGCACTCGGTTAGTATAAAGATGTTGTGAATGTGTGAAGATATTGAATCTGTAAGGTAAAGCTGGAAGGTAAAGCAAAGAGAAAGAGAAAGGAATAGGTGATTGAGTACACTAACTTGCAAAATATGGAATATGAAATTTTGGTTTGGTTACTTCTTCTCTTTGCAACTCCCCTTTGCTTCTTAGCCACAAAACTAATTAAATCCAAACCACCACCCTCTCCTCCTTCTTCCACCACCACCACCACCGTTCCCAAAGTCTATCCTATCATCGGTTCCGTGTTGTCCATCATAGCAAACAAGCATCACCGCATTCAGTGGCTCTCCGACATACTCCATGCCTCTCCCTCCTCAACCTTCGTCCTCCACCGTGGCTTCGGCTCCCGCCAACTCTTCACAGCAAACCCTACTGTAGTCCACCACATTCTCAAGACTAACTTCCCACTCTACCACAAGGGCCCAACCATGAAATGCGCCCTTAATGATTTCCTAGGCCAGGGCATTTTCAACACAGATGGCCCCACCTGGAAGCTTCAACGCCAAATCTCCAGCCACGAATTCAGCAATCACACTCTCCGCAAGTTCATCGAAACCGTCGTCGATGTGGAGCTCTCGGACCGCCTTCTGCCCCTCCTCGACGACGCATCCCGGAACAAAACCATCATCCCAGACTTCCAAAACATTCTCCAACGCTTCACCTTGGACAACATCTGCAAAATCGCTTTCGGCTTCGACCCCGAGTGCATCCTCCGAGAAGCCCCCTTCACCACCGCCCTCACCGACGCCACAATAATCTGCAGTAAGAGACTCAACGGCGCCTTCCCTCTGATTTGGAAAACCAAAAAACTCCTTAACCTAGGGTCGGAGAAGCGGCTGAAGGAAGCGATCTCCGAAGTGAAGGATTTGGCAAGGAGAATAATGAGAGAGAAGAAAAAGGAGCTTCGGGAAAAGGAAACCCTAGATTCCATGGATCTGTTGTCACGGTTTTTATGCTCAGGCCACTCGGACGAAGAGTTCGTTATAGATATAATCATCAGCTTTATCGTGGCTGGGAGGGACACAACCTCAATAGCACTCACCTGGTTCTTCTGGCTCCTTTCTAAACACCCGCACGTGGAGGAGGAGATTCTCAAGGAGGTAACGCAGAAAGATACGGTGTACACACACGCGTGTGAGGAAATGAAAGACATGGTTTACACGCATGCGGCGTTGTGCGAGAGCCTGAGGCTTTACCCACCCGTTCCGATGAACTCCAAAGAGGCTATGGGCGATGATGTTTTACCGAACGGAACTTTGGTGAAGAGAGGGTGGAGGGTGACGTATCATATTTACGCCATGGGGAGGTCGGAGAAGATTTGGGGGCCGGATTGGGCGGAGTTTCGGCCGGAGAGGTGGCTGAGTTGGGAGGAGGCGGAAGGGAGGTGGAGGTTTCAGGCCGTGGATGCTTTTACCTATCCCGTGTTTCAGGCTGGCCAAAGGGTCTGTTTGGGTAAGGAAATGTCGTTCTTGCAAATGAAAAGAATGGTGGCCGGGATTTTGAGACGCTTTAAGGTGGTTTCCAACGTGGCGGAACCCGAGTACGGTGGCTACTTCACTTCTTTCATGGTGGGTGGCTTCCCCGTCACGATTCAGAATCGTAATTAGAACCAAATGCCTCCACTTAAAATTATGTTTGGTAAACATGCTGTGTTTAAGGGACAAATAAAACACAAGGAAAATAAATGTTTTGACACCAACAAAAACGGTTTTTTTCACTAAACTATTGCAATTTGATATGTTAATAAACAAAAAAAGAGAGTAAAATTTAAAGAATTATCGAAATGATTAAATCAGAAGTTAGAATTGTGTCACTTAACACACTTTTTTATGTTAATAATTTTTTTAAAATTTTATAATCAACCCATCAAATTATTTTATTTTCAAAAAAAAAAAAAAAAAAAAAAAACTAGCGTGAACATATAATGATTCAAAACACAATACTATATGCCCTATATGTATGCACTTGGATCCTCCTGGTACTTGTCTTAACCATTGAATCTACATCTTCTGACTATCAAAGAGGGGAATGCAAAAAACAGTTTTTACATAGTTATGTTTAGGGTTGTATATGCTGTTAGATATGTAAGATATACTGTTTTATTATATGTTTGAGAATGATTGTAAGTAAGATAATCACTTGTCCCTTCTATAATTTTGGATTTTGAGAATGCAAATATTTGGTGCTTACTTATTATGCTGGCCAACATTTGGACATCTCTCTCACCAGGAACATTAGGTTAATGCCCCTTGGTTTCCTGATTAAGAATTAACTTAAAAGTTTAATACTGCATTAATATTAACTTGTGCTTTAACCAAGCAAGCAATTGTATTTGTAGGGAAAATTTGATATCAAAATAACTAATGGAGTGGACTTGAAGATCATTTACATCACATATCTTCAACAAATTAACAATAAGAAATCAGATTTTTTCTATTAAAAGAAGAGATTTCTTAAGATTCCTAAAATATAAAAACAAATGTATTTTTAAACCATTATTAATTATTAAAAAATATTGTAAAACTTATATAAAATTACTTCAGATTTTAAAGTGAAATTGCAAAAATTAATACCATTTTATATCTTATGTAGTATAGAATAACCTACAAAGAAATAGCAATCAACTAATTATTTTTCTCTATTGCAACTTAATTAAAGGTAACTATGTTGACAATCACAATATTATATACAACCAGATCTATACTAGTACGATCGGATGACTCGGCTCATGCCGCCACTTAAGCCATAAAGAGACGGTCACGTCACTACACGTGGTCGACCGACCCATAACATTCAAGCCAAAGGTTGACCAGGTTAGCAAGGCTAATCTATGGTTAAGTGTGGCTTAACGCAACCCTAAACACAAACCAACTCATTAATCTGGCCCAACAGTGAAGGCTCATTAAGGTAATATAAATAGCACGCATTTCAAGGAGAAAGGTACGCCATTATCGACAATACTCTGACACCTAAGCACCGACCCCCCCACTGACTTGAGCGTTGGAGTGTCTTCTGCAGGTACCACCCGCCTGTGGAGCAGCACGACCGAGAGGAGCGAGGTACATTGGAGAGCTTGAGCGTATCGAGGAGTTTGGAGAGTGGTAGGCCGATCGAAGGCAGGGACAAAAGCAATTGTTCTCTAGATCCCAAACCCGTTCGAGAACAAGATCCTATAACTATTTTTATTAATAATTTATTATATGTTTTAATTAAATATCTTAATTTAGTATATGTTTTAATTAATTTAATACTTTTATTGATATTTGATCCATCATGCACCATTGAGGATAGTTCCTACTCGAACCATTTCCTCCTCCACCTTAGTCTCCATTTCCAAGAATCAATATTTCATTTATCTGACTTCTCTATTCTTTCCTCCTTTAATAAGAAATGACCACATATTCTAGGGAGCCTTTTACTTAGTGTTTCCTCTCCTATTCACTTATTTTCTCATAACTTAATATTTGATGCCCCTTCTAACCTTCCCTTCAACATTTGTAACCAATTCTCATGCATACACACAATTTTAAGATTTGTCCATCACCAAGAATCATACTTAGATACTCTTTTATCACTTAAATTTCACTAGGGTTCGTATTTAACCTCAAATACTTACTTCCCAATCTTTGTTTTCATGTTGCTAGTCTCTATTTCCATTTGACTAAAAATGCATGTTAAATAATTGTATATCCTTAATCCCTACACTCTCCTCTTCTTTTGACTTGCTCAATGTATATCATTTTACTCATGCAATCTTCCTCCCTTCAATACCCCATCCTTATAGGAATTCTCTTTTGTTTTTCTCTATCTTTTTTCCCACTAAATTAGGGAGCTTAAAAATAGATAAGTTAAAGAAAGACACATTTAAGGTATATTTAATTAGACATATTCTACAAGTAAAAAGGAGAACTTATTTATTCTTAACAATCTTTTTAGTATCTTTCCCCAAACCATATTTCACATCTTGTATTTTTTCAGGTTGCCACCAACCAACACTCCCAAGTAAATAAAAAGAATTTTATAGGTTTTCCTAAGTAAATAAATGAAATTATTCATAAAATCTAACATTTTGCTTTATGTCTTAAATTTGTATCGCATGGTATTAATTATATTGAATATTTTATTTATTTTCTAAAATTTGAGTAAGTAAAAATCTTTTCTCTTAAATTATTTTGTATGAAAGAAGTCATTAATTGGATTTGGTGGAGTTGGAGAGGTAGAACTTATTAGGAGGTGATATGGTAGAGGAACTAGAGTTTATTTATCATCGTGTACCAGGAAAGTCTCATGAATCAATGTTTAAGACTGATAAGTATATGTCCAATAGACCTTTTGAGTATGCTTACATAGACTTGTGGATTCCAACTCAAGCTCAAGCTCATGGTGGATGGTCTTATTTTCTCATTATCAGAAACGATATTAGTCAATAAGGGTGTGGACCTATATCTTTAAAAGTAAGATTGAGACTTTTCAAAGGTTTAAGGAGTGATACACCATGATGAGTAATAAGTAGGGGAACAAACTTAGAGTGTTCAGTACAAACAATGAGTTGGAGTTTGTATTAATGGAGTTTATTGAGTTTTACATTGTAAAATATGTAAAGAGACATAAGACAGTTGTAGGTACAACATAAAAAAATGGCTTAAGTCCTTCTAGAGAGAAATTGCAAACATTGTTATCTACCTAATAAACAAGAGTCTAGTGTCTACTATAAACTGCATGACTCCTATGGAAGTATGGAATGGAAGGCAAACAAATTATAAGAATTTGAGGGTGTTTGAGGCCTTGCCATTTGCACATGTCAAGAAGAATAAACTAGAAGCAAAGGTGAGAGATGTATCTTCATTGGATATGTAGAAGGTTTTGAAAGGGTATAAGCTTTGGAGGTTGGATCCTGAAAAGACTAAATGCTTTGTTAGTAGGGACTTCGTATTTGATGAGACTCAAATGACTATAATATGCAGAGATCTAGAGAAAGGTAAGAGGAAAGTACACATTGAGATTGAGCCTTTTGGTGATGGATCAAACCATCTCGAGGTGTCAAACATTAAGGCGTTAGACGATGTAAACCAACCTTCTACCTCTTACTTTAGAAGGTCAAGACATGAAGAAGTTAACTTCAAACCTACACAGAGGTTTGGATATGTTGACCTTATCAACTATGCTTTGACATCAATTGGAGAGATAAAAGTTTCAAAGCCAAGAACCTTTTAGAAGGATATAGAAGGTGTAGAAGTTCAGTAGTGGTAGATTGCTATAAAGGATGAGCTTGAATACACGTGAACACTTGTTGATCTACCAAAAAACCAAAATATGGTAGGATACAAATGTGCATTCAAGAAGAAGTAGGCAATGCTGGGTGTGGAGGAACATATGTTTAGGGTAAGATTGATGGCAAAAAGTTTCATACAAGTGGAAGGGTAGTCTATAATGAGATTTTCTCATTTATGATAAAACATTGTTCAATAATGAGTATTGATCATGTCGTCAACTCAAGCGTGGAGGAATTGCTTTGTCGCTTCCTTACCCCGCCTATGCAACTGTGCTACCCGCAAGAATGCTCTTAGAACCTTCTCCAGGAACTTCAAACGCAACCTGCAAAACACACAGACGGCGCCTCTAGCGGCCGTTTGCACTCCGACGCTCAAGTTAGGTCACAGAACCACCAACAA
>Ga0123341_1006420_pt1 | contig 10637 bp, 5 predicted proteins | sample Turbeapinknodule_FD_89959 | JGI IMG/M metagenome (GOLD analysis project Ga0123341, IMG submission 89959) | Root nodule microbial communities of legume samples collected from Mexico - Turtle bean Mexico pink nodule | ecosystem: Host-associated > Plants > Roots > Nodule | place: Mexico: Nepantla...
CTTCAAGTGGAAGATTGTTGGTATGAAGTCAAGACCAATTGGGTTGGGCTGACAAGACACCATGTACACAGTTGAAGCGTAGGTGAACATTGTTCCGTGGCTTCAAGTGGGAGATTGTTGGGTTTGAAGCCAGGACCAATTGGGTTGGGCTGACTAGACACATGTTTAGTGAGTGGGCTTAAGTATTATGTCCCTTTATTATCTCTATTTATCTCTATTTAAAGAGATCATTGTACTTGTAATTGGTGTGCAACAGGATATAATGTAAACCTAATAGTTGCCTGGGTGGATGTAGGTTGCATTTGCCGACCGAACCACGTTAAATCTTGTGTCGTTTATTTTTCTGCAGTTGATTCGTGATTATGTGTGTTGTTTCCGCGTGCGTTTTTCCGATCATTGCTAAGCAATTTTTATAGTATTTTCTTTTTCTCCTTTTTTATGGTAATTTAATTTTAGTTTTGTTTAAAAATATTTTATGTTCGGTCGGTGGCTGTGTTTTTTTTGGTATGAACAATGTCAGTGATTAATTTTGTAAATCAACCTTTCTTAGACATGTTTAATTTTGTTTCTGCCATGATAGCCATATAGGATCGAGATCACCATATTTTGTTTCTCACAATCCGAAACATATCAAACAGGCTAGTGTTTTATAAAGAGGTAGTGTTTTCAAAACACTAAGCTTATTGAAATTGATTTTTTAATTAACTTTGTTGCTTTAATTGTTTAGAAACGTGGTAGGGATCTCCGTGTGCATCTTCTAATAAAAAAAGCACCCAACTGAGAAGCTTAGTAAAGAAGTAAAAAAGAATAATATTTCTAATTCATGTAGGAACAATAATAAAATATTTATTAGTACCAACATTTCAATCTCTTTAATTCTTAGATAAGAAAGACAATTAGCACAGATTAATATGCCTATTTATAAGTTTTATATCAACTACTCAATCACGAGTAATAATATATTTTGAATATCTTAAATATTTTATTACAAAAATGAAGTTAAACAAAATATTAAACATTATAACATCAATTTAATAACTACTGGTCACGAAAAAAAATATATTAAGGTAACTAAGCTTAGTTAAACACATTTTTTATATAGATATATTTTAAAAAATATGCTAAATCTCAGAAACAAACCTCAAATGGTATCAAAGCACAAAAAAATAAACCGACACAAAACTTTCGGTCCAAAAATACTCTTTTTTCACTTCTGAATTTAAAAATTGCATAATATAGATATTCTGCAAAATTTGAAACTATAACAATGATGAAGATCTGGAACAGGGTTTTGATTTTAAGAGACAAAAAGACCATATAACTATTTAGAAATGAGTGGCATGATGATGATTTCTTGTTACAAAAGCCTTAATAAGGCTAAGAAAATGCAACAATGGAACATGAAACATAGACCAAGACCTACAATTTTTGACATCACCAAGCAGGTTTCGACAAACTCATGTTCTCCTTTGACTTTTGTGGCAAAATGAGGAACCATTTTGGGAGAAAGATAACGGGAATTTGTTGTTTGTAGGAGTGCAAATCCATGAACATGCATCATCATAATTTTCGCACAGAAAAAGTGGGTGCCAAATGTTTGATGAAATGCTTCAGCATGCTTTCACCTTTTGGCTTGATTATGATGTGCAGTTGCGTTGTGAAACATCTCGTGATTTTTATGCTCTGAATCCCACTAACTTTGGGGCATCATCAAAGTGATCCACCACGTGCTTCAAGTGCAATTTTCCTTTGATAACTATTTTTAGAATAAATAGTTTATTTCGTTCTTGAAATATAATCTCTCACGTATTAAATTTTTAAATTAAGAAACGCCCAAATGACTTCTTAAAACGTTTTTGGTTTGATTATGTTTTTTACCTTCAAATTTGAAATAGATTCAGTGTTGGTCTTTTAAATTAAAATGAATTATTACTTTAGTTCCTTGAATTAAAAAAAAATAGTGGTTTTAATTCTTAAATATTAAATTTGAGAGACTAAAGTAGTTTAAAAAAAAGTTATTTTAGTTAGCTCGAAAAATATAACATCACTTTTTAAATTTAATTGACAAATATTTTATGTTTTAAATTTGAAATATCAAAATCATATTTAATCTAGAATTTCAGAGATTAAAACAATAAATAAAATTTCATTTAAATATTTAAAATTAATCTCTTTTTTTATTTTAATTATAATGTAAAAAAAAATTTAGGTATCATTATAAAACTTAACATCTGAATTTAGGATGAAAGTTTAATTTTATTTTCACTAAAGTTTCAATTCCTTTATTTCCTTTCTAATAGTTTATAAAGAAGAGATGATGTGAGAATAAGGATGAAGTACTGAATACCTTACTAGATTTTGGTGAATTGGCGAGGAAGTTTGCTACCTAAGTACAATTCTTTAAGTTAATTAATAGTTGCTTCTATTTAATGGTTGTTTAGAAGTGTGGAAAATCTTATGATTAAAATAAAATATTTATAACATGTATATTGGGATTAGTATTTAAGGGTTTAATATATTTTTCATTTATGTATTTTGAAATTTAGTTTCTCATTGAAATTTTAGACTTCTTAGATCCTTATACTATGGAAACTATTGAAATGGATCCTCACACATTAACATTTATGTCATGTGACAAATTCTCTTTCGGCGTGAAGTTTATTAAAACGTTTATGTCAGAAAAAAAGTCATTATCCACATCATCAGAATGAAAGTTCAGGAATAAAAAATAATTTTAATATATTTTTTCCATAAAATGATTTTTTTTATATAAAAAAGCTTAAAATATTTAAAAGTATATTATAATTAATATTTTGTTTATATTTAACTCTAATATTTTTACCTAAAATAAAATATTTGTTATATAAAACATGTTTAAAATATTTAAAAAATATATTATAATTAATATATTTTTTATATTGCAAAAGTATATTATAGTAATTATTTTATATAAATTATTTTATATAATTTTTCAAAAGAAAAAAATAAATTATGTATAAATTAATTTTATATGTGGTGAAACATTGTAGTTAGTTTTTTCTTCTTTAATTAGGTGAAAATAATTTTTAGCTAAAAAATCTTTCAACATTAGTTAAATTAACTTCTTGTTCTTAGATTGAAAACGAGCACATTGGAAGACATAGTAAATAATGTTAGGCCTAGATGCTTTGAGATAGAGTAGGGATTTAATCATAATCATGTATTTGTAAAGAGAGTTGTCCATTGGATTTAGTTGTTTCTCTAGATCAAGAGAAGAGAAGTTGTTGGATGCATCAGACTCATCTATTTTGCATTGTCTAACTTGAAATTTTAAAGTAATTATCTAACTTATTTCATCTAATACTACATCTAATGTATCTATATGAAATTGTCTACTTGCTTGATTTGAAATCCTAAGAAGAATCTAAGTTCTCCTACCATACTCATTTCAAACTCAGTCGACATAAAACTTAAAAACTCTTGACAGAAAAGCTCATTAGTTGCACAAAAAATAATGCCATTAACATAAATTTGAAGCATGATGAATTCATTTGAATAGTCTTTGTAAACTATAGTATGTCTACTTGTCCATGTTTTTAAATAATTTTCATTTAGAAAAACACTAAAACACTCATACCAAGTTCTAAGAGCTTGTTTGGGTACATACATAATTTGAAAACATGTTATAGAAAGTATAACTCAAAATCAGGGAGTTGTTGCGTAAACTTCTTCTTTGACAAATCTATTGAAAAATGCGTTTTTCACATCCATTTGATATAATTTCATTTTACCAAAGGTAGCAAATGACAACAAAATTTGTATTGCTCCTAAATGAGCTACAAAAGCGTAAGTGTAATCTATGAGTATCTTTTGGCTACAAGTCTAGTCTTATTCCTTACAACCTAACCCTGCTTGTCCAATTCCTCCTATGTGTTAAAGAAAAAGCTTCTTCATGTTGGAACAAACGGTGGTAGATTAAGTCTTCATCAGAGTTGCAATGGTTTGAAGGCAAAGGTGTTGGAACCTTACTCAACCTTAAAAGTCACCAAGTTGTTGAATTAAAGCCACGTATCTAATTTTTTCCAAGCAGTTGGAGACCATTCATGGACACACAAGCTTCTTGTCTCTGCCTTTCTTTACGACTTGAATGTTTCTTTTCTCATTCACTTCCAACAATAGTTATGGTTTAACTTGTGAAAATTATTATTTGAGCATGCACAACAGAAATGGGTGCAATAAAATATATTCAATATGAAATGACGTATTCATTTAAGTTGTATGACTGTTTGTCCTAGATGTCTTCCTTTGGGTTAGTTATGAGAGTTCGGTTTAGAGAGACTTTGGAGTAAGTCTTGTGATGAAGGTTATGGTTAAATTCATGTATAAGAATTGGATCATCCCTAAAGTGATTCATATTTATTTATTTTTTATTACGGATAAAAAAAACACAAAACCTATAAATCTTCTTTCTCCCCATCTCAGATTATTTTCTCACTCCACACTCTTTCTAAATCATTTATGCCAAATACATAAAATCCTCACAACTACACTCAAGTTCTTTCTCATAAACATTAAATTGGCTATACCAAACACAACATAAGAAATTCTAATTATCAAAATGTCCAACAATCGAAAACTTTGGAGAAACTGAGAAACAAATTTTTGATAAAGAAAACTTTATTTTATATATCATGGGCGTGAAGTATCAGCCCATTTTTGAGAAAAAAATTATTTAATTCTCTATTTTCATAAAATTTGTAACTTTCCTCAGCTACTAGCCTTTCGTAATTATATTTGCAATACGACATGTATTTTAATTTATAGAGAACAAAACTGAGTACAAGAGACCATGAACACAGGTCCGGTTCATAGGGTATGACTTGTTTTTGTCAGAAAAGAATCACAACATATAATTTTTCTAGGGTTCTTTAATGCAAAGAAAACTACATTGATCATTATAATTCTTAGTACGTAGATCTTTATTAGCTCCTGATATTTTTCTTATTGCATTTCCCTCAATCTTTAGTTTTCTATTTTTATGGCTAGAAGTTACTATTTTGTGTGGTGATTATTTTTGAAACTATAGACTATTTTTAGGAGACATTTATTTTTAATGTATTCGTATTTTTCTAAACTCAGTTCATCAACTTTTTTAGTGACATGTAGCACATTTTTTCTTAAATTTGTTTAATTAATTTTTTAAAAAAGAAAATGTTGATGAAAGAAAAAGTCATCCTAAACCTATTTTTCTAGGGTAATTGAACTTGTCTTAAGGTCAAAAACCTAGAACTTGATGAATGATGAGTCTTGGTGGGTCACATGGGAATCACATCCAAAAGGACTGCGTCGTCATGGATTGATTGATTGAGAAATTGAAAAATTGGTCTTCATTTTCTCCACTTCTCTTCATCCCCATCTGCACCACATTTTTGAAGTGTATATGAGCCAAATGCTCACAGTAGAGTCCTTATCTTAGTCCCCTCAACAATAATGACCCTTTTGTTTTGTTCTGGTCCCAACAAAAGCAAGTGGCTATTATGCATTGTTTCCCTTTTATCTTTCATTTCTTTGTTAGGTTTTGAGTACATAGAGAGTAACTCACCTTTTTGTTTTTACTTTAACTTGTGTTCTTAAAATTTAAAATAGTCTTAAAAAAATAATCAACTTAATTTATGACTTGTGTGTCCTTCATCTTCCACTCTATCTTTCTATTTTTTGGAGAGAAATTTGAGCTCCTTTTGTCTCAACTAATTTATTTCAAGGGTTTAGTTTGACTGGGACAGGGATAAAAAGAGAAAGAAATGAAACAAAAAGGGACTGAAAAGTTGAGTTGTTTGAATTAAAGGAAAAAAAGAGTAAGAATTTGTTGAGATCCTAGATGACGTGGATTATTTGTCTAAAATGTCTGTTAAGCCTCTAGACAGTCTCTTGAGCTCATGGACAGTCTATTGAGCTCATGGATGATCTATATCACACTAGACAGTTTGATGACCATAAGATCATATGCGAAGTTTATGTTTCATGATAACAAAAATAAGCTGAATGTTTTATTTGAGATTTTGAATGATGTAATAATGTTTTGTATAACTGCAATAAGTAGTAGAACAATTAAACATCTACAACTTTTGTTAACGATAGGTAGTTCAATGAACAAATTGAACATGTAGCAAATTTTGTTTAAAACAGTTAATTGCAAAAAATTAAATCTTTAGAATACATATATTTGTTAGAAAAGCATTTAATCAAAGTAATGTAATATTTGAAAACAAAAAGGCTTTATTCGCAAGTTTTGTGGAACTAAAAAGATATTAAGAGTGTGTTTTTAGGAAACAAAAATATCTTTTTCAGAATTATCTTGCTTAAACAAATTTTATCATATATGATAACCAAGGACACAATAGACACTTCACAATTAAGTCAATCATCTCAGCATCCAAGAGAAGACCCCACCAAACTTTAGAATAACCTCAACAGAAGAAGAACTAACATAGGCCAAAACATCAAACGTTCTTTCTTCTTGTCTTTTAAAAAGACAATTTTATGTAAATAAATTGGGCTCACTTTGGGGGTCTAAATTGAAGAATAAGCTAGAGTAGGGTGCACTTAGTATAGTTTGGGCTTGGGCCAAAACCCACTTTTCATGACAATGCACCTAGGATTAGGGTTTTTAACCTAGTTTTTATAAGATGTAGGCTAGCTTGGGAGGCTTTCCACTTTGATATACTTTCTAGAAGGTTTCTCACAAATGACACCCATACCCATCTATCTTGCTCTCTAAGACACTCTCTCCTATAAATAGAATTCCTTGCCTCATGTATTTCACACTTGAATTTGAAATAGAAAGGAAACTCTGCAGAAGTGTTTAATGAGCTTTGTCTCATTGAAATTGGGTCTTCTTTAATCAGTTTTGCTTCCCCATCTTCCTTAACCAATTTTTCTTCCAACACTTGATCTTATTACTTGATTAGGTGATGGAACACTACTTTCAACATCTAGTACCCATATGCATTTCAACACCCTCATGCATCAACAATCTGCCAACATGAAATTCAATTGATTTTATTCTTTTGAACATAGAGACCATTCAATGAGCCTAACTTTATGAGACCCTCTAACAACTTTAGTAATGTAGAGTCGTCTAACAAGTTTAATCTTGACGTGTTTTTCGCATGTTTTGGACTTGACAACGATGTCATCCACTTAAACTTCTACACTTTGGCCTATGAGGCCTTAAAATACCTTATCCATGCGCCTTTGATACGTCGCTCCTGCATTTTTGAGGTCGAACGATATGACCTCGTAAAAGAAGTTAGCCTCGTTCGTCATGAACGTCATATTTTCTTTATCTCCATGATGTATCCATATTTGGTTGTAACTTGAGTAAGCATAAAGGAAGCTAAGGATCTTCTGCCCTGCCGCCTTGTCCATCAGTCGATCAATACTTGGTAACCGGTACGTATCCTTCAGGCATGCATTTTCGAGATCTGTGTAGTCAGTACACATTCTCCACTTTCTGCTTTGCTTCTTAACCATGATCACATTCGATAACCTGGTGGTGTATTTGGCTTCCTCTATGAACCCGAAATCCAATAGCTTCTCGACTTCTTCCTTCGTCGCTCTCATTTATCATCTTCCAACTTTTTTTTTTGCGAAATGGGTCTAGCATCTAGGTGGATACATAGCCTGTGTGAGATCACATAAGGATCAACATCTAGCATCTTGATCGTGGTCCATGCTAAGAGATCAACATTGTTCGTTGTGATATGGTCTCAACCTCAACCTTGGACAACGAAGTCCCTATGCGTGTAACATGGTCATCTCCTTGAAGTTGGATGGGGAGCTCATCCTTATTCTTGGGGTCTAGATCAACCATAGCCATGATGCTCATGCTTTGTGATGAGGGTTTGGCCTTGAGCATCTACTCTACGCGAAGGCTAGCCTCATAACATTCCCTAGACATTCGTTGATCAACTTGCACGGTGACGATATCTCTGGAAGTCGAGGGGAATTTCATGGCTAGGTGGGGGTGGCCACTATAATGCCCAGTTCGTTTAGGGATGGTTTGCCAAGCAGAATGTTGTAGGACATATTTGCGTCCATGACGAGGTACCAAATTTTGATGGTTCGGGTGTTGAGAATGTGTATAAACTCATATGAGTAATATACCTGTCAAGGTGTTCGTCTGGGTCTGTCATCCCATTGTATTGGTGAATGGTTCGTCCCTTCAAGTTGTGTGGTAGTTGGGCTTACATGATGCCATCGGCAAAGGGATGTCGATGTGTTCCTCCGATTGTGTAGGCGTTGGCGGAAATGTTTAACTTGAACTCAATATTTTCACTTCCAAACTGAGGTGGTTTGGTCATGGCTGATGGGAGGTCACGGGGTGTCTATTGGGTTCATGTTATGCTTGACCTCCTTTTCATTGAGGCCTTTGGATCCTTCGACCAATCTTCTTCCCATCTCCTTGTTCTCTTTTCTGAGATCTCGAAGCTCCTCTTTGTTCATTCTCTTCATGTCAACCATCTTTAGCTGAAGTGCCAAAGGTAGGGTGATTTGATCGCCTTGCATCATTGTTAATTGTTCATTGTTCGTTCTTCTTCCTCCTTGTTGCTACCATAAATCTTCTTCAAATCCTTCTCGGTTCCACAGTGGGCCCCAATTGTCTTATAAAAGGTTGGGAAGGTCTCAATTCTTCTTTTATCTCCTTGCGCTAGTGCTAGTCCTAACTAATGATTTCATGTGATCTTTGGTCTTCAGTTGGTGTGGGTGGAGTACCTGCAAAAGTTAATCCGATGCCTAAGTTAATGCTTGGTATGAGGCATGCGAGAGTAATAAATATTTTTTAATGCATACCTTTGTCTTGGTTGGTGTGCACATGTATAAGATCATGATGGACCTTTAATATTGGACTGAGATTAGGACAAGTTATCGAGTTAGCCTCTGAGTTTAGGTAACATTTTATACTGTGATCACATTAATCATGTTCTGTTAAGGACTATTTGTTGAGTCTATGAAAACTATGTCGACCACATCACCAGAAGGGTATTCAATCAATGATCTTGATGAAGACCTCTCGGTGCCATATGGTACAATTTGTAAACTAGCATTTCCAACCACTTGGTGAATTGCAATTTTTCTTCTAAGCACATGGGCAATCTTCCTTATCGTTTTGAAAGCTATTTTTGTGACTTAAACTTGTGAAATCTACATATAGGAATCTGTATCTATTTGAATAGACCGAAATAAAAATAAAAACAAAAACAAATTACTAATATGTTGTTATCTATTTAGAATCTTTTTATAGCAAGTTATTTGATCCTTCTTTCACAAAATGCAAAGGAAGCAACCAAACAAATCATGAATCACATCACATTACCTATTTCTCAACCTCAAGCATCCATGAGGATGTCTTGTTTTGGATTTTCCTTTTTGCTATGATGGAGTCACAATGCCTTGACTGTTTAGACCACACAATTGTATAACACTTATCTTCTTAAAGTAGTTTTGAAGTTTCCTTTCTGTCCACAAAACTTTAACATGATATGTTGTAGAACTTATTTGAAAATTGTAAGGATACCCTTATATCATGATAAGCTCACAACTCAAACGGCATAAACTTGAACGGAGTACATAGTCAAATTATTCATTTGGGTTAAAATAAATTAACAAGATTGATAAATAAGTAACCATTAAAAGTATGTACAAAAAGAGTTAGATTTCTTAAATAAACATACACTATCTTTTAATTAAAATATAAAAAAAATTAACCACTTCCTACCGATAAAGAATAGTAGTTGAGTTAATTGAATATTCCTATTTTATATATATATATATATATATGTATATATTAAAAAGGTACTTAAATTTAAAACTATGAAAGTATTTTTCTAATAATAATAATCAAAGAAAGTTGAAGTGATTAAAATTTGCTTAAATTAATATCCTTCTCGTTGAGTTATCAGTGGATCACAGTAGAGATGGTATAGATAAAGTTTCTATTTCAAAAATTCATTCCACTACTCGTTTCACTATTATTTTAGTATTCACCAAAAAATATCAATGATTTTTTTTATACGTTCGAGTATCCATGGATAGCTGCAATTTTATTTTATTTTTACTTTTTACTTTTGAATAAATTTTCTTAAAAGAAAATCCTTAAAATAAGTATGGACTCTAATAATAGGTCTTAGATGCTAACTTAATATTTTTTTTATAAAATATGAGACTTAATTATTAAATTTTTAGTACTAACAATTATCTTATAGTTAGTATTTTCTTTTAGACAGAATTCTGCATTTAAAAGTGTGGTATATCCATTAAAATGAAGTTGATTAATAAAGTATTATATGATTCGTACATTATATGAAAGTTCGCATTCTTCATCTACTAAGAATTATTTTATTTAACGTTGGATTGAAAGAATCATATGTTGTAGAATATAAGCATATTCTTATCCACAAATAAATATTTGAAAAGAAAGTCCAATTGATTTGTATATTCATGACATTGAATGATGATGTGGTCGTGGAGGTAAAGTAGGTGAAACTTCTTATCCGTTTCTATATCTTATAGGAGTATCCTTGTTCACAAATGTAGTTATCAAAAGGGTTCACTATAAATATTAATCCATCCAAAGGATTCAGTTTGCTAATCAATAA
>Ga0123341_1006423_pt1 | contig 10636 bp, 12 predicted proteins | sample Turbeapinknodule_FD_89959 | JGI IMG/M metagenome (GOLD analysis project Ga0123341, IMG submission 89959) | Root nodule microbial communities of legume samples collected from Mexico - Turtle bean Mexico pink nodule | ecosystem: Host-associated > Plants > Roots > Nodule | place: Mexico: Nepantla...
CTGTGGGACAATCAGGTTTAGGGTTACTCATATTTTTCGGGAGGGGAATGCATGTGCTGATAAGTTGGCTAATTTAGGGTTCATTCATAGAGAATCATTTCATTGGTATAATAGACTTCCATCCAGTCTGTTCTTAGAATTCTTTATGAATAGGTATAGTTTACCTATGTATCGTTTTTGTTAACATGTGGGTTTTGGTCTAGTCCCCCCATATTTTTGTATTTTCTTTCTTTTTCTTTTTTTTAATAATACTTTTTTCATGTGATGGCAGATGTCAAGTTGCATTGTGATGCCTAACATGAAAACTTTTATAAAAAAAAAAACTATTAGTTTTTTAATTTGTTTAAACTGTTATATTATAGTAAATCCTTATTTTTATAAAATATTTAAAAATATTTTGTTATTTTTTTAAAGTTCATGCAACTAACTTGCTAGATCCCAAATGCAAAGTTTCATGGACTGAACAAAACCAGTAAAGAGAAATTTTCCTTCCACCTCCATATTTTTATCATGCTCTGAAAAAATTAGTTTTAACTTTTTAAAAAATAAATAAATAACCCAAGTAAGACATAACACCATTTTTTTTAAAATAATCTCAGTTCACACCCTTATACCTCTCTTCCAACTTTAACGTTTGAGAAAACAATTCCATGTGGTGATTTTGTTATATTCAACGTTAATTTTTCTTAGTTTTGTATTTCATTTTTGTATATTACAGATTTTTTTTTTAGGTTATGTGGCTTCCAAAAAAAATAAAAAAATAAAAAATACAATCACCACTACTAAAAACATAACAAAACTTATATCAACCAACAATGTTTACCACCAACCATTATAATGATCACCACCATTTGAAAATATAAAAGACACCACACTTTTCACAATATTCAAAAGGGTATCGTTGAAATTAAAAAATATATAAAATAGATAAGGAGGTATAAGAAGAATTTGCTCATATTAATATGCAAGTTTTCATTGAATAATCCATTTTTCACAAGTCAAATGAAAAAAAAAACATGTCAATCCATTTGTCATCCTTACTGACCTATATGTTAAGCATACATACGTTATGTTTGTAAGTGAAAAAGAAAACTCACAAGGGTCTTTATGTGTAGGTTGAGATTAAAATATTAGAATTGAACAGTAATAATAAAATAACTTTTATTTTAGTATATTATATAAAAGTATCTATTACTTTACTTTTTATCTATATAAAAACTACATCAAATTTTAAATCAATAAAAAATCTGAGTTACATATTCTCTGATATGAACTTGTAATCTAACTATGTATTTTAAAAGATTATAATATCGAATGGCATAATATTTAGTATGTAATTTGATATATTCATGTGTGTCTGAGTTTATATATGAGAAATCATATGATTATTCTTTTGACAGAAAAACATGGCATCATTCATCCCAAATTATGGTAGGAGGGGTATAAGCTCCTCAGGTTTTTCTTATAACGCATTATCTTAAGCTTAGTGGTTTCTGCTTTCTGTTACTGATTGATTTTCTATCATTCACAACACAATCATGCTTCTCCACTGTATCAAAGACCATTGTTGGACATAACACTTCATAAAAGCTATTTTTCAATGAATATCTCACACAGCCTTTCTCCATGCATGAGGCACAGAGTCCTTCATGGCAAAGTAGAACATCTAACTTCCATGTATTAATCATAAAGAGCATCACCAGAATTTAATGATCTCAAGAGATAAACTTCTTTTACCTTATTTTCTTATTCTTTCTTTTTTAAGTGTTTATGAAAAAAATTATTCAATGAAACTTGTCTTCTTTGATATCCATAACTAGCAAATCTCATGAACTCACAACCTGTCCAACTATTACAGTAATATCGTCAAGCTTTCCACCTGTTAGGAAAAAAAAAGTGGGGTAAGTCAGCTACCTGTAAGGGAAAAAAAAGGATGTTTTAGAATATTTTATGACATACCAGTAAGCTTCATTCCAAGAATCTTCTTCCATAAGGGGGGCTTAAAACCCTGGAAAATTGTTAACAAAACACAAGAAAAATAGATAGTTACTGCAAATATTGTCTACTATTATCCTGGTTAGTGGTTGCAACTCTTTTCAAGAATGAGAAACTGATTTCCTTAACAAGAAGTCATTTCCAAAATGAATCAAATGATAGAAAATTATAAGGAACGCATCATTTTCTATAAAAAAAAAAACTATTTATTGTTAAGCAAAGGAAAATCTAATTATAATCTTTTCTTACCCTAGACCTGGCTTCCAACGAATAGGGAGAATCAAAATTTGAATCCAATGCATGACTGCTTGCCAAGTTAGCTAATGACTTTGCTAGCAACAAAATAAATTTCAAATTATTGAAACTCACATGATCATCAAAATTCCTCAAGCTGGCTAATTAAGAATTTATACCAGTCTCTGCAACATCTTTGTATCTAACAATTGTTTGAACAATTTCATGATCAAAAACATTGTCAAAAAGACCATCGGATCCCATGACAATTATGTCTCCTTCCATCAACTTTACATTGCATACCTGTTTTCCTGCAGAGGTTAGTAAAAGAAAAATATAACAGAAGAACCAAGTTTATCTCAACTGGAAAATGAAACTATCCCCTTTGGAAAGTGATGTATTAAGTTGACTCAGTAATGGTGATACATATATTGCCCTTCACCCAGGCCAAACAATGATTTTTAAAATACTTAAAGCAAAAATCTTGGACAGAATACTCACGTGTGGACTGTAGTCTCTCTGCCCCCAAAACCAACAGTTTGACTGACATGTGAGCTCAATACACAATCATAACAATAGAAATATAGTTCTTTAGTACAGGATTATTCTAGGAGGTACTTGTCCTTGTATTAACTATTTAAGACTTGTTTATTTTGTAGTTGACTAGAACTGATTTTGATAGAACTTGTTTTGAATTGTTTAACATAATTGCAATGCGTGTCTAAATTAGTCTCAGCCATAAATTTAAATGACAATTTTTTTTATCAGAAAGAACAAGAATTGATTTTTCGATGCCAAAACAAAAAGGGACTCAGTTAATAGTCTTGCTTCTTCTACCCTACTCCCTGTTAGACTATGTGGGAAAGGGGGAGTTAGTTTTTTTCTACAAGGGGAGTTAGTTAAGACAGTTTAGATGATGATTTACACCTCTCTCCCTTCACAGGGGAAAGTTCAGGATCAGAAAGAAGCAAAGGTATGTCATGGACTGAGCAATTTGTCATACGAAAAAATGTTAAAATCTTGCATAGTTTGAAGAGTCAAAACAAATAGAGTGGAAGGGGAAAAGAAGGTTAAACAATAGTACTAGCAATTATTGTTAAATGGTACCGCTGCATCAAGGTATGTTTGGCCAACCCTCTCAGAGCTTAGTTGGAATGGACAGTCAAAGTAGTGCTCTTGGGGAGAAGTGGAAAAAACTACGTGGCCTGAAAAAAGCACATAAGGAAAATCAGGTTCTCAACATTATAGAAGGAATTAAGTGCCCTGGAGAAAGACAGGTCCAGAATTGATTGAGCAAATTGCATTACATCTTTTAGAAAATATTATGATCAGATGAAATATAGCACGTGATATTACCATTACGGATGAGTCTTAATCCACAATCCCCAACATTAGCAATCCTCAGAGTCCCATTCTTCTCCAGCATAGCAACGATGCTTCTTAGACAAAAGTACAGATGAGGCAATTAATGGAAGAAACATCTAACATTAAAAACAATGTTTGATTATTTTTCTCCAAATTGGCAATCCAAATAAAATAGGATAAACTTACACGGTTGCCGAGCCTGTGGAGGAAGTAACAGCATGTGCTTTCCTTATAAGAATTTGAGGATCATAGTTCACCTGCTAAATCCATAAATATTCAACATGTGTTGCGTTGTTAGAAAACAGCATTACATGCACAGAAGCATATTGTTATTTATATGCTACTGAAAATGGTAACAAAAGCATTAAATTCACAATTGAATGTACTTAGAACCAAAATAATTCTAATTTAGCAGATTCCTCATCAGAAAGTGTGTTAACGCTATGCTACCTCCTCGTCTTCAACAAAATTGGAAGCATTAGCAAGCAATTCACGAGGGAACAAAGAAGGATCAACGTCCTCTTCAGCCCAACTGCGACACATAACATAAAAGTACCATTTAAGACAGGTTTTTCCATTTCACAAAAAGGAGAAGAAACACAACACCATTTATACTAACAACTAATTATCAAAATTAAAGCTTTTATATTCTGGTGATTCTTTCTTTTTGGTTTTCGAGTGTTCCACTGTGCTAGAATCAGATAGTAAGAAAGTAGCATACCCAGAGACCCCATCAGCAACAGCAATAACTCCCCCATTATAGTTGCTAACAAAGAAAGCATCTTCCCCACCTGTGCTAACCTTTAGCAACAAAGACCAGTACTTGGTTAACAAAGAAAACATGTGTTGTGTGTGTCTACAATGATGTTATCATTATTCATAAGTAACAAAGCATGAAAATGGCTTGATATGCAAGGGTTTTAGTTCAGTTGGATAGCTTTTTGCTACAACCTTTTTTGGATGTGGAATGAGGCAAGTCCCGACACAAAATGATACTTCTGACCTACAATCTCAACAAAAGAAATCCAGAAAAACAATATGATTAATAAAGGTTAAAAAAAGAATCAAGAATCAAAAAATGAAGAGTAGCTCACCGAATTAAAGGGTTAAGTTCTGAAGGAGAAGAAGAAGAGGAGGAGAGCACCACTCTTTTTCTCCTCTTAGCAGTTTCATCAATAGCAGATAGGGAATGAATGAGTGGTTGAGATTGAGAATGAGAAATCATTGCAGCCCTCAACATGGGAATTGCCATTGTTTCCCGCTTCCTCAACACTCTCTCTCCTTCACACACTACTATGAAAATCGAAGTTTATCGTCATTTTCATTTTGCCAAGAAGAATGCTATACCTATATATTTCTTATTAAAAATGAACATATCAATAAGCACCAGTGGTCTAGTGGTAGAATAGTACCCTGCCACGGTACAGACCCGGGTTCGATTCCCGGCTGGTGCAAAGGTTTTAAGTTTTTTTATCTATTTTCCAAAATAAAAAATATTATTTTTGGAATTTTCTAAATTTCATTACTTCTTTCTTTCTTCACGTTCTTTTCACTGCTTCGTTCTCTATCTTCACCCTCTTTACTTTCGAGCCGCATAAATGAACGGTGGCGCCATTGATTTTGTCGAAGGTAAATAATCGATCTCCGCCATTGTTTTCTTTTTATTTTCTCAGGAAAATAATTCAACCGCTTTCATGAATTCGTAGAAAATGGAAACGAAAGCGACTCGGACGTTAATTCCGATGACGCGCCGGAATACTACCAGCCGATCTCTGCCATGGACGAGGACGAGAGCTCCGACGGCGGTGAATTTAGGCAGTTGCCGAACGGATTCTTCGTGCACGGCGTGACGGAGAATGGGATCTCGTCTCTGGATCTGAACGACGTCGTAGAGAAGAGCAGCAGCGACGAAGAGGAGGAAGAGGAGGAGAGGAGAACAGAGGAGGTCGATAGTGCAGTGATGGAAGACGAGAACCGCCGCAACGCACCGCTCACGGAGGAGAACGCGACGAGAGTGATGGAGGCGATGCGCGGAGTGTCCTTCGCCGGAGTGGTTCCGGATTGGGCAGCTCGAGATCCCGATGATCGCTGGATTGATCAGCTTCGCAGATTGAGACGATCGCCGAACACTTAAAATAAAATTAGATACTCAGATTCGCGCCATTTTCATTTCATTGTTGAGAATTTGTCTTCATTTTGTTTTTGTTCCTCATTGTTCTTGTTAACACATCCTAAATGTGTTTTGAATGAAGATTTAGCATAATTGCATTCGAAATAATAAATTATGTTCGAAATTTTGATCTTAACAAATTTTATGTTCAATAGTATTCTGTAGTTAGGATTAACTCTTAAACTTTTCCAAACATCTTCCAAATTATGGTGTATGCATGAAGCATAGGTTTCGTTATATTGTTCTCCATAAGTCTTACACAATATACCAGCAATAACAATTGTAATATAATATAACTATAGTTTCTTCTAATAGGCTTAAAGCTATATCTGGCACACAGAAACATAAAGCTTAATTAACTCCGAGATACGTTTTATGATATTACAAGAAATGAATGTTTCTAAAGCCGAGTACAATCACTTTTTTCTGACTCGTTCATAATAATGTCAATTCGTGAATTATAATTTAACTTCAAAACTTCAAATGTGACTGTAGCTGCTCCTGCTAAGAGTTCCATGATCCATGCAATCAATCTCTTGATTCAGCTCACGCACATTTTCTATTGTAAAAAATGTTATATTACTTTTGTTCATTGGAAGCAGAAGGAGCAAGGTCCTATTGCCTTCTTAAGCACCAATATTTTCAATGTCCGCGCCTTTGTCCAATCTTTTGACAATTCCAGTAATAACCTGAAATGAGTTCCGTAAAACAATTAACAATACTCAGATCTATAGAACTTCCAATGCCAACAAGCAGATTCACATTGTTGTTAGCGTACTAGTATCATAGTACCTTTCCGGGTCCCAGTTCATAGCTTTTCTTCAGACCCTTGGCTAGAAGGGTCTTCACTGTTGTTTCCCACTGAACAGGTGACGTAACCTGCCAATTGCATTACAGATGCAATTATTTCCCATTCATGGCTTCATGTTGGACAGAAAAAAGTATCACTGGTACCTGACGTGCCAATGTCTTCTTTATTGTGACAGGATCTGTATGCGGCTGCGCATTCACATTGGAGATGACTGGTATTCTTGGGGTTCTGATTTCTGTTGTTGCCAATGCTGCTTCCAATCTTGACAAAGCTGGTTCCATAAAACTAGTGTGAAAAGCACCAGCAACAGCTAGGCGAACCTGCCAGAAAGGTACCAAGGCATTATTTCTTTGAGGAAAGGCGGCACTGGAAAGAAAAAGATTAGGCGCAAAGTCATACTATCATCCGAGCCTTGAAAGACTTTGCTTTGGATTCCACCACTTCTATTCCTTTTAGTCCTCCAGAGACAGCATAGTTTCCCTACCAAAACAACTAATGGTTAACAAATCTAGAAATGGACTTTTGCCTAAGCTGTAAATAGGTAGACTCTCAAGAACCTTACTGGACACAGGTAATTGGCAATCTGAACCTTCTCAGCTTCAGAAACTTCCTGATTGGCTGCATCACACAATTGCTGGACCTTCTCCGAGTCCAGTCCTATCACACTAACCATAGCACCTTTAGCAGCATCAGCGGCATCCTGGAAAAAGAACAGAAGTTTTGCCCAAGATATACAAATTATAATGCAGACAAGTCGAAGAGAAATAAGAAGCTAGACCAGCTACCAGATATTGCTTACCTGCATGGCCTCACCCCTCAGTTTGACCAATTTAAGTCCATCTTCAAAGCTTAAACATTAAATTAAATATATGGGGTCAATAGCATGTCAATTTTGACAAAGTTGAACCTTAAATAAAACCACTCAAAGGACATTTTAGTCACACGACTCATGTTCAAAACTACAGGGGTTAATAATATTCATTTCCTCATAGGCTGCAAACTGACGAAGAAGCTTATAGGTGGATACTTTTCCCATTGGCTACAGACAATAATTTCATTGCAAAATACTGATGACATTTGAAGCAAACAGAAAACCTCGAGTCAATTATTCACATTCAGAAAACACATGGTTGGGCCACTAACACTCACCATCCAATTGGTTTCTTTATTTCCACTGCCAGCCTCAAAGTAAAGTTTTCTTCAAAACACACAAGTTTCATGCCCAAAAGTGAACAGACACACATGCTACAACTACTCGTAATGCTTTTATTTTGTGAAGATTTCTTGATAAATAGTAATTACTTTCCGTAACTCACCTGAAAGACCCAGCAAATGCCAGAGCAGTGTATTCTCCCAGGCTTAAACCACATGTTACATCCACCGAGTCAATAATCTGCTGACCACCTTCACGTGCACGAAGTAGCTCCACAGCAGCAAGACTTGTGACATAAATTGCAGGCTGAAACATAGAATCAGATGGTAAACATGGCATCTATGGCAATCTTTACTAAAAATAGAAATTTTATCAGGAACAGAATTATGAATTGATATGCTGGATTGGTATCGTAAACAGAAAAGAAACTTATAGCCAATACAGTTGTTTACTTGAAAAATAATCTTGATTACAGAGAAGGAGATCATAAAACCAAGGTGAGGAGGGAACTGGATGCCCAAGAACAAGTAAAGTGGCCCAGGTGGGATTTGACTCCCGCAATCAAGGACTTCAAGACTGACTTAGTGCCACTCTGAAACATATAGCTACGGGACAAATTTACTGAAAATTTTGAACATGATTCTGAAGTGATCCACCGGAAATATTTTCCCTTCAATTTCCAACATTCAACTGAAATTACCTAGACCAGTTATTTAGCATATAAGTGTACTCACCAAAGTCCTAATATGTTGGAATCATCTTCAGATTTTAAAATATATATACTTATTAGATTAATCATTGAACAATTCACAAACAGGATGAAATTTCCAGCACACTGTTTTAATATGTCATTTACACACATAAAACATATGTTTTTATTTTATTTTTAAGAAATAGCAGTCCAAAGATTCTCTCCTAACTGAAGGCAGAGTATCTTAACTAATAAATAATTAGTACACAATATAAATTAAATTTTATTGAGTTAAATGAAAATTCACTACAACATTATTGAACTATTTTTAATATCCGTTATTGACCATGAGAGGGGGCAGGGGAATGGAAGACAATTACTATACCATTGTCTGGAATCTGGATACTCTATACTAGAACAGAGGAAAATTTAATTGTTCGTGAAGTAACAACGAAGTCAATACATACGGAAATTAATAATCGTTTCATCCTCTGTCTCCCAAATTGAGGGATTGGAATGAATGATATGAAAAATACATTCCATTTCACCAGGTTCCAATCAAAACGATTCCATATATATACTAATAAGCAATCTAAACAATGGAAACTAAAATCATTCAACTCTACTTCCCTCTGTTCCGTCAATCCAAACACAGCCTAGATAGCCAGTTTACACTCTGCAAACATAACAGTTTAACAAAGAGATTGAAGTCCATACCTGGCTAATAACAGTTGAATCTAGCTTTTCTTTTGGCCCATTGATGCATATATCAAGAAGATCAAACCTGAATGCAGAAAGCACACCAAATGAATCCCAAAAGCAAAATAAAAACGAGTATAATTTATGAGTTAAACTTGTAAGTACCCCAATATGTCATTCGCCTTGCTGAACAAAAGCGCAGCAGCAGGCACGTTCTGGGCTTCCTTCCCCATTCCAACAGCTTGAGCACCCTGAAACCGCAGAAACATTACATCCAACGGTTGTGTATGTGTACTTTTTAGCATAATTGGGAATTGGAAACGACTGAGTTTTGAGAAAGTGTACCTGACCGGGGAAGAGGAATGAATTGGAGGGTTTGTAATCGGCGAACAGCGTTTGGTGAACGGAAGGCTGAGATCCGGTGGAGACGCTCATGGAAACCCTAGATCGAGGGAGAGGTAGGGTGGGTCTTCCATTAGAGGAAGGGGTGAGGAAGGGAGCGGATGGAAGAAAGAGAGAGGAAGACATTGCAGAGAGCGAAGAAGAAGAAGAAGTGTGGCGAAGGAAGAGGGAATGAGAATGAGAATGAGAATGGTGAATCAGAGCTTTCATATAGTTTTTGAAGGCGGAAATTTCAAAGAGGAACGTTGGTATCGCTGTTCAAATTCTTCAACTACTTCTTCACTACCATCTTCACCTTCTTCGTCATATCATAATATTATCTCCAAAAATTACATGTTTCGTTTCACTTCAGTCTGAAATTAAAATAAGAATCAAATTAATTTCGAATAAACTGAAAATGATCGTATTGTTTAAACTTAATAAAATGTTTTTAATAAACTAATAATTTATTATGGCATTTTAACATGTTTGAAAGCAAGTAGTTTTCTGTTTTTTTTTTCTTCTAGAGACAACTCGTAAAATCAGATGCAATAGAAAAAATAATAATTTTAACATGACCAAATATAAAAGCTACTTAAAAATAAATAATTGTTAACCATATTTTTTTTCGCAAACAAGTACCATTTATCGGTCTAATAAAAAAAAGCTTCTGAAAAAACTCAGAAGGTTAGGGAAGGATGTAATTACTGTTTCAATTACTTGACTAAGTAAAAATAGGTATAAATTTATATTATTAATATAAGTCTATAAATAATAATATCGTTTATTTAAATTTAATATAATTATATGTAAATAAAAAAATAAAAAAACTTTATGGGGTTAAATTAGGCTTAAAGTCCATCAGAGTCATTTCGATTCTATCCTAATCTAAATAGGTGCAAATCTCAACCCCATGAGCTGGTTTTATGAGGTTGAGTTAGACTTAAAGTCCACTTTGTAACATATATCTAATCTATATGTAAGATAATATAAATAGTTATCAAAATAATTAAAATAAAGTTGTGCCATGTCAAAAATAATTATTGATTATATTAGTATATATAAAAATAGTTATTAAAATAATAAAAAATTACAATGTGTAATGGTTAATAGAATTTTTAACCTCTTTATTTACTA
>Ga0123341_1006424_pt1 | contig 10635 bp, 2 predicted proteins | sample Turbeapinknodule_FD_89959 | JGI IMG/M metagenome (GOLD analysis project Ga0123341, IMG submission 89959) | Root nodule microbial communities of legume samples collected from Mexico - Turtle bean Mexico pink nodule | ecosystem: Host-associated > Plants > Roots > Nodule | place: Mexico: Nepantla...
CTATTGTGCAACTTATTTAAATTATTTTTTTAAAAAAGAATATTTTTTTGCACTATATTTTATTGTGTAATTTCATTTAAATTATACATTAAAATTACATTTTTATATGAGAGTTCATAGTTTAAAGAATTGTTTTTAAATAATTTTATTTAAAATTTTAAAAAATATTCGTTGATATCTATGGATACCCACGAATGTAAAAAAATTGTAAGTGTTTTTCGTCCTAAGTAACAGAATGGGTGTTGAGATAGATTGTTTTAAACGGGATGGGTAACAGATAAGAATTACAATTACCCATTGTTATCCATATCTCCAATGTCTATTTATGTAAAATTAATATTCATAAAGTCTTGTTCAACATGTGAGCTTTATAAATAACATTTAATCTATAATAATAACTTCTGTTCATATTTAGGTTTTGTGATACTATTAGGTTCAATGTGAAACAAATTACTCTAAACCTAAGTAGTGAAATGACTTGTTGGAATATGTATCTTTAAAAAACATTCCAAATATTCATAATGTATTAATTTATAACTGAATAGTCTATATTAAATTTATAAAGATGTTAACATTATTCTTTTATCTCAAAACTAGAAATATTGATGACAATAATAAATATTTTATTATTTATTTGTATGGGATTAGAAAGGTTTCCATTCTTAAGTTAATTACATTAACTTAATCATACCTTTTTTCTTATCTTAAAAAAAGTTTACTTAACTTCTATTAAAGAAAAATCATAGATCAAATTTTCCTAATTAGACATTTATGGATATCTAATATATTGTCTCGGTATCGCTAATATAGTCTCACATTAATTATGAGTCGATGTCAAGAACAACTTATATAATTTTTACTCTTTTAGTCAATTTACCAAAACATTTTTTTAAGGACAATACCATTATGAGTCTCGATATGTTGACACCCTCTGCACATGACACACATTTGACGCTGCAGACGTGACAGAGTGAGATTGCGCGCGAATGAGAAACGCGATCTTCAAAATAGGATAAAAAAGAATATATTACATCGATTCTCATAAACAACTGGGTGTAATATTTTTTTTTTACTCAAAATGACTCATATTACATCGGTTAAGTCATCTAACCGATGTAATATATGATTCATATTAAAAAAAATTGAATTTTTTTTCATAAAGAGTGGGTGGGTCATAGACATCACATAGGTAACCAGTTTTGCGTGCGTCACATAAATAACCACTTACAGACACACGGTTTTACGTGTGTTACGGGTCATATATTATAATATAGAGTCCGTGTCACATCCTCACCAAATATTACATCTACAACATTAATTAATATTACACAAACAGTGTCAAGTTTGTATTAGCGACAGAAGGTGTTAATAAAACATTTTTCTACCATTATAGATCAGATTCAGTAGATGATAATACACTATTTATATTCTCCTTATTTTTTCAACTCATCAAAATAATAACATCTAAAACAAGTTACCGTATTTTAGAAACCCGATATAAATATCGGATTTATTTCAACACAATCAAACTAAAGTTTAACTTGGATAATTTACATGTTCTTTTAATATAATTTTTGTACGATAATTATAAAAAGATTGAAAAATCCAATTAAATAATAAAATTATACACGTATGAATGATTGATAGTGTTATCCTCTGTAGTGTGACAATGGGAGTGAAAAAAAAGAAAGATAGAAATAAGGCAGCAAGGAAAACTCACGCCATCAATTCTCCTTCATAAACGCACTTCGCCGCTTCCCTCTCCTTTCTACGCTTTTAAGAACCTACGCTCTGTTCTCACCTCCAACCATTCAACTTCCTCTGCTTCCTCAACTTACCATTTCTTCTCTCTCTCTCTCTCTCTCGTTCTCTCTGGGTATGTCTTTAGATCTTACATTTTTCTTTTGTGTCTAATTATTTTTTCAAAACTCGTTCATTCATGCTTTATGGATCATGTTCCAATTGCTCTCGATATGTGTGCGCTTTTGCAATTTCTTCGATCTGTTTTCTGTTTTTATTGTTTACATGATGGATGGATCGATCGCAAGAACAATTCCCTCGCTGGGCACCTTCACTTCATTACTCTTGAACGCCATCTCTCCCAAACAGCATCTTGTTATTTGATACTTGATTTACGAATGCTGATGCCATGTGAATTAGTCTTCAAATTAGATTTTCACCTTATTCTGTTTTTTGTGTGGAATTCTGACACTGACTTTCCCGTGCCATAAAGGGTTATGTACAAATATGATCTTTTTTTATACCCCTTTTACTCTCTTCCTCTCTCTGGACGACTCTGCTTTGTTTTTCAGTTCTGTATTGGGTAATTTGGGATCTGGTTTTATTTGTGCCCTTCATGGATAATCAATTGCGTTTGATTTCTGACTGATACTCAATAGTTGATGTGATATGATCCTCTCTGTATATGCTCTTTTCATGTTTTTTCTCTCTCTCATGCTTTATTAGGCAACAGGCATACGCAATCTCTATTTTGTACTTTAATTTAATTCCCTCTTGTTTGCTCTTAAGTGCTGATTAACGTCCACCTACTCTGAGATGGATTGGGGTGATTACAGAGGAAACAAAATCGATAGGTAATAAGTAATGTGATACCAAAAAAAGAGAGAGAAATGGAAAGAAAATTAGGGTGGCTAGTGTGAGTTACAAAAAAGAGAGAAGATATGTTTTTATCTATTTACTTTGGTGAAACTGTGATTGTGGTTTTTTTATTTTTCGATTCATGAATTTTGTTTTAGGTAACAGTAAAAGTTCATAAATTTGAAAAATACTCGAACAAAAAAAAAGATGAAATAAAAAAGTTAATGTATTTAGATTTTTAAAATCTAAAGATCGCAATATCCTATCATTTTCACCACGGTAAAGAGTAACTTCTAAGTTATCACGATATTTTCAACACGATCTATATCAGTAAGTGATCCTTCACCATTTCTTTAAATCTGTGTACTAAATCGGTTTGGTGATGGATTGATCTCTTGTGCACTCAGGTCAGGGCTAGATAAGGACTGGCAACCAGAGTTCCGAGAAGGGTTCATTAATGGCCTTTGAGCACTGCGTTTCGCAGCAATGGAAAACCATCCCAAGCCCCGTGACTGTGACAGAAAATTTTGATGGGTGTTTTGATTGCAATATCTGCTTAGATTTTGCACATGAACCAATTGTTACCCTCTGTGGTCACCTATACTGCTGGCCTTGCATCTACAAGTGGCTCCATGTCCAAAGTGCTTCTCTTGCACCTGATGAGCACCCACAATGCCCTGTTTGCAAGGAAGATATATGCCACACCACAATGGTTCCTCTCTATGGCCGTGGCCAGGCCATAGCTCATAGTGACCGTGATGTGAAGGCTTCCTATAGAGGTGTTTTCATTCCACCAAGACCACCTGCTTTGGGTACTCAATCTCTCGTGCCAACATCATCTCAAAGTGGTCAGCAACTTCCATATCGTAATCCTTATCAGAGTCAGCATTTCAACCCTCCTTTATACCAAGAAGAGGATGAATCATCATCACAAATGCTTCTCAGTCCTGGTGCAATGGCACCGGGGTTCCCCCACCTCGTGGTTGGGATGTTTGGAGAGATGTTTTATACCCGAGTCTTTGGCAACTCAGAAAATGTATACACTTACCCAAATTCTTATCACCTGGCAGGAAGTAACAGCCTCAGGTTGAGAAGGCAAGAGATGCAGGTAAACAAATCACTGAATAGAATTTCAATTTTTCTCTTCTGTTGCTTCCTTCTATGTCTCATCGTCTTCTAAGCAAGTAATTGGACTGTTCTGTAATTCCCCGTTGTATAATTTGTAAAGAAGAACGGGTTCAAACTCAAGAACGAGATAGATTGAGTACTTGTAATTTAGGTTAAAAGAACCGGTGTTGTTCAACATTTACTACAGTATATTAGAGCTCCATTTTAAGGAAAGCCATGGTACATGACTGTTGAGAAGTATTGTATTGTACTCAATTCTATTTCATACTGCAGTTTTAAAAAAATTGGTGCCTATATACAGTTTTCACGTGTCTAGTTCAAAGTTCTGAGCACTTATTGATTAAAGAGAACATTTCAATCCGACCAAGATGATTGAACATAGACTGAGTCATTTGGTCTATTAACTTTGTAGAAATTAAATGTCTCATGCTAGTTACATTATTGTCGTTGTTTTGTTGTGAAATTTGATATGCGGATAAATGCGGTAGCAATTATGGTTATATTACTGTAGTAGTCGCAGTTAAAACAGTTTTTTCAAACCTTGATCTCAGATGGAGTGATAGTTATTTTCTCTCTGAAAATATTAGGTGCTTAGAAGAGGAGGAACAATTTTTCAACTCTCACCAAATCAAGAATGGAAGAGTTTTAACAAGGCTTACCCTTAGTGGTGAATCTGTTTGAATAATTTACCTATATATATTTCAATGGACGAGTTTCTTTACATTTAAAATACGTGTCTTTAAAAGAATAAATTTTAAAATAATTGAAACAGTTAAAATGTATTTATTTAAATAAACATAAAATTACTTATTTTTAAAATAAAGACACTAGGAAAAAATATATAAAAAAACAAAAATGTACTTGTTTTAATTAAATAATAAATTTTCTTTTAAAAAATAGACAAGTCATAATATTATCACCCAATCAACCGAGGACATGAAACATTGATAATTGTAATGGATAAGATTTGTGTGGTGAAGCAATGAGTTGTCCATGGTCCAGCATTATCAACCAATAAACCTCCAAAATTCATGTCTAACTGAGTTGTGTTTTCTGGGAAAAGAAGGTACATAACGACGAATCTAGATTCTATTCCAGCTTTCTTTTCTCTGATGATGTTGGTGGCCCTTTTGGGCTCTACATATTTAATTTTCAATATCTTAACTTTGGTCAGTTGGTAGCACTTTTTTTAATTAATCCCAAATAAATAGAATTACTAAATTTGGTCAGCAGCAGTGGTAAACTGAGCTAAAAGCTGAAAATTTAGATTAAATTGAAAGTGGCAACATAATAAATAAGAACATAATTAATTGTTGAATCAAATTGTAATATTAGATAATTATATATTTTTAGTAATTCTAATTTTATATTTTTAACTTTTTTTGTTTAATACCATTTTATATTTCGATTTTTTCATAAATATTCAATATATCAGGTTTTTTTTTACTAAATCTAATCTCTAGTTTTGTTTAAGTAACTGAATTCGCTCTCTTTTATTAACGTTGTTACTCTGACTAATAATAAAATGAGATATAACACATATACAATATTTTATTTAAGTTGAGGTGGATAATATGTGACGTTTTTAGTTACTTGCTCGGTTGGAAAAATATATTATTCTTCTGAAAATTGAAGACATGAGCATAGTGGATTTTTTCTTAGTTGAACGTTTGCAAAATTTTGATATTGAATTTATACAATTTATTGGTATTAACATAGTTGTGATTGCGCTTATGGTTTTATTGTTGGTCTGTGCAGTGTGATTTTTTTTTTAATTGAGTCTGTAAGGTGAATGTTACTTCTTGATTATTTATTCTTGTTGTTATGTTTTAGAGTTATATGGTAGGATTAATGGGGTGTTGACACTATAAATAGTGAAAACCTACCTTTCATATTTCAATAAATTAATTTTTTTAATTTAAAATATTATTATATTAATATAAGTGTTTGTCAAATATATGATTTGCATTGTGCCACACCTAAATTTGAGAGAAGATAATAAGAATACAATGAAAAAGAGGAAGAAGATGACCTACGTAAAAGGGACAAACATGTCACAAATTCATGTTACACTATACAATTATTTGAAATCTTCTTTCACGTGTACATGTGTATGTATGAACTCATCACTCTCTTAACGACGTCAAGACCAATTTAACAGAATGACCAAATTCAGTCACTTAAACAAAATTGGATTCAACATTAAAATAAAATAATTGAATAATTAAAATAATAACTAACAAGTATAACACTAAGCAATAATAAAACAGTGTACAAATAAACATAAAATTCCAAAAAATCATAGTTATAAAATATTCAAATATTATGGTTTTCTATTATTATTTTAAGAGATCAAATAGTAAAATATAAAATGCATTTAGATAAATTATTTTAAGACGTATATAAATAACTTATTAAAATAGGCTAAAATTAATTAGAAAAAATTTAACTTATTAAACACATAAAATGATTTTATGGAAAATTTCATTTACAATTTGCATGGAATGTTTACTAGACATGTTCTTTACTCACCAGCCATATTTTTACTGTTTAGATGCATGTAGTTGGCTTTAATATTTGAAAAATTAAAGTGAAAATAAATGCAAACCCTTGAACGAGTACAGTAGGTCAAACACATAGTTGCCTCATGTAAAATGATGTTTGATGGTGATACTTTGGACTTTTTAAAAACAAATAAATGAAGAGATCTCACAATATTAGATTTTTTTAATGTATTAAATTTTAAATTTTTATGTGAATAAATTATTTTAATAATCACTAATATATGAAAATATTAAATATAAAAATAACCACTACAAGTTTTTCCTTAAAAAATTAGCTGATATTTTTAAAAAATAGTTCCAACCTATATAAGAAAATAATTTTTTTTTAAAAATCTTATTGGTTTAAAAAAAATATCTTAACTAACATGAGAAATTATCCCCTCCCACACAAAACGCGTGATAGCTAAAGAATAACTACTATTTGAACACACTTAGTCACCATTACATTTACCTTCTAAGTGACTCATTGGTCTTAATTGGTTAGCCTTCGCACTAATTGGAGTTATTGAGCAAATTTGACTTTTGAGGTATTTTGATACTATTAAATCAACTCTCCTTTTCCTAATTGTTTTTCTTCACCTTCTACTAGGTCAATGTATGGAGCAATTGCTTAGTTTAATTTGGGACTATATTTAGGTTAGGATAAGATATAATATTAATTTAAGACAAATATTATTATTTTAGGATAGTATTTATCTTAAATTCAAAATGTTTATAATTTCGTGGCCCATTTACGTGTATATATATAACTAGGTATTTGTCAAATTAATTCAAACTATCTTTATATTATCAAATTTTAGTGTATACTTGCGTATATTGTACTTGAAGTGCCCAATACTTTGTAAAAGTTGTATTAAATGTAATTGATAATGCTGAACTTTCATAAGTTTTTTATTGCGTCGTTTTATTTCAATTTATGGAAGTAGATTGAATCAGTAAAAGGTTTTAACATAATATGTGAATATTAACGTTATATGTACAGTTAAATTATAGAATAAAATATATGTATAACTTAAATTAAAGTATATTTCCTGTATATACTGAGATATTATTATATTTATAGTATTTGTTATATAAACCATAAATAAAAGTTTTTTGTTAATACACGATTGTTTAAAACTGTTATTTTAAAAGAATCTCAGACGTTAAACAAAGTGGGACACTTCAAAGCCTAACATAAACCAATTTTAAAAAATGCGTAAGTCTAATTTCAAAACCTAAATTGATCCTAATCAACTTTTAGTCTAAGTTGGTCAGTGGATGATGCCCTATGAAGACAAGATAGACCCATTGATAGGCAATTGCTTCCTGCTCTGCACCAAATTTCAATATGAAAAAAAAATGTTCTTAAATAAAATGGATACACACAAAATACATTATGATCTCCTTTTTCTATAATATATTTTCAGATTTTTTTTTTCTGAAACGAATTCTTTGTATTACGAATTTTCGGATTTTGATTTTTTTTTCAGATTTTTATTTCCAAAACACAATAATTTTTTTTGGAATATATTATTTTTAATTTCATTTCTAGATTAAAGGACATTTTCGAAATTCTTAAAGTATGTTGTGTGCAGGTTCAAAAAATTGGGTGCAGGGAAAATTTTCCTTTTGGGCTTCCTCTAAGTTGGCTCTTGGTTACCATTAATTTTTTGGGCATTGCATTCTGCACCCTTATGTTTTTAAATCAACACCTACATGAAGGTGGAATGATAAATTTATCTCCGAAAAAATAGATTATGGATTGCACATATTAATATGTAATTTTGGATTCGGAAAATATCTTTTGGAATGTACAGATAAAATAGGATTTTAGAATTTAGAATATAAAATGTGTTAATGCATTTTGAATTGTAATTTTGGAAATATGTTTTTTGAAAAAAAAAAATTGTGAATAATGAAACTAAATATAGATGCATCTACTAAAATTAATCATCTTCATAAATAAAGTCATATACAAAAATAAAATAAGTAATATGTATGAAAAAAAATTAATTGTTTGTAAGGCTAACATGTGTGTTTGTGTAATTTTTTACATTTGGGTAAACATTTGTATTATACTAACATAATATGAAGATTATAATTTAGTCTTTGCATATCAGTATCTAAACCACAATATGATTATAGTTTGTATGACGCAATCATTATACAATTTCACCTCCACTAGTTTTCAATGTATAATGTAATCGATAAGTAGTTGGAAATACGAATATGAAACATGACCGTACATGTAAGAAAATACTTAAATAAAATGTGAATGATGCACATGTCCTATACATATAATTTGATGTAGATTGACATTCGTGGAATACTTACTTCATAATATGAATGTTGTGATATTTTACTTCAATGATAAACACACTAAAAAAATATTGTATCTACTAGCAATCATGTATTTCATATCGGGCATAGTCATCTATTTGTCTACATTAACATTCGAAGACATCAATGTGTCTAAATAATTTAGACACTAAAACAATATGTTTAAAATAATAAAATTATATTTATTAAATTAAAAAATAAAACAATATAACTAAAAAGACACTAAAACAGTTAAAATTATATTTTTCATCCAATGATATAAATTAATGAATAAATAAATAAATATGTAAATATATTCACATTTTTCATATAATAAAAAATGGTTATTATGATTAAAATAGCCTTTGCTTAGTAGCTATAAGTGAGAAAAATTGTCAATAAAAGTAAAACTGTAAAAAAGGAGTATGTACAGTAAAAAATGTTAGTGCAAGTATAAATATACGCTCAACGTGTCAACATTTGTGAAATAGTAATAAAATTATATAAACAGTGTCCACACCAAAAACAATTATTGGTATTTATGTAGTATTTTTAGAACAGAAGCATAGATTATTTGGCAAAAGAAGAAATTGTATTGAAAGTAAATTGTAAGAAAATCCATTGCTTAACTTGCAAGTTTATTTTTTATGGCGAGGTCAAAGAAAGAAGAAGAGAAATAGAGGGACGTTTGGTATAACATTGCATAGCATATAGCTGTTTGTGGCATCGCTCTCCCGCGCCATTCCCATTGCGGTGTGATCTGCAGGTGCAACAAGAGTGGAGCAAGATCCGCGTGAAGATAAAAATGGCGAGTCTGTTTGGCTCATCGTCTTCCGCTCCGTTCAAGATGAGAGTCACCAACACGCCCTCCACCGACCTCGTTCTCACCAACCTCGCCTTCTGTTCCCCCTCCGATCTTCGCAACTTCGCCGTCCCCGGTCACAAAAACCTCTACCTCGCCACCATCGCCGATTCCTTTGTCCTATCTCTCTCATATCCTTTTTCTGCAATCTATTGCACTTTATTCATTTTTGTTTAAAATTTAATTATGTTTCACGATTGCGTAGAGTTGAATTGGTTACTTGTTAATTTTCTGTCATTAATTTTGCCAATGCGGTATAGTGGATGTTATTTCGTGGATTAACCGGATTGATGATTCTTTTGTGGCCTTTAACTAAGAGATACTGCTCATGACAGCATAGGCAACGGCCAGATTGGGTTGAACTCCATTCAACGGCGGTGTGCCAAAGTTTCTGCTGGTGATTCCGTACAATTGACCCTGTTAGTTTGCTTTAATTTGTGTTTTTCAGATTGGTAATTAAGTATTGACGATTATTGACTTTCCTTTTTTATTTGTTTCTTCTGATTTGATTTTTTTCGCTGTTGCTTAAGATTTGTGCCTCCCGATGACTTCAACCTCGCACTGTTGACCATTGATTTGGAATTTGTTAAAAAGGGGAATAAGAGTGAGCAGGTATGTTGATTTGAAAAAGTGCTCATTGTGTTGTCTTCAATTTGTTTTAATTAGGGTGGTGTGGCCTTATAATGGTTGCTGTTTCTTTGTCTTGTAGATTGATGCTGTTCTACTGGCTAAGCAACTTCGGAAGAGATTTTTAAACCAGGTAGGGTATTTGCATGGTTATTTGCGCCATTAACTTGGTTAATAATGGCGGTGTTTTAGTTATCATTGATTTGTACCTTTTGATATTAGCATGCTAGATGTTAATGATACTAAATGCAGAATTTTATTTCAAAAACTTATTGTCTCGATTGATTACTATTGGACAACAAAAAGGAAAAGAAAATATTTTCTGGTTGTTGAATGACTTCTTTTGTTATTATTTACATAAATACGTGTTTATCATTTCCCAGAAAGTTACTGTATATAATTCATAGTTGTATTATTTTGCATAGCTACTAATATCCCATTTTTATTTGATTTTTGTAATGACTTTGAAATTCAATTTGTTCACTATAACGAAGCCTTTCCTTTATTAGTAATGCGTGGGTCTTGTTTCGTTTATATTGTAGGAGAATAGTTTTC
>Ga0123341_1006425_pt1 | contig 10633 bp, 4 predicted proteins | sample Turbeapinknodule_FD_89959 | JGI IMG/M metagenome (GOLD analysis project Ga0123341, IMG submission 89959) | Root nodule microbial communities of legume samples collected from Mexico - Turtle bean Mexico pink nodule | ecosystem: Host-associated > Plants > Roots > Nodule | place: Mexico: Nepantla...
ATATATATAATAAAGATTAAATTTGTAATTAAATTATATATAAAATTATTAAAATAATAATGTTAAGGATGTAGAAAAAATAAATTGAATCTGAAAGTATTAGAGTTTTTTTATAAATAAAATACATATTTAATTTTCTCTTTTTACTACCATAGAACATAAGTTGTTTGTAAAGAAGAAAAAAATATTAAAAAGGAAAAATAAATGGTTTATTAATATGTAATATATGGTACATAAATGCACATATAATTGTAATATAGAGAAATTAAAAGGAGAAAACAATGATTATTTTTTTTCCTTTTACACACCACTTTTATATTCATATTACCTTTGGGATTAACCATGAGTTTATATGTTTAATTCTTAAGTCCAGAACATCAATATTTTTGTGGATCCCACAATATAAATAAAATATTATTATTTTTGACACTTGTGGTGTTAATAAATTGATGAAGAACACAACATTGTAAACAAGCATAGTAACTTTCTTTGTCTCACATTCACTTCATCATTTGATAGCTGTCACAAGCAGCTAAAACCCCAACAGAATAATGCCATGGCGTTTCCTATGGGAACACAGCAACAAAGAAGAAGAAGAAGCCAAACAAAACTTAGCCAAAATTAAGCATATCCTTCTGAGATGATCATGGTAAGGAGAATATCCACATAAAAAAGTACCAATTAATCTCAATTTTCTCTCGTTCACATCCCCAAAAGCTTAGGTGTAAACGTCCATGGCTGCATTAAACAGTTTCAAACTTGTATAAACATTTGTCTTGTATGTATATATAAGAAGAAGTGTTGATGGTGAGAGAAGATAATAAACCAGTTGTGAGGAAAGTGAAGAGGAAGCTTTGTTAACAATGGCACTGGAAGTGCTTGAAGCGCTTGATTCAGCGCGAACCCAATGGTACCACGTGACGGCCATAGTCATTGCAGGCATGGGCTTTTTCACCGACGCCTACGACCTTTTCTGCATCTCCACTGTTTCCAAACTTCTTGGACGCTTGTACTACTTCGATCCTAGCTCCGACAAGCCGGGAAAGCTCCCAACTTCTGTCAACAACTTCGTTGTCGGCGTCGCCCTTGTCGGAACCCTTTCCGGCCAGCTAGTCTTCGGCTGGCTCGGCGACAAACTCGGCCGCAAAAAGGTCTACGGAGTCACTCTCATCCTCATGGTTCTCTGCGCCATCGCCTCTGGTCTCTCCTTGGGCTCCTCCGCAAAGTCCGTAATGGGAACGCTATGTTTCTTTCGCTTCTGGCTCGGCTTTGGCATCGGCGGCGACTACCCCCTCTCCGCCACTATCATGTCGGAGTACGCCAACAAGAGGACACGCGGCGCGTTTATAGCCGCCGTGTTCGCCATGCAGGGAGTGGGAATCATCTTCGCGGGGCTCGTCTCCATGACACTAGCTGGGCTTTTCAGATCCTATTACCCTGCTCCGTCGTACATCCAAAACCGCGTCTTGTCCACGCAACCGGAGAGTGATCTTCTGTGGCGGTTGGTTCTCATGATCGGCGCCGTTCCGGCGTTGCTGACTTACTACTGGCGAATGAAGATGCCAGAAACTGGACGCTACACTGCCATCATAGAAGGCAACGCGAAACAAGCTGCTGCAGATATGGCGAGAGTTTTGGACATTGAAATCCAAGCGGAGCAGGATAAGGTGGCGGAGTTCAACGCTGCGAATAACTACCCTTTGTGGTCGAACGAGTTCTTCCAGCGTCACGGTCGCCATTTGATCGGAACCATGACCTGCTGGTTTCTTCTTGACATAGCTTTCTACAGCCAGAATCTAACGCAGAAGGATATTTTCCCCGCCATTGGACTCATAGACAAAGAGTTTAACATGAGTGCCATCAGCGAAGTGTTCCAGACGTCACGTGCGATGTTCGTGATCGCTCTGCTCGGCACCTTCCCCGGTTACTGGTTCACGGTTTTCTTCATCGAGAAGCTGGGCCGCTACAAAATCCAACTAGTGGGGTTCTTCATGATGTCGTTCTTCATGTTTGTGATCGGTGTGAAGTACGATTACCTCAAGAACGAGAGCAAGGGCCTCTTCGCTCTTCTCTACGGGTTGACGTTCTTCTTCGCGAACTTTGGACCCAACAGCACCACGTTCGTGCTTCCGGCGGAGCTGTTTCCGACCCGTGTGAGAAGCACGTGCCATGCGCTGAGTGCGGCGGCGGGGAAGGCTGGGGCGCTGGTGGGGGCGTTCGGGATACAGAGCTTGACGGTGGGCGGTGAAACGAAGAAGATCAAGAAGGCCATGATTATTCTGGCGGTGACTAACATGTTAGGGTTCTTCTGCTCCTTCTTGGTTACTGAGACTAAGGGAAGATCGTTGGAGGAGATTTCTGGAGAAGATGGGAGAGAGAGTGAACTCACACCAACTCCCAACAATACTAGGGCACAGGGAGCAAGGAGCGAGACCATGTGAACTGAACAAAAATGGATTCAATTGCAGGTTTATTACAGTATGATAATAAGAACAATGGTTACAAGTACTAATATCATAGCAATAATGGAGCCAAAATTGATGGTTTTTGGTGTCTCATGGTATAGGTTTATACATTCTAAGAATAAGAGATTGGATTTGTGTTTGTGATCGTGGATTAATGTATGTTGTTAATATATTTTGTGTTAATCTATTGAAAGGAGAACCATTGTTACGAAAAAGGAATTCATTTTTATGTCTACAAATTAACAATATCATTAGTTAACCACCTTTTATATTCTACATTTTATTTCTCATATTTCATATTTTTAAATATTATAAAGCAACAATATAGGAGAAATGTTGAATAACGCCCATAGAATGATATAGGGATTGAGAGATGTAAGAGTTTTACATGAGTACCCACACATGAATCAATGATTCCAACTACCTTAAAGAAAAAGATTATTAGAAATAGCAGAAAAAACTGTGTTTTCACTATGAGAAGTGATGGTTGTCATTGTAGTTTTTTCTCTCCCTATCTGATAGTTAAAAATCATGATTTAAAATGAAAGATTTCCATACAATTTATGAATGTTTGATGGCAAACATTAAGATAGATGGAATACACAAATGAGTGTGGTCTTTAAATTTAAGTGTTGTATAGAATGACTATCAAGAATTGGAAAACAACCTAATGGAAGCATAGGAAATCACAAGGATGTTGTGATTCACTAAAGTGTAAATGTGAGCATCTTTGAGAGGATATCCAAAAGCATCTGTAACAAAGGAAAATTAAGATTTTTTACAAAGGTGTGTTTTTAGTGGTGAGAAGATCAAGAAAGTGAGACTCCAAACACTAATGAGGAAGTATTTCAAATGAGCTTAAGGTAGCCAATTATCTTTGTCATGTATTGAGACACACAAAAATGATGAAGGGAGTGTGGAGAGAAAACCACATCACAAATCAGATGACTCTGGAAAAGATCATGTCATTCGTACTCTCACAAATCTTTGATCGCATAGGTGACTTTTTTTATCAGCAAAAAACGAATGAATAAATAAGAGATATTTCAGGAATACCTCAATCCTTATATAACAGACTTACCTTAAAGCTCATTTCCTCTATCTCTTTACACAACTACAATACCTTAATCCTTACTATGATACTGACACCTTTTACTCATGATATAGATCTCCTAGAAAAATTAATTGACATCATACAAACCATTGACTCAAGACTTCAATCTAAATACGAGGTGATTGAGGAATCCAAAGAAGGAGAAATTGTGAAGATTAAGAAGTTGCAAGGATCTTGATCTTTGAGCCATAAGTATTGAAATTGCTTCAAAAAAGCAAGATCAAAGTAGTATATCAAGTATTGCAAATACATGTGAAGAATGATTATAGGAAAACAAGAGAAACATTCAAGAAAAGTTGAAATCTTTATCAGAGAAAACTTTAAGCATGAAGACAAAGTTGAGGCTCATGAGGAACACCTTAGTCCTTCTTTTTAATCCAAACAAAGAAAGAAAGATAAGAACGAGATGTAGTGGTTTGTGTGTAAAATTTGAGGACATTTCTCTATTGAGTACTATCTTATGTTATTCTCAATGGCTAATAAAATGGTCTAGAGAGGGGTATAATTTGGTTAGATAGTTGGCTAGTTTGGGATTATTTTGTGTTTTGTAAAGATTTAGCTAGATTTGGTTTTCTGGTTTTGCAGTGGAGATGCATCTTGATATTATTTTTGAGATAAAAGATTTACTGATTTTTTTTAAAGGGTTGAAACATTTCTGAAATGTTCTGTTATACTTTATCCTGAGATGTTCTGTTATACTTAACCTGAAATGCTCAGTTTTACTCTGTTATACTTAACCCTGAAATGCTCAGTTTTACTCTGTTATACTTAATCCTGAAATGCTCAGTTTTACTCTGTTATACTTAACTCTGAAATGCTTTGTTTTACTTAATTGATTTTTCTTGTATAAAGGTTGAAACATTCCTAAAATGTTCCGTTTTACTTAATCATTGTATAAAGGTTGGAACATTTCTAAAATGTTCTGTTTTAGTTAATCCTGGAATACTCTGTTTTACTTAACTGGTTGTTTTTTATAAAGATTGAAACATTTATAAAATGTTCTATTTTACTTAATTCTATATTTTCCTTAATTTATTAGTTTTCAATCAAAAAATAGTTGCCACAAATCAAATATTCTCTTCTAAGATAATAAATATATCACAAACAACTCTTCACTCTTATTCATGTTAAAATCAAACACCAAATAGTTTGTCCACAAAAATCCTTCTTACTATTTCTTCAAACCTTTAAATGGCAAGTTAGAAATTGTAAACATCAATTCTCCAAATATTACAATGAAATATAATTAGATATTATATATAATTGATTATTTTTTCCTTCATTTTGTTCAATTTTGTTCAGTTTCTTTGTGGATAAATTGCTATTGTATATAATCATTTCTTTTCTATAAACCATATACTTAATTAATTATATATTTCTCATTGTTCTATATTACTTTTTAGAAATGTTCTAAATCATATCATTTTCAAAAATAAAGTTTCTAAAACCTTTGCTTCTCCATAAAAGAGAAAAAAAGAATGCCTTCAAATTTGTGTTCTTATAGAAAGTATCGAATTCCATATATTGGAGTGAAAACTAGAGTGAATTGCCAAAGGAAAAAAACAAATTGAAACCATGAAAACATTTTTTGTATGTGTCATGTGTGTGGTACTGATCAAACAATTCTTTTTGAACAAAAGTTATTATCGTAAACATGCACATAAGATATTGATATTGCAAAAAAAAACTCAAGATTGAAATGAAATGATAAAGCAAAAATATCGATCATTACCCAGCATTCTAGAATCCACGTGCAATCCAAACAGTGATACAAATTACACTTCTTAAGGAAAAATAATGTCTGCATATTCTAAAAATAGAATAATGTCTGCATAAAATTTATTCAAGATAAGTTCAAAGGGAATAATCTCATTCTCAGCTACTCTCAGCTCAGGAACATCCTCATCCAACCCTGCAAAATGAATATTATCAATCAGTGATTTCGATGGTGTTTAAACTTAGCTTAATCTCATAAAATACTGAGATATAAAACTGAATTATGAGATAAGATATGCATCTTCATATGAGATAAGATATGGTGTTTAAACTTAACTTAATCTCATAAAACACTGAGATATGAAATTGACTTATGAGATAAAATTTGCATCTTCTTATGAAATAAGATTTGTATTCACTTATAAAAAACAACAATATTGAAAAAAAAAACTTAAATCACATGATATATAGCAGAATTAGTTTATTTCAAGCTTACCCTAGTTGTTTCCATTATCACCATTATCACGGGTGGATAGCACAAATGCTTCAGCCCATCTGAGCTTCTCAGCTTCTGAAACAGCACAACCATTAACATAAGCATCCCACTGGTTGGGAGCACCAGCCAGAACCCAAGTTACTTTTTGTGGTGGTGGTCCAGGTAAGTCATGCACCGGACCTCTGATGTTCTTCTCTGAGTTGGTGTTTTTCTGATGATCCAACTTCATTCGTTTCTTCACAATACATTCACAAATAGTTACATTAACTACATGATTCACCTTTTGTTCTTTTTTAAAAAGAAAAACTTTGCATCTCTATACAAACTTGACATATCAGCTAAGTCTCAGATTTCAAGTAATAACAAAGACATTACTGTTTAACTTATACATCTCAGCAGTTAGGATCAGACATCAAATAACAACAATCAACTGTTAAATTCTGTAGTTTTGAAACTCACCTTGGATCCATAGCGTCTGTAGAACACCGGAGTGTTCATCTCTTCTTCTTCATCTTCTGAAAAAGATATTTGCTGTCCTACTGCAGACTGATCAGTAGAATTCTGCAGAAAATATAGTTTTAGATCAAAGCACCGAGAGAAATTCAAACAACTTCTTTGCAGTTCTTTTTAGCTACATTGAAAAAAGAAACAACATCAAGAGGTAGGTGAATAGGTGGTAAACCTAAGATTTTTATCTTTCAGCTTCAAAATCAAGATAAATGTGAAAAAACTTCATAACAATATCCATGCAAGGAATTAAACAAAAGGGTCAAAAACTAATTTTTCAAGATAATAATATCCATGCAAGGAATCAAACACCTCTTGTAACACGATAAACATGTTTTTACAATTAAAAAATAAATAAAATAGGATTTTTCAGCAACATATCTTCTTACAAAGCTAAAAAACCGTTTAAGCTCCGAGCAAGTGTCAAAAACAGCATGTTTTGTACCAATCACATCACACCATGTCAGTTTCTTGAAGATAACATTATTTTGTGGCTAAAAAGACAATGCAGAGAACTTTTTCATGGTAAAGAACAAGATCTATATGTTTCCGAAGCTGTGTCATCTTTCACTATGGTGTTTTGGGTAGATCCATAGATCCTTAAGTGAACCTTATGCATGCATGCATGAATGAATAAACAACACTTGATGGATGAAGAAGAGAAGGTTTACCTTGTCGGAGTAAGTAGGGCTAGATCCATGGAGTTTTCCCTCATCAGAAAGCTTGAGATGTGATGAACTACCAGCATGCAGCTCCCTTGAAAACATGATTTCGTTTTCAGCACTGTAGAAAATGTCTTCTCTCTTAACTTGGAATGGTGTTACTTCCTTCACCTTTGAGTCTTTGCTCGACATTGTTTGGTGTTGTTGATGTTTTCTGAAGACAACTGCAGCAGTGTGTTTTCGTGTGTGTTTTCATCTGTGTCTGTTCACTCTTATCTCATAACCAAACATATTATTGTTACCCAAAATACCCCCACTTTTTTCCCTAGGTAACATAAATGTTTTGGAAGTAGTGTCTAGAATAGTAATTTACCCCAGCAAGGATTAGGGTAACTGAGAAGTCTACTTAAACAAAGAACAGGTTCACTTAAAGCTTATTAATTAGTTAATTTTTTTTTTATTTCTCAAGACTTTGCACTATTATCTTTTACTTGTTTTATGCTTTAGTTTTTTTTAAGATATGAAAGTTAATAATGATGTTCTATCTTGTCATGTTTAGAAATTAACTTTATCATTAATTAACAATTTTTTTTTTATATTCTACAATTCATTTTTTAATATTTTTGACCACTTTTAATGCATTTGTTTATTCTAATTATTTGCTTTTAAATATTTATCCACTCTTTTTATATTACTACAGATATTTAAAATATTGTTTTTTAATTTAAATATTAAAACAAAATCTATCTATCTATATAATTAATTAAGTTAGATTGTGGGGCTAAATGTTTGATGAGAAATAAGTTTTTATATCATTAAATTCTCAAGATAAATTTATTATTAAATCGACATATTTGTTAACAATTTGTTTGGAAACAAAAAAAAATTGTTAACAATTGCTATATTTTTAATCACATTTTTACATGTGTAATACATTTCATAGAATAAGAATCTTGATAAAAAAATTATATTAATGATACAAAAAATTGAAAAAATTAAGAGTGAAACTAAGAAGGATAGTGTTAAAGGGGGTTTTCAAGTTTTTTGTTTACATGCTAAGTACTCACACCTCATAGTCTCACAACTAACCAAGCACAAAACATTGTCATTGTCATAAGCTTTAACCAAAGATGGAAAATGAAATAATATGAAAAGATAGGGAAAGAAGAACAAATGTTCTATTAATCTGTAATACATCTTACATACTCACTCAAGATAGTATAGAAGAAAGTAAAAGAGGAGATAACTAACAACCTAATAAACCTTTCTTTCTTTTTTTCCTTTACACCTCTCAAATTGATGTTACTTCTCGGGTTAGTTTGCTGTGAAAATGCTTCAAATGGAGAATAGATTTGATTAGAATATCAACCACTTAAAATTGTGCAGGTAAATGAATGATATAAATGGCATCTTCAATGATCCTCACAAAATAGAGGTCAAAATGTTTGGTGGTGGACTTCATCACAGGATTTGTTGCAAACAAAATTGCACCAAAATTAATAAGATTTTGGAATCATACCCATAATTTACTTAGGAGAGCTTGTAACCAAAGTAAGTCAGCACTAAAAGCAGCAAGACCACAAAACTTAGTTGATTCACACAACTTTTTCCTTCAGAAGAAGTAAGCTTGCCTTCTATATAAATAGATTAGTCTATTGTAGATTTTTTGTCATCAAATCCACAATCAAAATATGAATAAACTAGAAAAATGAGTGGATAAAGCTTGTTAAGAAATAAATTTTAAATTTAAGTCAACCTTATAAAATCGGTTTAAAGTTCACTCCTTAATCTGGTATAGAGTTATAACTTCAGCTGCTTGTGAGCTTATTTGGCTTAAACTCTGATAATCAAATTGCTTTTCGTATTAGCTCAAATACTGTCTTTTCACAAGTAGCTGAAGTCATAGTTATATATTTTGCTTTAACACTAAATCTTGCCACAACATTTTGTTTCTTGATCTTCCAAGAAATTAAATTATCACTAATAGAAACACAATATCCAAGTGATCTTCTATCCGACAAAGATCATATCCAATCAACATCGGAATAACATACAACTCTAGTATGATTATTTTGACCATATAACAAGCTTTTTTAAGAAGATCCTTTAATGTATTTCAATATACAAATGATTGTATTTCAATTATCAACCCATGTTGAATTAAGGAATTGACTCACCACACTACTAGCAACAAATGAATATATGGACGAGTGAGTCCCCCTGATTAGTAGTCCTCTTATTAGGTAGGGGTTTATTATTAGGATCCATAAGTCTCTCAACAGATCGTTAATCAATTTTTCTCCCTAATATCCAATACATGGGAAACTACTTGAGTCCATATAAAGATTTGTGAAGATGAAATACCAATCTAAGAGACTTCCTTGACCAACAAGCCGGGAGGTTGCTTAATATAAATTTCTTAAGAAAGACATTTTTTACATCTAGTGGATACAAAAGTCATTGTTGAAGAGCAATCATGACTATGAATAAGCAAACTGGAGTCATCTTTGCTACTAGAGAAAAAGTATCACCGTATTGGACAAAATATTGTGGCAATCATCTCCAACAAAGCTCATGAACAATCATACCTTGTAAATATCTCAAAATTCTTTTCACAATTTTTCGGTGATGTTGGTGGGATTATGCATATGTTAACAAACTTTGTCAATGAAATAAAATACTCTGGCCTCATGATAATGATATATTAAACATCCTACAATAGACTTTTAAAAAGAAGGGCCAGAAACAAAATAACAGACAAGCTTGAGATATGAGTTGTAGACATGAGAACATGGAGTTGAGAAAGGTTTGGAATCATACATGCTTGCTCTACGAAGAAGATCACAAATGTATTTAGCTTGAGACTTGTCATCTATGCTGGTATAGACATCAATGTCTAAGAAATAGTGAAGAGATCCAATATCCTAAGAGCTATGACTGCAAACTTGGAACATGTAACTATGATAGTGATTTGAATCAATTTGACCACTTAGGAGTCTAGAACCATGATTTACAAAAACCATCTCTTGAAAAGCCTCATTCAAGAAGACATTATTAATATCAATACCATGATAGAACATTTTCCAGCCAAAGCCAAAGTAAGAACAACTCGTTGTACAGTAATCAGAAGATGACAGTGAAACACTGTGCATAAATGAATAAACTTGATGGGCGAAAAAGAGAAGATGTACCTTCCACTTATCTCTGAAAAATAGCAGAAACCTTAATGTTGTTGATGTTTTGCTCCAAACATGTTAAAAGGGACATTCACTATGCGAGAAAGAAAGTTGGTGGTCGACAAGTTTGTGTTCTTCATGTTCTGTCTGGTTATCAGATTCTCCACATTTTCTTTGAAGAACTTTCCACACATTCTTTTCATGATTTTTGTCGAAATAATCTAAATGTGAGACTCTTCAACTAAGTGTGTTAGCATTTAAAGAGAATATCTGCATAATCTTTTTTTATTAAAATACAAATAAATAATAGCCTAACTTTAGCCTAATTTCAATGATGTTTTCATGAGATTTAATTGGAACCTAAATTCAGTTGTATTTTTCATGAATAAGAAAGAGGGAGGTAGATTTTCTACTATTTAAAAAAAAAATCTTTCTTTTTTATTCTATGAAATTTTCAAACCAAAAATTTAAAAATAAATTATGTACAAATTTATAAA
>Ga0123341_1006426_pt1 | contig 10633 bp, 12 predicted proteins | sample Turbeapinknodule_FD_89959 | JGI IMG/M metagenome (GOLD analysis project Ga0123341, IMG submission 89959) | Root nodule microbial communities of legume samples collected from Mexico - Turtle bean Mexico pink nodule | ecosystem: Host-associated > Plants > Roots > Nodule | place: Mexico: Nepantla...
TTTTCCTTTGTGTTCTTGTGTTGTTCTTCCATTTAGTATCAATCATGGCCATCTTAATTGTTTCCTTTCATGTCGTTCCATTTCTAGAATGCATCATTATCATCTTATCTTGATTTTCCTCTTTGCCTTTGGAAGTGAACCTTCACACTTACTTAACCATTTGGTTGAGTTCGTGTCCAGTGGGGATCTTCCCTAGGTCTCACCATATTATTGCTAAAATCTCAATCATAAGTAAAGTGTGACCTCTAAAATGGAACCATCTAAAATCAACTCACATAAACACATATTTTCCTATATTTTTTAGAGTTTCTTTGGATTTGTCTTTTAAGAAACTATCTCCTTTTCTTTTTTATACTCTTTCTTGGGATAAAAGTTAGAGTAAGAACTCTCCTTGCGACTTTACCCTTTTCTCAAAATTTGTTGCTAAACTTTTATGCAAAGTTGGATCAAGTCATTCAAGTCCATACAAGGCAAGAGTTCCACTTTATCCCTTATCTCAAGATTGAGAGCACTAAGGAACCTAGCTATGGTGGTGGTTTCTTCCTCTCTAATAGAGGCTCTCATCATGTAAAGCTCCATCTTTTTCCTATACTCCTCTACACTCATGTTCTTTTGTTGGAGTCTTTGGAGGTTGTCCATCAACTACCTGTTGTACTAAGAAGGAATATGGTGGCGTCTCAAGACTCCCCTAAGGTCTTTCAAATATTCTATGGGAGGGTACTTGTGGAGGCGCCTATATGTCTCTAGGGTTGTCCACCAATACATAACATTTCCTTAAAAGCTAAAAGTGGCTAGGGGTACTTTCATCTCCTCACTAACATAATGACAAGCAAAAAGTTGTTCTACTTTCATTTCCTAATCTAGATATGTTTAAACATTTTCATTTCCATAAAATGTGGTAAGTTGTCTAAGTTTGAGCCTCATGTTGCAGTTGTCTAAGTGATAGTGATTAAAAATCTCTAGCCAATTGTTTCAAAAGAGATTTTGTGAATTTTCTATCACTTTCACTATGACTATGAGAATGAGTAGACATGTTTACAATTATGTGATAAAAGTAATTTCCAAAAAGAAAGATAAGTGGAGTGAAGTAGGTAATTTCCCAGGAAAGGGAGGTGGATCACTAGGATTTCTTAAGTACCAAGCCTTTCCTTGCTAGATACTATCCCACAACACTTTCACAAACCTTTCTCTAAGAAATTTTCTTAGAGAACAATCAAAGATGAAAACGAAATTTTGATGCAAGAAATATGCAAAGCAATAAAAGACACAATTGCAAATTGCTATCTAGAAAGCTTTTAAAACTAGGCGTTTCTTAAGGTGAGGCTTCTTGGCTCTTTGAACCTTGAAGACACACTCACCGAATAAGACGAAACTTAATCCGCTAATTGAATAAAGTCTTGCAAATTACAACTCAAAGAAATACAATGAAAAATTTGGTCAACAATTTTGATGCACAAGAAATTTAAAGATCTATTCTATGCATTCCTTCACTTGTAGTCCCTTTTGGTATTTGTGTATGTAAATTTGTTTTTGTCCCTTGCTTTATTTCTTTAGGATATTCAACCTTTCATATTCAGTTTTCACTTTTGTAGTGATGTAGCTTACACCAAAAATTTCCAGCTCCACAACTCACCAAAACACTTTTTAGGTCACTTCCACCAAAAGAGGTCAAACAAGTTTCAAGCAACAAAACTCAATTTAAAAAATCAAGGACTACTGCAAATGAAGTTGATATTTTGACATGACTTGAAAGAGTATTGCACTGGCCAAGACCTTAGTCATCGGCGCCAAAGAAAGACATCAGACATCGGAGGTTTGATAGTAATGGTGAGCCACGTAATTTGGGCCCCACAAATAGTATGAGTTAACACCCAAATACTAGAAAGACCTAAGTCATGAGAGGATCATGCATGGCATGTGTATAGTACATTCGGGTACGACACAAACAAGTGTTCCTTGGAGGCGCTACGGCCCATTAGGGTTAGGGTTTCCAGGGAAACACTGCATGCATGACACATGAATAATTAGGGCATCCACATAATAGATGATGCCGCAACACTGGTACATGAGTAGGTACCCTGGCGACTATGCTGTTAGAAAGATTGCACAATAGAAGAGGCAAGTCTTGTGTCGCGGCTGCACTAAGCTTGCGCAACGCGTCACATGATGTCTCACCAGTAAACCCTAATTCCACTTAAGGAAAGATCACTGAGGAATAGGGAAGTTGACCTAATCACAACCTATATAAAGGGTGGTAAGAACCCTAGAGAAGGTACGCCGTTTCTAAGACTGAAACTGCATTATACACTTATTGTTTCTACTGACTTGATCGTTGGAGTGCAATCAACAGGTAGGGCCCCCTCTGTTTGACCGGAGCCACTCCCAGCTACCCAAGAAGAGGGTGGAAACCACCTGGAGAAAGGAGGAGCCACCATCTGCCTTTGAAGTCAACGACGACTAAGTCAACCGACGAGAACATTTGGGGCTGAGTCAACTGGCGAGAACATTTAGCGCCCACCATGGGGCCTGATAAAAACTTGGTCCCATTCACAATCGTGTTGAGAGCCACCCAACAATATGAGGAACACTAGGCAAGGATCGACTGCGACAGAAGGAGGGGACAACGTCACCATGCAACAACTCATAGAGACCATACGTGCCTTCAACAGGCGGTAGCAGTGTCCAGGGTTGACCAGGATCGTTTCCAGGTCAACTTGGCCGCGTCACAAGCGAGCAACGAAGAGCTGGGGAGAACCAATGAAGAATTGTGCAGGAATTTACAGAATGTAGGAGAACGCACGGTGGATGAGCGGGCCCCGCCCATGCCAGTTAGGGCTCGTCCCATGTCGTTCTCTCAGGTGATCATGGACACTGTGATACCAGCCACGTTCATGGGTCCAAAAGGTCACCTTCCTAGGTGTAGAGGACCCAGAGGCCCATATCACAACTTTTCACACACAGATGATGCTTTCATAAGGCTTCGACGCCGTGCACTGTAAGTTGTTCATGAGTATGCTGTTAGGCACAACGTTGGACTAGTTCGTTTGTCTCCTTGATGGACACATTACTTCATTCGACCAATTCTCAACGCTGTTCAGAGAACAATACATTGTCAACCGGGCTCCCCCTCCAGTCTCTTACAATCTCTTTGATGTGAGGCAATACCAGGGAGAGTCATTGAAAGAGTTCTTAAACAGATTTAGAGCACAAGTGGTGAAACTACACACCAAGGACGAAGACATGAAAGTGCATGCCTTTAGCAAGGGAATGCTGCCAGGTCCCTTCAGCGATTTGCTGATAAGATGTCGCCCAAAGACGTTTTGCGAGATCAGGTGTCGAGCTGTGGCCCACATCGTCACAGAGGACCAGGTCACAGAAAAACGCGGTACCATTTGCCCTGTCCGACTTCGGGGACCTGGTCGTCCTCAGCCTATGAGGGTACATGAGGCCACGACGGAGAAGAAAGCCCCGGGAGCACAACCACCGTATGAAGCAAGGAAGCCCCAGACCAGGGCACGCACGACCCCCACCAGACACATTTTTCGGGTGGACCTTAAGTAGCTGATCTCCACCGAAGACCGATAAGAGGCTAGGGCCTAGTAAAAATGCTTGGTGCGAGTTCCACCAAGCCGTTGGCCACAACCTAGGCAACTGTCTAGCATTGGGGGTTCTAATTGGATGAACTGGTAAGGGGCGGTTTCTTGAAAGATTACCTACAAGAGCTGCAGGGGGCCCTGACGACAGCGACCTCAACAAGAGATCAGGGGCACGAGGTGCCCATCCATGGAGAGATTAACACCATCGCTGGAGGATTCTCAGGAGGAGGGTGTATCGCCTTCCAGCGTAAGAAGTACGCCAGGGGGGTGATGACCGTAGAAGCGCAAAGGTCGGACCAGACGCCCGAGCCCGACCTTGTCTTCACCAAGACCAACTTGTAGGATGTGGTCCCACAAGACAATGACCTAGTTGTGATCTCAGTGGTAACAGTGGGCAGAAAGGTACACCACGTCCTTGTGGATCAGGGAAGCTCCACCAATGTGATGTTCTGGTCGATCTTCAATAAACTGCACCTGTCTCCTAACCAGTTGAGGCCTTATGATGGTTATCTGTATGGTTTTGTGGGAGACCAGGTAGAAGTGCGGGGCCACGTAGAGTTGAGGACAACTTTCACTGACGGCACGACATCCCGCACTACCAACATTAGGTATCTTGTTGTTAATGCTCCCTCAGCCTATAACATACTTTTGGGCAGGGCTGCTTTGAACAGAGTTGGAGTAGTATCCTCTTCGAGGCATATGAAGATGAAGTTGCCTTCCCTTGAAGGAGTCGTGATTACCGTGAAGTCTGATAAAAAGGAGGCCAAGAGGTGCTACGAGAACAACCTCAAAACCAAGAGAGGAGTGTACGCAATCACCACCCAACCTCCAAGGGAAAAAGGGGTCACCTATTTCAAGATCGCCCTGGAGAGACGACCTGAGCCTGCTGAAGAGGGAAATCGGGGGTAAGAAGTTCAAGCTTGGCAAGTGTTTGGACCAAGAAGCACAGGACCAGATTGCCGAGGTTATAGCCCGACACATGGATGCTTTTGCATGGTCATCCTCAGACATGCCCGACATCGACCCCGATTTCCTGTGTCATCACCTCACCATGGACCCAAAGGTCCGACCTGTCCGCCAGAGACGGAGAAAGTTCAATGATGATAGGTGACAGGTCATCAGAGAAAAGACCCAGAAGTTGCTGAGCGCTGGCCACATCAGGGAGATCCAATACCCAGAGTGGCTAGCGAGTGTAGTGTTGGTCAAGAAGGCCAGCAGGAAATGGATGATGTGCGTGGACTTCAGAGACCTCAATAAAGCTTGTCCGAAGGACTTCTACCCGCTGCCCATCATCGACGCCCTGGTAGATAGCGCCTCAGGGTGTAGACTCCTTAACTTTCTGGATGCTTTCTCGGGATACAACTAGATCCGCATACATCCTAGGGACGAATGCAAGACGACGTTCATGACAGAGCTCTCCTGCTACTGTTACAAAGTGATGCCCTTTGGGCTCAAGAATGTAGGGGCAACCTACCAGTGGTTGATGGACAAAGTACTCGCGCCCATGATAGGGCGAAATGTCCAGGCGTACGTGGACGAATGATGGTCACCTCCTAGGTGAAGGACCAACACGTCGTTGATTTGGAAGAGCTATTTACTACAATAGCTAAATACATGTTGAAGTTGAACCCTAAAAAGTATGTTTGGGGAGAGGCAGGCAAGTTCCTAGGGTTCCTACTCACTAAGCGTGGGATAGAGGTGAACCCTGAGAAGTGCGCTGCAATCATAGCCATGCGCAACCCGATCTCAGTGAAGGAGGTGCAATAGTTGACAGGGCGAATGACCGCTCTGTCCAGATTTGTCTCAGCAGGAGGAGATAAGGGGCATCCCTATTTCCAGTGCCTCAAAAGAAATAACAAGTTCGTCTGGACCAAGGAGTGCGAGGAATCCTTCCTCAAGTTGAAGGAATACTTCGCTACTACATCCAGAGCTTTACTGTGATAGTAATGACAGACCTGCCCATTCGCAAGGTCTTACAAAAGCCTGATATGGTAGGACAGATGGTACGTTAGGCGATGGAGCTATCAGAGTTTGATGAGCAGTACGAACCCAAAGGACCTATAAAAGGCCGGGTTTATGCTGACTTCGTAGTAGAGCTCTCCTCAGTAGCCACACACCAAAAGGGAGCAAGTTTCATGTGGCTCCTTTCCGTAGATGGATCCTCTAACAAACAGGGTAGCGGAGCTGGTGTCATTTTGGAAGGAACCAAATGGTTTGCAGATCGAGGAGGCCCTGATGTTTGCTTTCAAGACTAGTAACAACTAGGCGGAGTACGTGGCCTTGATAGCTGGAATGCTGCTAGCTAAGGAGATGGGGGCGAAGAGTTTGATGACGATGAGTGACTCCCTATTGGTAACAGGGCAGGTTACAGTAGAGTACCAGGCCAAAGACCCCCAGATGGCCGCATACCTGCAGTATGTCCAAATCTTGAAGGAGACTTTCGTGGTGTTCGAGTTGATACATGTCCCTTGAGAACAAAATGCCCGAGCTTACTTGCTAGAAAAACTCACCAGTTCAGGCAAAGGGGGCAGATAGAGGACAGTCATACAGGAGGCCATGAGGACACCTCGAACCACCACAAACGTCACAACAGAAGTCCAGCAGATAAGCACTTTAGAAAGTGTTAAGAGAAGTCACTGGTCATTGACTCAAGAAACCATGAAAATGCCCAAAATAAGCACATACCTGTTATCAGGGGAAGAGTTAATGCAAATTTGCTCAGTTGAAGGAGGCAAAACCTAGATTACCCCCTATTGACACTACTTGGCTGATGGCATACTCCCGTTGGAACCCACAGAGTCTAGAGTAGTCAAGAAGAATTTGAGCAAATACACCTTGATCGACGGGGATTTGTTCAGACATGGGTTTACTCACCCCACCCTGATATGTGTAAGTGGTGAGAAGTGTACGCGCATTATAGCAAAACTTCACGAAGGGATATGCGAGAGTCACATCGGTGGTTGAGCTCTTTCGTCGAAGGCTATTCGCGCAGGATATTTCTAGTATTGTGCAAATTCAGGTATTTTCTATCCTTGTCTAGATAATTGTAATAGTACTTCCTTTACCTGCTGTGTGTGTTTGAAATCTTGTAAAGATAGAGGTTGTTCTGTCTTGAGGTATTTGGTGTTTCGAAGAGGGTGAGTGAATCTTGTGGGTTGCAAGGTTACCTCTTTGTGTGTGTTGTAATCTGGTATTGGTTACTAATGGAACTCAGAGGTTCTTCTGAGAACTGGATGTAGCTCAAGTGTGAGTGAACCAGTATAAACCTATTGTGTAAATCTCTCTTTCTCTCAAACTCTCCATAATTGTTTGATAATTTCATTTCTGCCGTTGGTATAAACAACCGATTAAAACGAAGGTTTAATCGGTTAAAATTCTGATAACTGTTTTTGTTTGATGGTTTGATTGCTTTCCTTAATTGCTTATCTGGATTGTTTGATAAAGATTCATTCTAAATCAAGTCTTTGCGAAAATCTTTCATAAATCAATTCACCCCCCTCTTGTTTAAGCCATCAATTCTTAAATTGGCATCAAGAGCTAGGTTCTTGAAAAATACTTAAGTTCATGTTTCTGTTTTTCTGGAAAATCCTTTTGATGGCTAACAAAATGCCTTTTGGGGAAGGTGCTTCTTTGAATAACCATCTCTGTTTTGTGGTCAAAACTATCAGATTTGGTGCATTAAAATGAAGTTCTTTATTGAATCATTAGATAAGGAAATATGGAATGTTATTTCAAACAATGCCTACATGCATATGCCTGAAAATAATTCTGCATGATCTAAAGAACACCTTGACTGTATATGCAAATAATATAATTGTGTCTCCTCTAGATTCTGATGAATTGCTCAAGATTTTAGAATGTTTCTCAACTAAAGAAATGTGGGATACACTTGAGAAATATCACAAGAATCCAAGGAGTGCTTTTGTGGACAAGGAAGAATCTTTTGCTGATTCATCTTTTTCAAAAACCAAGATGGAGGTATGTCTCATGGCCAAAGAAGAATCTGGATCAAACCAAGGTTGCTTGGAGAGAAAACAACACTTATGGTATCTAGATAGTGGTTATTCCAATCATATGACTGGAGATGCATCCAAGTTCATCAACATTTCTCTCAAACAAGATGAGCATGTAACCTATGGTGACAACAACAAGGGAAAGATCCTTGGTAAAGGTACCATAGGAAATGAAAATAGCTTTCTTATTCATGATGTGCTCTATGTTGAAGGTCTGAAGCACAACCTTTTTAGTATTAGTCAACTCTGTGACAGAGGATATCAAGTCACCTTTAGAACGAATTCGTGTGAGATTTGATTGCCAAATTCAAAAGATGTTATGCTCATTGGTAAGAGATCTAACAACATCTATTTTCTTGATATATCCAACTCCACATCAATAGGTTGTCTTTTATTAAAACATGAGGAATCATGGCTTTGGTATAGAAGAATTGCACACATTCATATGAATCATTTAAATAAACTTGTTCCAAATGAACTTGTTCATGGCTTACCCAAACTCAAGTTCAAGAAGGAACATGTGTGTGAGGCTTGTCCAAAGGAGAAACAAACTAGAAAATCTTTTAATTTGAAAAATTGTGTTTCAACTTCAAAACCCCTTGAGCTTTTGCACATGGATCTTTTTGGTCCCTCTAGGACTATGAGCCTTAGAGGAAATCTATATGCTCTTGTGGTTGTAGATGACTTTTCCAGGTTTACTTGGACTCTTTTCCTACACTTAAAGATGGAAGCATATTCAAAATTCAAAACATTAGCAAAAAGGTTGTAGAAAACATGTTGCAACAACATTGGAGCTATTAGGAGTGATCATGGAGGGAAATTTCAAAATGAGAAGTTCATTAGCTTTTGCAACAAGCTAGGAATCTTCCACAACTTCTCTGCACCAAGAACACCCTAACAAAATGGAGTGGTCGAGAGGAAGAATAGATCTTTAGAAGAGCTTGCAAGGACTATTCTGAATGACTCTACCCTACATAAGTGCTTCTGGGCTGATGCTGTGAGTACTGCTTGCTATGTGATGAACCGTGTGTTAATCATACCTATCTTGAAGAAAACCCTGTATGAACTATTGAATGGAGGGAAGCCAAACATAGGTCATCTGAAGGTCTTTGGTTGTAAGTGCTACATTCTAAACAAAGGCAAAGATAGTCTGGGTAAGTGTGATGCTAAATCAGACAAAGGTATCTTTCTTGGTTACTCTTTATCTAGCCATGCTTATAGGGTTTATAATAAAAAACTTATGACTCTTGAAGAATCTATACATGTTGTCTTTGATAAAACTAACAAGTTTGAACAAGGTTTAGCAAAGATCAACACAAAAGAAGATGAACAGAACATCTTCCTGAAGAATCTTGACAACAGTACATAAAATCAACCGGTTGATTCTGCGAATTAACCGATTGAAAATCTGCAGCAGGATGAACTACCAAAGGAGTGGAGGATCCCAAGAGACCTATTTGTTGACAATATTATTGGCCAGATCAACAAAGGTGTATCCACGAGAAGGAGTATGGCAAACTTATGCAACCATACAACTTTTGTTTCCAAGATTGAAACAAAATTAATCTGTGATGCACTGAAGGATGAGCATTGGACAACAGTAATGCATGAGGAGCTCAACCAGTTTGTGAGAAATGATGTGTGGTCTTGTCCCTAAAACTTCCTAGATGAATGTAATAGGTACAAAATGGGTTTTCAGAAACAAGTTGGATGACTCAGGCATCATCACAAGGTACAAAGTCAGGCTCGTTGCCAAAGCATACAACCAAGCTGATGGAATTGACTATGATGAAACCTTCACACCAGTAGCAAGGTTAGAAGCTGAAAGACTTTTATTAACTTTTTCTTGGATGAGTGGTTTCAAATTATTTCAGATGGACGTGAGAAGTGCTTTTCTCAATGAAATCGTGAATGAAGAGATCTATGTTTCACAACCACTTGGGTTTGAAGATCACAAGCATCCTGATCATGTATACAAGCTAAAGAAAGCCTTATATGGCCTCAAGCAAGCACCACGACAATGGTATGAGAGGCTAAGTCACTTTCTTCTATCCCATCAATATGAAAGAGGGAAGGTTGATAAAACTTTGTTCATTAAAAAGGCTGATTCTGATGTTATCTTAGTAAAAATATATGTGGACGATATTATATTTGGCTCTTCTAATTCAAAACTCTGTGAAGATTTTGTCAAATCTATGCAGGGAGAGTTCGAAATGTCAGTGATGGGGGAATTTTCCTTCTTCCTTGGACTGCAAGTCAAGCAATCCAAAAAAGGTATCTTTGTATGTCAAACCTATTAGAATATATGGCCTTAAACAAGAGGGGGGGGGGTTGAATTGTTTATAAGAGATTTTCAAAAACTTTTTAAAGGTTTAATGAAACTCAGTGAAGAAATCCAGAAGAGGAACCAAGTTAGCCAAGAACACAATCCGTTTTAAAGTGAAACACAGAAAAACAATCGGTTGTTTCTTCGATTCAATCGGTTGTTTATACTAGTAGAAATTTAAACAACTTAAAAACATAATTTAAAAGAGATCAGAGAAAGAGAAATGCACACAAGCAGTTTATACTGGTTCACTCTTACAACAAGAGCTACATCCAGTTCCCATAAACCACTGGGTAATCCACTAAGCAATAAAAACTAGATTACAAACACCACACACCAAAGTAGTGACCTTGAACCCCTCAAGAAACACATTATCTTTGGCAAACCACACCAAGAGTGTTGATCTTGAACACCTCAAGAACACACAACACTCCTTGGCAACACAACTACAAAAATACAGAAGATTGAGAAAAGGATTAGACCTAATCAAAGTACAATTGAAAAAAATACTATTGCAGTCCTATTCCACTCTCACTTGAAAATCCAAAGGTTGATGTGAATCTTGAAAACTTGAGATTAAATTTGTCAAACTGAATTTCTCAAAACTGTTTCTTACTTTTCAGAAACATATAACAAACTATATATACTTCCAAAGATTGGTTAAAAACATTTAATGAAGAAGTGTATTCAGTTAAAAA
>Ga0123341_1006428_pt1 | contig 10630 bp, 12 predicted proteins | sample Turbeapinknodule_FD_89959 | JGI IMG/M metagenome (GOLD analysis project Ga0123341, IMG submission 89959) | Root nodule microbial communities of legume samples collected from Mexico - Turtle bean Mexico pink nodule | ecosystem: Host-associated > Plants > Roots > Nodule | place: Mexico: Nepantla...
AATAATTACGCATTAGACGGTGAGTGTGTCTTCAATGGCTTTAAGTGTCTAGAAGCCTCACCTTAGGATACGCCTAGCTTTAAAGCTTTCTAGTTAGTAAACTTTAATTGTGTTTTAGTTAATCGCTTTGCATTGTTTACTTGCTTTGTATTTTTTAATTGCTTTGCATTTTTCTTGCATAAAATTGTGTTTTTCATTCTTAATTGTGATCTAAGTAAATTACTTAGAAAAAGATTTGTGACAAGTCTTGAGGGATAGGTTTTAGCAAGGAAAGACTTGGTACTTAAGAGATCCTAGTGATCCACCTCTCTTTCCTGGAAAGCTACCTTCATTATTTTCCTTGTCTTTTCTGGGGTAACATACTTACAACACATAGCTTTAATCATGTCAGCTCATTCTTCTAAATCTAGTGAAAGTGATCTAAAGTCCATTAAAACTCTTTTAAAACAATTAGCAAAGGACTTTCAATCATTCTCATATAGACAATTGGAACATGAGGAACAAATCAAAGGGCTGAAAATGGTTAAAGAAAGGGATGAATACTCTAATAAATCTAAAAAAAGTTCACATGCATCTAGTTCTAAAAGTCATGAATCTTTTGGGGAAGAAAGTCTTAGGATAAATGAATATTGTCAACCACCCCCTAGGCGAACTAGAAGAGAAAGACAAGAAAAAGAAAGTACCAAGGAGGTTAGGGTAGATCTACCTTATTTCCATGGGAAAGAAAATGTAGAAACTTATCTAGATTGGGAGATGAAGGTAGAACAATTGTTTGCTTGCAACCATGTGAGTGAAGAGAGAAAAATACCCTTAGCCACCCTAAGTTTTCAAGGTAATGCTATATATTGGTGGACTACCCTTGAGAGAGAAAGGAGCCTTCATAAGGACCCTCCCATAGAGTATTGAAATTATCTTAGGGGAGCCTTAAGACGCCGCCATATTCCCCCTACTACAATAGGAAGTCAATGGACAAACTCCAAGGACTTCATCAAACAAATCTAAGTGTAGAAGAATATTGGAAAAAGATGGTGTTATATATAATAAGGGCAGGGATTAATGAAGACAACCATACCACCATATGTAGGTTTTTAAGTGGTCTCAAACTTGAGATACGAAACAAAGTTGAACTTTTACCTTATAAAGATTTAAATGATTTGATTCAACTTAGCATTAAAGTTGAAAAACAAATTTTGAGAAAACAATCAAGTCAAAAACAAAGTTCAAACTACGCATCTTATGACAAGGAAGAGGTCCAAAGAGGGGAAGAGCATATAAAAGAAACATCTCTAGAACCTTCCCAAAACCTACCCAAATACGAGCATATCTCACACACTCAAGCTAGAGAAATTCAGTGTTTTAAATGTCTTAGTAAAGGTCATTTAGCATTGCATTGTTCCAATGAAAGAACTATGATCTTAAGGGACAAAGATGAATATAGTAGGCAAGAAGAAGAAACTAGTGAGAGTGAAGAAAATGAAAAAAAAAAGAGAAAGAAATAGAAAAGCCAAGTGAGGGGTTGTTTGAAAAAGAAGAAGAGGAATCTAGAAAGAATGAGAAGTATCTTACAGCACCCCCTACAAGCATAATAAAAAAAGAATCCTTAAAGGGGGATTGTATAGGTAAATATGTAGTAGTTTATTTTGTTGATCTATTAGTCTATAGTCAAAGCCTAGAAGACCACCTAAGACACCTTAGGGAAGTTTTCTTAGTGCTTAGAGTTAATAGTTTGTTTGCTAATAGTGATTGTACCGACCAGTCCTCGGACATCGTTGACAGCTAGTTGACGTGGGGCCACGTAAGTTGGGTCCCACGAGCGGCATGGGCCAGTGCCTTGCAAACGGCTTCTAGGGCGCCCTTTGTCTTTGCATTTTCAGGTGTTTGATCGAAGAAAGGAACGAACAAAAGTAGGGATAATTGGGCGTGTGATCGTCGTAGACGCGCGAAGGTAATCGAGTCAACCAGCAGGAACATTTGGCGCCCACCGTGGGGCCTGATTTAAAACGCTATCCCATTCGCAAGAACAAGAAAGATCCATCAAGATGAGAAACACAAGGCAAGGATCCATTGCACCGAATGGAGGCGAAAGCCTCACCCTGCAACACATCATGGAAACGATACAGGCTCTCCAAGAAGCGGTGGCTGCATCAAGAGCAAATCAAGAACGCATATAGATTGATCTGGCTGCGTGCTAGCAAGGAATGAAGAATTGCAAAGAACCAATGAAGAATTGCGCAGGAGGTTGCGGAATCAGGCAGAGGAACGTGAGGTGGAAGATCAAGAACCTGCGACACCACCTAGGGATTTCCCAATGCCATTCTCGCAAGCGATCATGGACGTCGTGATACCAGCCACGTTCGTGGGGCCCAAAGCCACCTTCATAGGTGTAGAGGACCCAGAGGCTTATCTCACGGCCTTCCATACGCAGATGATGCTGGTTGGGGGCTCTGACGCGGTGCGTTGCAAGCTGTTCATGAGCACGCTGGTGGGCACGATGATGGATTGGTTCATCAGCCTTCCTGATGGCCACGTAACGTTGTTCGCACAATTTTTAAGCTCTTCAGAGAGCAGTACATCGCAAATTGGGCTCCCCCACCCATTTCTTACGATCTTTTCGATGTAAGACAATATCAGGAAGAGTCCCCGAAGGAGTTCCTCAATCGTTTTGGGGCACAGGTGGTGAAGCTGAACACCAAAGATGAGACCATGATGGTACACGCGTTTAGGAAGGGCATCGTGCCAGGACCCTTTAGTGAAATGCTCATTAGGAACCGCCCCAAGACTTTCGGCAAAATTAGGTGTCGAGCGGTGGGCCACATTGTCGCAGAAGGTGAGGTCAACGAGAAACGCACATGCATTGTTCCCTCGCGCCCGCGAGCACCAGGTCAACCTCAGCCCCTGAGGGTGCATGAGGCAATGACGGAGAAGAGAGCTCCGGCGAAGCAGAAGCCTTATGAGCTCAGGAAGCCCCTAACCAGGGGGCGCACGAGGGAGAATGTGCCACCAAGACACAACTTCATGGTAGAGTTGAAGGATTTGATCACCGTCCCCAACATAGCGGAACGAGTGAAAATACCCGCTAAGACTGGCAAGAAGTTGGGAACTAACAAGAATGCCTGGTGCGAGTTCCACCAAGCGTTCGGACACCCCATACGCAACTGCTTGGCGTTGGGACACCAGTTAGACGAGCTGGGTGAAGAATGGTTTCCTGAAGGACTACTTGGCGGAGTCGCAGGGATCCCAAAACTCGACAGCATCAGGAGAAGATCAGGGGCACGAGATTCCCGTACATGGCGAAATTCACACTATTGCGGAGGGGTTTTCAGGAGGAGGGTGCACCACTTCTCAGTGGAAGAAGTACGCTCGAGCAGTAATGTCAGTATAGGTGGAAGAGGCCGATGAGGCCTTTGACGTCGACCTGTTTTTCACCAAGGTCGACCTCCGAGATGTCGTCCCCCACGACAATGATCCAGTGGTGATTTCCGTAGTGACCACGGGGAGAAAGGTGCACCGTGTACTAGTGGACCAAGGAAGCTTGGCAGACGTAATGTTCTGGACGACCTTCAACAAGCTGCAGTTGTCCCCTAATCAGTTGAGGCCTTATACTGGTTGTTTATACGGCCTTGCGGGAGACCAGGTGGAGGTGCGTAGGCACTTAGAACTGAGGACCACCTTCACAGATGGTGCCACATCCCGCACATAGAATATCAGGTACCTCGTCGTCAATGCCCCCTCCGCCTATAACATACTGTTGGGTAGACCTACGTTGAACAGGCTGAGGGTGGTGGCGTCGACGAGGCACATGAAGATGAAGCTACCTGACTTGGGAGGAAAGGTGATAACCATCATGTCAGACCAGAAGGAGGTTAAGAGATGCTACGAGAATAGCCTCAAGACCAAGATAGGGGTGTTCATGGTCACCACCAGGGCACCAAGTGAAGAAGGGGTCGCTCCTGCAAAGATCGCCCGTGCAGAGATCGCCCGAGAGAGGCGACCCGAACCAGCAGGAGAAGTTTTGGAGAGGGAGATTGGAGGCAAGACGTTCAAGCTTGGCAAATCACTAGGCCAAACAGCACAAGACCAGATCGCCGAGGTCATAGCACGACATCTGGATGCCTTCGCATGGTCCGCCTCGGACATGCCAGGCATAGACCCAGACTTACTATGCCACTGCCTCACCATGGACCCCAAGGTTAGGCCTGTCCGCCAGAGAAGAAGGAAGTTCAACGAAGAGACGCGGCAGGTCATAAAAGAAGAGACGAAGAAGCTGTTGAGCGTTGGCCACATAAGGGAGATCCAGTACCCTGAGTGGTTGGCGAATGTGGTCTTGGTGAAAAAGGCCAATGGGAAGTGGAGGATGTGTGTCGACTTCACGGACCTCAACAAAGCTTGCCCGAAGGACTCGTACCCTCTACCAAGCATCGACGCCTTGGTGGACAGTGCCTCAGGCTGCAGGATGCTCAGTTTCCTGGATGCCTTTTCTAGGTACAACCAGATTAAGATGCATCCCAGGGACGAATGCAAGACAGCGTTCATGACAGAGTTGTCTTGCTACTGTTACACGATGATGCCCTTTGGGCTGAAGAATGTAGGCGCCACCTACCAGAGACTGATGGACAGAGTGCTTGCACCCGTGATAGGGTGAAACGTGCAAACCTATGTGGACGACATGGTGGTGACCTCACAGGTGAAAGATCAGCATGTGGCTGATTTAGAAGAGCTATTTACAACAATAGCTAAGTACAAACTGAAGCTAAACCCCGAGAAGTGTGTGTTCAGGGTGGAAGCAAGTAAATTCTTGGGTTTCTTACTCACCGAGCGTGGGATAGAGGCGAACCCCGAGAAGTGCGCTGCAATACTTTCAATGAGAAGCCCAATCTCAGTGAAGGAGGTGCAACAGTTGACAGGGCAGATGGCTGCTCTGTCTAGATTTGTATCAGCTGGAGGAGACAAGGGTCACCCTTATTCCAATGTCTGAGGAGGAACAACAGGTACATTTAGACCAGGGAGTGCGAATAGGCGTTCCTCAAGCTGAAGGAGTACCTAACTAGTCCCCCCAGTGTTGTGTAAACCACAACTGGGTACTCCACTCCGCCTATACTTCGCTGTGACGGAGCGGGCGATCAGTTCGGTCCTCGTATAGGAGCAGGACCAAGTGCAGAAGCCTATATACTTTGTAAGCAAAGTATTGCAAGGACCTGAGGTAAGATACCAGGCCCTAGAGAAGGAAACCTTGACAATGGTGTTCTAAGCTAGGAGACTTCACCATTATTTCCAGAGTTTTACAGTGGTGGTGATGACAGACACGCCTATCCGCAAGGCCCTGCAGAAACCGGACGTGGCGGGGAGGATGGTACGATGGGCAGTGGAACTTTTAGAGTTAGATGTCCAGTACGAGCCCCGAGGTCCTATCAAAGGTGAAGTCTACGCAGATTTTGTGGTAGAGCTCTCTTCGGCAGATGCACACCAAGAGGAAGCCAACTTTCGGTGGGTGCTCTCTGTAGACGGGTCCTCTAACCAACAAGGTAGTGGGGCAGGTGTCATCTTGGAAGGACCCAACGGGCTATTGATCGAGCAGGCCCTACGGTTCGCTTTCAAGGCCCTACGGTCCTCCAATCCTATATAAGGCGGAGCTTGGTTCATGTATTGATAAGATTAATCATAGAGTGAAATTACTACCAAATTCTTGTGCCAATTTGTCACTCTTGTCTACTTCCTCTCTAAGATAGGCAAGCTTAGTCTTCAACCTTCACCTTCCAAGTGAGCTGGCCGAACCACTCACCTTCCATACTTATCCTTCACCTCCGAGGCAACCGTAATCTTCATGTGAGATCCTTGTCCGCGAGCAATGCATTAAGCTTCCGCAACTCCACCAAAATTTGTCAAATCGGATGAAAGCATGCGCCTATCACACCTGTAAAAGGTTCTTCGATGCTTAAGTGAATATTCGGTATTTGGGTGTTGTTAGAGTTGTAATAAATACATACATTCTTGTTTTCTTTTTTATACAGTTTGTAATGGGCTATATCATTGATGGACCATATTTAATGCGTATAATCAAAAAAATAAAATTACCTCATTTGTCGCGTATCCCCTTTTACCTTGAGATTTTTACACTGGCCAGTCAGGCGGCCTCCAATATCGAGTGTTACCACATCACCCAACCCTGATCTGTACAAACTCATCTTCTAGTTTATTTAGTGTATGAAACACAGGTTGGAGAACAAATACAATACATATGGATGTCTCCATATGAAAATATAGTAAACCATGTTTTCCGTGTCATGAACAGTCCCTAACAATGTTACAAACTTCATATATATTTCTCACACCTTTTTTGGAGGTTAGGTTTATTCGTACTCGTATAGTAAAGGAAAAGGTTACAAACAAAACACGTGTAAAAGACTCAATTTGTCAAACTTATATACAAGAAAGAGATGTCAAATTTTGCTTCATATTATTATCTTACTAGGGTTACATCAAGAAGGACAAGAGTTACCTGAAACTGTCACAAATGGAAAAGTTCATTGCTAATGTTCCATTATCAACTTTCAATTATCTAAGTCATGGATTTGACAAATGCATGACTTCTATATTGGATGAAAAAGACAAGAATTTGCACATTTATACATCTTTTTAAACTATTTAAAGTTAGTCCATTATTAGTAAATTTTGAAAGTTGTAAGTAATTATATCATACATTATTATATGGTGATGTCACTCATTCACTTTAATGACCAAAAATTGCATATTGTTAAAACTCTTGATTTTTCATTCAAACTTAGACAATCACATCATAAGAGTCTCCAAACATGTTTTTGATGATAACAAAAATCTACAATGAAAAGATACAATAGTTACCAAAACACTTTAAATGAAGAAATGAAAACTGCTAGACTATATAGTGCACAACAAACGTTAAAAGAAATGAACATAATATTATATGGAAGTGAAAAACAAACAAGAGTTGTACTAAAGGTCACATTATAACAGCGGACGATGTCTACAGAAGAACTCAATGGACCTAGCTATTATGTGGTACACATGATAGACATTAAGAACATTAGATACACGTGACAGGCGATGATGTGCGTTGGACAATCTTCAAAAGGGACGTTTCCAAACTTAATACTTCTATTATATACATTGTTCAAAAGATTGTTATATGTTTTCTATACTCGTTTTGATATTATGAAACTATTGAAAACGATTTAAAATAAAAACGGATATGAGAATAGAATGTCTTTCGTAAATTATACAAGGTACAAGTGTTTTTATAAATATATAGTGCTTAAATGTTTCAGAATGAAATATATATTTTCTTGAGTGTTTACATATTGATTTCAAATACAGTTGTACACCTATTGATTAATTCAAAGTGTATACAGGAAAGTTAAAAAAAAAACATGAGATTGATAATATGTTTTTTAAAATATATTCACAAGAATATAAAACCAAATTAAATCTAATTATGCTCAAAAGTTTTAATTTAATTTTACTCTGAAAAGTGTTGATAATATTTCTAAATTAATATCTGAGAATAGAATGACTTGATAATTCAGAAATAATCTAATATATTGTTTTCTGCAATGCCCATGTTTTAACATATAGAATACATTGAATGTTGAGAATCACAAAAAGTTTCTAAATGTGTTTTAGGAACATTAAGATGCATATGAGTCAATATAAAATATTTCCATACGCAGTGTCTAACTAAAGTAAATGAGAAGAATGATGAACAAGAATTGCACAAATCAAGCATTGAAGTTTCATCCATTCACTGTGATGGCAAATCCCTCAACTAAAATTTCCTTATCAAGTGCTACTGCCTTTATAGGGATCCAACGTGACAAAGATACAATTGAAGAATCAAGTCACAAAGCATTAAAGAGTTAACATTCACATCAAAGATCTGAAAGGAAACAATTCAAATTGTTACATATGGTTAAAGAAGCGCATAATCAAATCAAAGCAGAAGTTCTCATATTCAGTGTCTGATGAGAAGAATGTGATGAAAAGTACACAATGATGAAGGATATGATATTAGACACTCAAGATTATATTATTGAAGTATCAACGTTCATATTTGGGAATAAAGAAGAAATAAATCAAATCCATTTAAAGTCAACGACGCAGAAGAATCAATCAGATTGAAGAATTTCCATATTTAGTGTCTAACGGTCATATGAATGAAGAGAAGAATCGAAGCTTCAAAAGTTACAATATGAAGACTATATAAAGACCTTGAAGGTGAAAAGGACAACACATAATTACACGAGACAGATATAAGGCTTATATACCGTATTCATATTCTGAGTGTGTATATTCTTTTTGTTAGTGTATTTCATATATGTTCTTTAGAGCATTCATATTATGGAGAGGGATCCATACATTCTAAATCCTTCACCATGTGAAGATAACCATGTGTGCTTCCATAGTTGATCTCTGATTGAGAGTGTTTCTCACTTGTTAAGAGGTCTTAGTCTCGTGGGGAGATTAAGACTTGTTACCTAGAGAGGTGTAAAACACTTGTTACTTGGAGAGGTGTAGAATACTTGTTGCCCAGAGAGGTGTAGAATACTTGTTACTTGGAGAGGTTTATAATACTTATTTCCTATAGAGGTGTAGAATACTTGAGTTGATAAAGGCCTTAAGTGGTTGTTTGAGAGGACTAGATGTAGCACAAGTTGTGGGTGAACCAGTATAAATCATGTGTGTACTTCTCTCTCTTTCCTTTATCTTTTAGATATTGTATTTGTCTTGATAATTTTGTAGGTAGCGAATTTGAGTTCAAACTCTATTCAACCCCCCTTCTAGAGCCAAATGTACCTTCATATATAGTATGTACCTGAGTTTCTTATCATAGATATATATTGACATGAACGAGATAGCATTGGTTCTTGAATTTTGAATACTTTTCCGACTTAGTTTAAATCATATGTGGGTACAATAACTATTATTTCATACCTTCATTATGCAAACCTTTTTTGAACGATGGTTTCTTAAAATGTAATGAATTTGGGTGCTTATTATCTTGTAGATATGATCAAAGACATGTTGTTAAGAAGCTTGGCATGGGTTCCTAATGGCCTAACTATGCCATCAATGGCTACAAGTTTGTTACACAAAGTCAAAATGAAGGAATGAGTCCAAAAAATCACCATCTTCGAGTTAAAGGGGGACAACTTGATAAACATGGAACTGATTACTACAAAATCTTAGTAGATATAATTGAGGTAAAGTATACAGGTTGGCCACACAAAAAACCTAATTTTATTCAAATGTGATTGGTTTGATTTAAGCTCTAATGACAAGGGAAAAATGAATATGACAATGTTGAAATTAAAGCAAATAGGAGATAAATCATAATTATGATCTTTTTGGTTTGCTCATTTTTTGCTTTTGTTTGACCTCACATGGGCCTGATTCGACATTTTCTGACATGAGTCTAAACTTGGTCGACTCTATATATTAGTCTGACCTAACATGGCCTGATCTCAACCTTGCTTGACATGGTCCATTTGACTCGACTCGGCCTGATGTGAATCTTACTCTACTTAACCCAAATGGGGCCCTGACAGGACTTTGTCTGACGTGGGTGCTACTTAACTTGGTTCGACGTAGACCCAACTTGACTTGAATCGATCCAAGGTGAGTCAGACTCAATTCGACCAGACATTAGGGATGGCAATGTAAATTGACTAATAAAATATTTCATTAAATTTATACTTTTTTAAGATAATACATGTAGACATATGATTAGTATTCTAATTTGAAAAAAATAATAATAATATATATATATGTGTGTGTGATATTATATTTAAATTTTATTATAAAAAAGACTAAGGTCTTACTAATTCATTTAGTATTTGATGAGTATTAAAACCTAAACAATCTATGCATTTCAGAAAGACAAAAAAACACTATTAATTATTAAAAATCCATTATCAAATTTCGTGAAGGTGTTATGAATTAGGGATTGAGGGTAGTTTCTGTTGGGTCTATTAGTGTCTAAGTTCAAGAGGGGAGGGGTGAATTGAGCTTATAAATTTTTCGCAGGAACACACAATTTTCAGTACACCAGAGGCAAAAAGAACAGATTGTTTGACATGAAACATATTGATTCTTCAGAGCAGTTTAGCACAATTTGAATTTGTTCAATGTAGAATTGTGATTAACAGAGAATTACAACAAAGTCATATCAGCTGAATATTATGAGGATGAAGGATACAGTTATGCTTAGAAATCAAACAAATTTACTCAACACAAGGTTCTAAGGAGAATGGTTCTTTCTCAGATTTTAATGAGTAGACTGTTTGTTCACAGATCACTTAAACCATCATATACAACTGCCTTGTTTGTGATTAGAAAGCTTTAACAAATCAGGAGGAACATTTTTTACTTAAACCCAGAATTAACAGATTCAATTTCAAAAGAACAGATTTAGTTCTTGACAGAATTAAGCAAAACCAGAAATGAGTGTAGGGATGAGAAGAAAGGCACACAAGGCTTTATACTGGTTCACTCATACAGAGCTACGTCCAGTCTCACCTTACCCCAAGGTGGAATCCACTAAAAACAGTACCAATTACTTACAAACTCAGCAGTTCTTGAACACTACAAGAACAACACC
>Ga0123341_1006432_pt1 | contig 10629 bp, 10 predicted proteins | sample Turbeapinknodule_FD_89959 | JGI IMG/M metagenome (GOLD analysis project Ga0123341, IMG submission 89959) | Root nodule microbial communities of legume samples collected from Mexico - Turtle bean Mexico pink nodule | ecosystem: Host-associated > Plants > Roots > Nodule | place: Mexico: Nepantla...
ATGAGTTTGGGATTTGGTACTAGTTTTTGGTGAGTTCTTGTCTTAGAACAATGATCAAACTCTAAGAAAAGTGCCTCTATAATGTCCAGCTCAAGGTGATTCCTAAGAATGTCAAGAATCATTTTCTATATGGCTAGTGGAATCACATCACTACATGTATTAAGGAAGAGTTTATTGGTACTTATATTCCTGAAATGGTTTCCTCTGAAGAGAATATTATGTTAATTAAATGCTCAAATTATTTGGAGATTAAAAATGTTGTTTTTAATCTTAATGGTAATAGTGCTCCTGGTCCAGACAGTTTTGGTGGTGTTTTCTTTCATTCTTGTTAGGACATTATTGGGTCGGATGTTTGTAAAGTTGTTCAACAATTTTTTAAGCAAAACTGGGTTCTTCCTAGAATGAACAACAATGTGGTCTCTCTTATTTCTAAGATTCAGGGTATTGATTTCATTAAAGATTACAGGCCAATTATTGTCACTAATTTTGAATTTAAGATTAAATCCAAAATATTTGTGGATATGCTTGTAATTGTGGCTGCTAGAATCATTTCTCCTAATCAGTATGGGTTTGTGCAGGGTAGACAAATTCAGGATTGTATTGGTGTTGCTTCTGAAGCTATTAACATGCTTTCTAAAAAGGTTAGGGGGGGTAATGTGGCTTACAAAGTTGATATTCATAAAGCTTTTGACACTCTGAGTTGGAAGTTTTTATTGTTATTTTTGACACGCTTTGGTTGTCATCCATCATTTGTCGAATGGATTAGTATAATTCTTCGTTCAACTATGCTTTCTATCAGGATAAATGGTAGTTTGGTGGGTTTTTTCCCTTGTAGTAAAGGTGTGAGACAAGGTGATCCTTTATCTCCTTTACTTTTATTGCAGAGGAGGTTCTAAGTGGAGGTATTTCTAAGCTTGTGAATGATAAGTGGAGGTATTTCTATCTTTGTTGGTGCTCTAAAGTATTGATTTATGCAACCTTTGGCTGATAAAGTCAAATTGAAACTAGCATCTTGGAAATGAAAATATCTTAGCATGATGGGTCAGATTCACTTGGTTAATACGATTATTACTAAATTTCTAGCTTATAGTTTTAATATGTATAAATGGCTTGTTTCAATTCTTAAGCGAGTCGAGTAGTGGTGTAGAAATTTTATTTGGACGAGTGATATTCTGGAAAAAAAGGCATAGCTACAGTTAATTGGACGAAGATTTGTTCTCCTCTTGAGAATGGAGGTTTGAAGATTATTAATCTCCATCATGAAAGTAATGCATATCTTCTTAAGCTTGCTTGGAATTTTGCTTATAGTAATAAGCCTTGGTCTCTTCTTCTGAAAGCCAAAGTTCTTAAATCAAAATATAAGCTTAGAATGGTTTATAGAATTGCTAACATATGAAAAGTGAAAATTTCTTAATCAATAATAAGTGGCAATCAAATTTTGTTCTCCTCAACCTATATAGAATTACATAGGAATAATGCATATAACATGATGTAATTATCCAATAATGTAAAACATGTGTCCATAAGTCTCATAATCAATTAGGCTTGCGTGTATAACTAGTTGTGGTTAGACTTTTAATTAATTAAGGTACACAACCTAATCAATTATGGGAAATATGCAAATCCAGCGAGTGAGTATAGGGGAATTTGATATGAGAAATCAACTACCACAATGACAACGCATCATTCGTTTAACCAAATCATGCATATAACAAAACATCATTCCTCCAACCAAGTAGACATTTACAAGTTATGTACACATTCAACAATAATTCATATATAAAAAAAAAACAAGGGGATGCAAGTGTAAGAGAATGCTTACTTGGATGACCACGCTGTTGGAAACCAAAGTGTATTCTTTGAGAGCAAAGTTATTTTGTAACGTGTGTAGATTAAAGCTTGAGTGCACCTTGGGTTCATGTATAAGAAATAATTGTTTAAGGGAAGACTTTAATGCATGCAGTCACAAACAACTTTGGTTCTCATACTCACGGGCACTTACTCAACTGAATAGTGTAGGAAATGTTGGCTCGAATATTGGACAATGACCTCGTGGTTCTACGTGAATGAAGTGGTGAAACGTGTGATCAGACTTCTAGTAATTTTGAATGACATCCTTGTTCCTTTTTTGCAGAATGCATGTGGGTTTGAAGGGCATTGTGTAGTCACGTGAAAAGATTATCCTTATTCATTTCATGAATTGATTAAAAATTTGACCATGCTACGTACAAATGCATCAAGAAGAGGGTGTTTGAATCCAATTGTAATCGATTAAGGAATCAATTGTAATTGATTATACCCCCTTGTTTCTCACTTTACCTATTCCTGCAACATGTCTTTTTTCACCGTGGTTAAAGTTGTGGCCTATGCAAACATAATGTGTATAATATACATATGTTGTGGTAGGTTAACTACAATATATTTGTCCGCCCATGCATTTTGAGTTCTTTTAATATTTTCTAAGCCATAAATGACCTTTATGATAACCAATTTGTTCTTACAAAAGGGACCGAGAACACTCAAACAAGTTGACAATAGACTTCTCCCACTGATCTTTCGATTGTTGGGCTTTCGGCTTCTCTCCTGGTTGAGCTTTAGGCTTATCTCCTAGTTGGGCTTTTAGCTTCTCTCCAGATTGGACTTTCAGCTTCTCTCTAGATTGGACTTTCGGCTTCTCTCCTAGTTGGGTTTTCGGCTTCTCTCCTCACGGATGGGTGTGTGTACCTGCAAGGCGCTCCGATGTCAAAGTCAGAAACAATTTTTACATTTATCAGATAAAATTCACCCTACCTTACCTTTTGGGTTGATCCTCTATTTAGAGGGTTTTCTTGTTGGGCTTATACTTTGTTTGGGCCTTTCTTTCTGTACCTCTTTATTAATTTATGCACACCCATTAATTTGGACCTTTATTAACTTGGGACTTGATGACTTTTTACGGCAAGTGCACCGCGTTTGTCAAAAGTAATAATTGTCCCTAAGGACGGATATCGATCCCACAAGGAATAGTGAATTATCGAATATAATATTCGCTAAATATAACAACAAAACAATAAAAAGAGTTTGAAGTGATTACATTGACACTGATCAATAAGAAAACAAACAAAGAATTAGTTGCTTCAATTGGAAAAATAGGGATTAGGTTTCATCTCTTCCACTCTCATGCATGTATTTTGATTAGCATGTTAATATTAAGTTCTTTGATTGAAGTTGATGCCCGTAGAAAATTCATTTATATCGATCTCTCGCATATAAAATTCTTAAGAATGTTTCCCTAATATCGATCTTTCGCATACTTATAAAAACAACTTAGAAATCATAATCAGACGTTAATGGTAATTAACATTTCAAGTCTATCTCGAGCATTCAAATATGCTAAGTATTGATGTTTAGGTCCGAACCCTAAAAATACCTCTCGGTCAGATTTAAGATTCTCAATTTGTCACGGAAAGTTAAAAGTAAAACAACAATACCAATAATCAATCAAGAACTTAAAATTAATATATAAAATATCACCTCAATACATAAGAGTTTGAACAAATTACTCTCAATCCCAAAGGATAGAATTAGCCACGCATACTTCTAGCACTTTCCATTCTCCCAATTGGGTTATAATTCACTCTATGGTGTTTTCCTCTCAATCTGGCACACTAGGGTTGAGCCTCTAGACCCCTATTTATCCTAGTTTTCTAGGGTTAAGTTGCTTTTTGTGTCGCGTTAATGGGCTAAGTGATAAAACATAAAAAAATGCCCAATCTTTCTTTGCATCTTTTTCCATTTTGGGACCTTCCAACTTTCTCTTTTTAGCTCAAATTATTCTCATTTACTCCAAATCTTCAATCGTCCTTAAAAATATGTAATTAACACCAAATTTGGGAATAAAATACTCTTATTCAAATAAAGATCATAAAAAATGTAAAAAGGTATAAATTCATAAATTAGGGATTATTTTATATGTAAATTATCAATAAATCGTCATAAGTGTCTATATTTTAATATGAAATATTATTGAAATTAGACACTTATCAGGCCTTAATACAGTGTTTATTTTATCTCTTTTTTATATATGCAATTCTCGGTATGACCTTTCGGTCACATCTCTCGGTCCTGGTAGTACACTAGCCCCCTAGACGTTATGCCTAATATTACGAAACGTGTCAGGAAATCTTTTTTGAAATTATTTTGATTTTGCATTAATTGTGTTGTTTTGTGTGTTTTCTTGATCAGAACAAATGATTTGATGTGAAAGACTCACTCAACCGTTAGATGCACAATATTTGAATGGTTTGAGATGTTATGTTGTTTCAATTCTTAGGGTTTTACCTCCAATATAAATACTTTGCTTGATTTGCTATTTTGAGTGCTATTTCATTTTGTTCTTTTCCGAGAGATCCAACAAATTGTTTCAAAGGTATAATGTCTATTTCGAGTTCTATTTCTGATGAGTTTTCGGGTTTTTCGAGCGTGGGTGGTGAATCTACTGGTCGAGTGGTGCGGACTAAGGAAAATCCAGAATCAAAGTCTTCATCTGCTACTCTTTCATGTATGAAAGATTTGAATGAAGCCACTACTACTGTTGTACCCCCACAGAGCCGAAGGAATTGCACCTCAAAGAACTCTTTGTCCTGGTTACAACTGGGTTAATTCTAAAGTCTGAGAATTTTTCTCTCAGTATCGTTCTTCTTATGAGCTTTATGATTTTCTTTCTAACACCCAAATTTATTTTTCTAATGTTGATGAAGATATAATTTCCTTTCGGCGCGTCGGGAATGTTGATAATGTGTGTCATGGTCGTGAAGATGACAAGAGTGAATTTTTTATTTATTTTTATGCTTGTTTTTTCAGTGATCCTCACATTCAATTTCCATTGAATGATTTTCAAATGGGTGTTCTTAATTTTCTCAATATTGCTCCCACCCAACTCTATCTGAATGGTTGGGCTTCTATACAAGCTTTTAGCTTCTTGTGTAAACTATTATCACTTTCTCCTAGTTCAAAATCTTTTTTGTATTATTATAGCTCTCGGCCTGGTAAACAACCAAATTGGTTATCTTTAATTAGTAAATCTAGAATTTGTTTTCTCAAGCCTTTTACTTCTTCATATAAGGACTTTAAAGGGGTTTTTTTCAAGGTCTTAATAGAGGAAGATGGAAGAAAATATTTCTTTAACGATGATACCCCTAAGTTTCCTTTCTATTGGACTAACGAACCTCTAAAGTTCAACTCTTGGTCGTACCACTCTATGGATGCTGATACGGTTATACACCCGCGCTTTGTTACAATTATACACTTCAAAAACGCCACAAAAAGATTTCATTGGTATGTATTTGTTCACACTTTTGCTAGATAGCCAAAGATTCTTAACTTTGCTAAATGTTTTATTGATTTTCACATTTAATGGCGGCTACCAATCTGAGAGCACGGTCTTATTTTTCGAAACTTTTGAATAAGGCGGGTGATGTAACTCCTCGTCCTGAACCGATTGCTGATCATGCGGAAGGAGTTGAAATGGTTGAACCTATCTCTCGGGTGGAAGCCATTGAACCTATAAATGATGATCATATCGCTGGCCCTTCAAAGAAAAACAAGAAAAGGGCTCGAAGTGGCAAGAGATCTCATTCGTCCTCTCGGCGTCATCGTCATGCTAAAGGAGTTTCAACACAATTTCTCCCATAATCAATCTTTGCTGCAAGTACTAAATTTTCAAAGTTCATTCAAACTTCTGTGAATGAATCCTCGTATAACATGTTGAAAGCTTCCGATGTCGCTACCTTAACTGAATCTATTATTGAACTTTCAAGTCGAACCCTTCTGATTGGAAAAATGATGAAGGAAAAAAGTGAAATTAGTATCTCTTCTGCTGAATTTGACAAAATGAAGACCAAACTTGTTGAGGCATATGAAAAGATCAAGTCTTTAACTCTTCAAGTGGAAGAAATGAATGTGTTAAACGCTCAACGTGAGTCTGAAAAGGAAAATCTTAAAAGTAAGATTACAGAGCTGAATTTCGAAAGGTTGAAGAGAGTGATGAAGAAAGAAAGCAGCTTCAAATTGATAATTATCAACTGAAGGAAAAGATGTTGGAGTTCTCTAGTGCTAAAGAGATTGACAATAACACTATCAAACTCATGGAGAAAGAAATAGGTCAACTGAAAACAAGCGTGGCTGAAGCCGAGAGTTTTGTTATGGAGCAACATAAATTAGGTTTTGATAAAGCTCTTCAACAAGCCAAATATTTTTACAAGATTCCTATCGACGACGAAAATTTTGATATGAAGAAAGACTTTTATAAAGGTGAACTGGTTCCTATCAATGAGATTCTGGAGGAGAAGGATGATGCAGCAGATATCAACATCATGAAATAAACAAGTTACTAGATCAGTTTTTTGTCATAGATCCCATTTAGTTATCGGAAATTAAACCATTTTGAGTGTCATTATGGCCATACTAATGTATTACCTGCAACTTTAATATAGAACTTTTCGGTTTCTATTGTCTATTTGTTATTGCTTGTTGTTATTATAAGCGGCGTGATCAAATTGAATGACTTGGTTTTTATTATTTCCCGGCTAATACAAACTTTAGGGACGTATTTTTTTTATAATACTTTATTTTGTTGATAATTTTCTTAATCAATGTGATTATAAACACGAGTTTCAAACTTATCATAAATGTTATCGGTTAAACCTCTCGGTTAATGTAATTAAGTTGAAGGGTTGTTTCATTACGTATAGGAACCTTTCGGTTTAAAAACATTTTTCAATTTATGAATTTTAGTTCTTAACTTACCTTTAGTTGTTCTCGGTGACACCTCTCGGTTAATATGATTAAGTTGAAGGGTTGTTTCATTAGCTGTGAATGCATTCGAAATTGAAAAGCGTTGACGATATGTATTAGGAGGGTTTCACCTGTAATGAAATCATCCAAGACCAATAGATTTTCTGAATGTTTTATTTTGGCAGGGTTTCATTTGTATTGAAATCGTCCATGACCAAAACCGGTATCTCCCTCGACAGGGTTTCACCTGGAGTGAAATCATCCAAGACTAAGACTTGCAAGCTGAATTTTATTGAGACTAATTTTTCTGCTTGCACAAAATCTTCATTATATAGTAAGTTTATACACAAAGTTCTTTACATCATCTTTCAACTGAAATAAAACTTTTAATGACTCGCATTCCATGTTCTCCAACCTTTAAATAAAACTTTTCTTCTAATGTTTCCAACCTGTACGCTCCATTTTTCAAGTTTTCTAAAACTCTAAAAGGACCTTCCCAATTTCATGCTAACTTTCCTTGCTGTAGATCCTTTCGAGCATCAGTCCGCATTCTCCAGACCAAATCACCTTCATTAAAACTCCTAGGCTTTACTTTTGCATTAAACCTCTTAGATGCTCTTCTCTTTACTGCTTCTTCTTTTATTTTCGCTCTTTCTCTAAGTTCTTTAATGAGATCCAAATCCGTTTCTTAGACATTCATTATTGATGTTCCAATCTTCTATTTGTCTTCGCTATGTTGGCTCATTAATCTCTATAGGTAACATGGCATCAGTACCATATGTAAGATTGAATGGTGTTTCACGAGTTGAAGTTTGCGGAGTACACCTATATGCCCATAAAATCTGTGGTAATTTCTCTGCCCATAAACCTTTCGCACTTCCTAATCTTCTTTTGAGTTTCCCAAGAATAACTTTGTTTGCTGCTTCCGCTTGTCCATTTGTTTGCGGATGCTTAACTGAAGTTGTTGTGGACTTAATCCCCAAATCTGCATAGAATTCCATAAGCTTTTTATCAGTGAATTGTCAGCCATTGTCAGTTATGATGGTGTGTGGGATTCCAAATCTACATATTATGTTTTTCCATACAAAAGTTTGAACTTGTTATGCAGTTATTTTAGTCAAAGCCTCTGCTTTTATCCATTTAGTGAAGTAATCCACAGCAACAATCATGAATTTAGTTTGTCCACGTCCAAGTGGAAATAGACCAAGTATGTCCATTCCCCACTTAGCAAATGGCCATGGGGAAATGATTCCTTGCAACTCTTGTGCTGGTATATGATTAAGGCTTCCAAATTCTTGACACTTCTTGCATGCCTTGACATACTGGTTGCAATCTTCTTGGATCGTTGGCCAGTAATATCCTGCCCTGCAAATCTTCGTTGCCATTGTTTGGGCTCCACAGTGTAGTCCACAAATTCCTTCATGAAGTTCTTTGGTCACATATTCAGCTTGTTCCTGTGAAAGACATTTTAACAAAGGCGTTGAAAACCCTCTTTTGTATAACTCATCATCTATTAAAACAAAATTGGCTACTTTTTTTATCATCTTAGGATCTACTTCAATGCCTTGTTCCTGATTTTTTATCACTTCTACATATGCTTTGATCCAGTCATCTTTTGCAGTTGTAATATTGAAACATTATTTTAAACTAATCGTAGGTTGGTTAAGAGTTTGTTGTATGAATGAATTATGTTGAACCTATCATTGTTGGCTTGTCAGCTTGGATGACGAGTCTGCCTTTGAATTCAGTTCTCTCGGTATATATTTTATCTCGGCCTTAACAAAGTATATCATAATTTTTAGCACTTTAGTATAATATTTCATTAACAATGGATCTCTTACCTGATATTCTCCTTGTATATGTCCTACTGTAAGCTGAGAATCGCTTTTGCATATGACATTATAAACTCCCATGTCTCTGGCTAAGAATAATCCTGCAATTAGAGCTTCATATTCGGCTTGATTGTTGGATGTTTTGAACTCAAGTCTTAATGCCATCTCTATTTGGAAATTTTCTGGTCCTTCAAGTACTATCCCGACACTGCTTTCTTTTTTATTCGATGAACCATCCACATGTAACATCCACTCCTTCAGTTGTGTTGTTGTTGGTAATTCAATAATAAAATCTACAAGTGATTGCGCCTTGATTGCTCTTCTCGGTTCGTATCTGATTCCGAATTCTGAAAGTTCCACTGACCATGCAACCATTCTACCTGCAAGTTCTGGTTTTCTTAATATTTTAGATATTGGATAATCAGTTCTCCCAATTACCTGATGATTCTGAAAGTATGGTCGAAGTCGTCTTTGTTAGAATATATGGCCTTAAACGAGAGAGGAGTGAATTGTTTAAGGGAGGTTTTTGAAATCTTTTTGAAGTTTAACAAATTTTTTTGTATGAATCCAAAACAAAAATCAGGTTAGCCAAGAACAAAAGCAATAAAACAGCAAAGCAACAGAAAAATAATCGATTGTTTCTGCGAAACAATCGGTTGTTTATACCAGTAAAACTTAAAACAAAATTTAAATGAGTTTAGGGGTAAGAGAAAGATACACCAACAGTTTATACTGGTTCACTCTTAAACCAAGAGCTACATCCAGTCCCCAAAAAACCACTAGGTAAATCACTAAGTAATCAAACCAGATTACAACACATAATCCACCAAAGTAGTGTGACCTTGAACCCTTAAAGAAACACACTCACTTTGGCAAATCACACACCAAGAGTATTAATCATGACCACCTCAAGAGCACATAACACTCCTTGGCTACACAACACCATAAATACATAATGTTGAGAAGAGAATACATTTGTTTACAAAACAATCTAAAATCAATACAAATGCAATCCTATTCCACTCTCTTAGAAAACCCAAAGTTTTGATGTGAATGTTCAAATCTTGAATCAACTCTTTCACAACTGAAAAACTCAAATATGTTTCTCTTGCTTGTTTGAAAACATAAACAAACTATTTATATTTTCCAAAGATTGGTCAAAGCATTTAATAAAGGAGCGCATTCAGTTGGAAATCATTTAAAGCACATTCAACCACCAAAACAGAATTCTGTTAGGATTTTCAAAGAAACAATTGGTTGAAACCACGAAACAACCGATTGCTTGGTTTGGCAGTTAAGTCAACCAAACTTTAAACAGTTTTTCAACCTTTTCAAAAACTCCTAAGAGTAAAACAACTGGTTGATTTGACAAAACAACATGGTGTTTTTCACTTAGTTGGAAAAACACTTTATATCAAAAAGGATTTAAAACACATTAGTTTTAGATTCTACAAAGGAGTGACTTACAAATAAAACTACCCAGATCCCTCCCAAAAGACAGCAACAACACAGCCTTGCATCAAACACATAGGATTTGGATTTTTCAAAGCACTTGATCACTCTTGATCAACAGTCTTGTTGTGTAAACAAGTGTTAAAGCTATTTTTTCAACCAAGGGGTATCTGGTTTCGGCATTTTCTTGGGATCTACTTACAAAATATATTGATTTTTGTTTTGGATTTCTTGTATTAAGGTTGCTCCTATAGCTTCATGTGAAGTTGCCAAGTAGACTATGAGCGGTTGGGCTGGTATGGGTCTAACTAGAATGGGTGGTTTGGCTATCATGCTCTTTAACTGGGAAAATGCTCGCTCACATTGCTCAATCCACTCAAAAGTGTCAACTTTTTTCAACAATTTTACTATTGGTTTTGTTTTTTGATGTGATTCCAATAACATGATAGAGATATGATATGAACATGTTATGGATTCAACAAGAGTTGGAATATGATTAGGCACTTTTTAAGAATTGGATCAATGTTCTTAACATTCAAGAACTCACCAAAACACAAGTAACCAAGCCAAA
>Ga0123341_1006433_pt1 | contig 10629 bp, 7 predicted proteins | sample Turbeapinknodule_FD_89959 | JGI IMG/M metagenome (GOLD analysis project Ga0123341, IMG submission 89959) | Root nodule microbial communities of legume samples collected from Mexico - Turtle bean Mexico pink nodule | ecosystem: Host-associated > Plants > Roots > Nodule | place: Mexico: Nepantla...
ATTATTGTTAAATGGTTTCTAAATTGGTATCTAATTAGCTACCAAAATTTTAACTACCAATTATTTAGTTTTTAAATTGGTAGTAAAAATTTTGGTTGCTAATTAAATACCAATTTAGAAACCATTTATCAATAATAAAAACTAATTTAGAAGCTAAAAATTTTTTAGTCTTTAAAATGTTCTCTAATTTACTTATTACAACAACTAATTATTTTTTGTCTCTAAAAATTGATTTCTATTTGATGATTTTTTTTAGTGGACAATATACTATATTAAACTTTTGAAATAATTACAAAATGGTTAAATTTAAGTTTAAACCACGTCTCATTCCCCTTTGCATTGTATTTTTGGGTTTGTTTCAAAAAATCTTTATATATATTAGAAAAACTAAAAAAAGAGTTTTAAAATAAAACATTTTAACTGTTGCAAATACTGGATTTAAAATAAACAGTTTACTAACATATTAGTGTATTGGAAGTGTAAAAGTTGGTTTTATATTTGCAACTAATTAGAAGTTTTAAATAATTACTATGAGAGCTAAACTTTTGACTGTATATAATAACGTATATTAATAGATAATAATAACATAAAAATACATTTTCTCTTTACTATTATATTATTAATCTGAATTATTTCGTATTTTTGTCCGAAATATTGATTTTTTATCACCACTTTAACGACAAAACTTACACTAATATCTTATTTAACGTATTATTTATATTCAATTATACTAAAAAATGAACTTAATTATACATTTCTCTAATTAGGTCTCATAGTTGGACCAATTTGAAGATAGAGACAATTTACACATAGAACTCATTAAAAAAAATATTAGAAAATTCTCGGGTCTCACGCATCTTTATTTTATTATTATTTGACCTATCTATCTGTTCATTGTTGCACAACACCTCCAATCATAAGTTATAGTTACTCTTCACTACTCTTAGCCAGAGCCACTTTTCACCTCAATATAAGGGGGAAAAAATTAATGATTCTGTCCAATATTATTGCATTTCATATGTATATATATAATAAATTGATATTATATATTTATATATAATTGTACCCTTATTTTATTTTATTTTATTGAGCCTTGTACCCTTATCTATTAACTAATGATGGATATCCAAAAAATCTATAATTATTATGTTTATTGAGTTTTCCTTTTTCTAAATTCAAAAAAGAAAATTTACTTTTACAATGTTATTAATGTAAATTATTCATCAAAATTTTGAATTATTACAATAAAATTGAAAACTTTACTGAAAAAAATACCCTAAACCCTAAATCTCTCTCTTCTATGTTTTTTCATCCATAAAACACAAACTTAAAGCTTTATAACATTATTTTCAAACAATGATAAAAAGGAAAATAATATTCGTATGTTATTTTTAAACTAAATATTTTTCCTTGAAAAAGTGCTTTGGATGAAGTCATTGTTATTTATAATGACTTGCTTTTGTGTATTCATATAAGTGTGTGAAATGATTTGAAAAGTAATGTTAAATTGAAATTAGGTTTAAATTTTATTTTACTTAATGTGAAGATTCAGATAAAATCTAACTTCATACATATAATGCAAAAGTGTTATCATTGTCTATTAATCTAAGATCGGGTTCATCATTGTCTGATGAGTATCAAAACTGTTTAATGAGTTAGTTTTTGTCTATGAAGAATCTGAAGGTTAATTTCTTGGATCTACTTGCTCTTTTCGGAAACTTCCTAGTAATTATTGGCGTTTCATGTTTATTATAATTGGATCACTGTATATATATGTTGTAAAGACAATTTTGTCTTGTATATAAGAACTTGAACTTTAACAATTATTTTTTAATATGATGGTTGAGAGTTCACAATAAAACTTGAAAAAAACTTAGTATTTTAATCTCATATATTATTCATCATAGAAAAATTCTGTTTGTGAATGTAAATTGAGTTTTCAATCAAATTATGTTAAATTGTTTTGTGATCTTGATAATTTGTTCTACCTTATTTTACATTATTCTTTCTTCAAATTGAAATTTTGTCCATAATTTTCATATTACGTTTGAAGATGATTTGACAGACAATAAACCGTTTGTGCTTAACACAATAAATATGCATTTAAAGTTTTAAAGTTTGTACGTTGGTTTGTTTTAGATTTTCGTTGAGGATAATAATTATGTTTAGGATAGAGAGGGTGAGAACAAAAGTGTTGAGTGGTGCGTATAGTAAAATAGTTTAGACTTTGGTTATTAGCTATATTATGAATAGATTCAAGAAAATGTGAGTGCACTTAGTAATATTGTGATGGAAAATCATACATTGAGAATATCTCTTTTTTTTATAACCTACACCTTTTACCTTCATTCTTCTTTCATTCTCTTTCAATTCTCCTTTTTTCCTCTCAACATAAAGATTGAAACTCTATTCTCCTCCCCTTGTGATCTTTCATCTAGTGGTAAGCTAAAGGAGAGTAGAGAGTATCAATCTTGAGTTTTGCTTTCGGTAATCATCTTTCTTTTTTCTTCAAATTTCATTTTTTTTTATTATGAGGTATATGTATGCATGCTTAAGATTATTGGGAACAAGAGTTTTGTTAGTTTGAACGTAATTGTAGGGGTGTTTGATGGCAAGGACTAAGACCCTTTAGGTGATTAAAAAATTCTTTAGAATTTCTTGGTTCTTTCTCTACTTCAAGTTCTATTTTTCTTATACTACAAGGAATGTTTAAGGTAATTTCAGTTAAAAAATTATTAAATAAAAATTAATTTAAAAAATATTTGTTATATTGACTACATTATATACTATTTTAAAGGTTAAAAAAGTATTGGTGTGAAAATTAGTTTTTATTATTAATAAAAATAATTATTTGATATCTAATTAGCTATTAATTATTTAAATTCTAAAATTAATAGCTAAAACATTACTCACGAATTATCCATGAAACAAAATTCGTAAATAATGAAGACGTAGGTAAGTTTGTGGGTAACTCTGAAATAGTGAGTTACCCGACAACCTAGATCTGTAAGTAATACCTAATTGATAAAAACTTGTAAAAATATATAAAAAAAAAATTGGAAACAAGTTTTAGTTATAATACAATTATGAAATATCTTGTTAAACATGACATTTTTAGGATCAAATGATAACATATATAAAGATAACATGCTAATTTTATACATTAATTTAGATTATTGCAGAATTTGATTTTGTAGTGGAAGACCATGTTAGATGCATTAAAATCGTGAAACTTGGCCTTATATTGGACATTTGCTTAAATTAAAAAATCTGGTGATGATGCTAAGTTGAAAAGTGAAGTAGAAAGTTTCACTAATGCATTCAGAGAGTTTTGAGTTTATACATTTTGTATGATATATTATTTTTCATTTGTAACTGTATAGGAAAAGTGAGTCTAGATAGTACTTGGAACTAGTTGTATAATTGTTGACGTTCCGATTGCCTCCTCATTCCTTCCTTTAAGTCTCCTCCTTTTATTGTTGACGCTCGATCGGGGTGGACCTAAAAAAGGTACTCTGATGATCAAGTAAGTGCTCTGTGTAAAGAGCGTATATTTGAAAAATTGGTTAAAGCGTACCTTACACCTCTGTACATAATTTATTTATAGTGTTTAGTCATGGGTCCTTGTTGTGATGGGTCGAATCTATCAAATATCAGTTGTTAACTGATTTATAGCATAATCCCTTATTTATAGGGAGATATATTAGTATACTGGTATATAAGTATATTTGGAGAAAATCTTCAATATCTTTTAGTTAATCAGAGTTTAGTTGGTTTCTCGAAGATGTCACCCGCCTTTAGCGGAACATGATTATGACTCATAAGAATTCCCACAACTGTCGTTGCTATCATTTAATAAGTGCCTTAAAGTGTGTTGACATGGTCGGTCGGTCATCAAGGCCGAGTGACTAGCTCGTGCGGTACCGACCGGTACACTTGCCCCCAGGCTCGAGGAATGTTAACTTCTAAAGAGTCTAGATGTGATCGTTGGGTGCCTCAAGGTGAGATGTCACTTGGATGCATTTAATGCTATCAGAGATGTGAGTTGCACTTTTTCGAAGTGTCGTTCTGCGTAATGTTTGATCTAAGTGATCTAACAGTCACTGATCTGTGTTGGTTCATAAGCCAAGCGTTGTGTGCCCTTGGATGCGAAGTGATCTAAAGGTTCGAGATGTGAAAGTCTTATTCTCTCTCTTCATTGTCATTCTATAAATAGAAGTGTTTGTGAACATTGCCAAGTTTGTCGTTTATCTTCTGTGCTATATAGTTCATCAAGCGTGATCCGAGTGCCGAGTTCCAAGCAATTCTCTTTCTTTCGCTTGTTTTACTCAAAAAGGTTAGTAATTGTTAGAATTAGTGGCCTAAACAAGAGGGGATGGATTGTTTTCACAAGATTTTTGCAAATTTTGGAAGTAGAGTGAAAAGCTTTGAAAAATCAACCAATTGATTTTTTGTTCTACTCAATAAAATTTATGTTTTAAGGTTCTTTTTAGAAAATCAACATGTTGTTTTCACGAAATAACCGGTTGTTTATACCAGCAAAATATAAAAATAAGTTAAAACAGTTTATAAGAGAAGAGATAGAGAATCACACAAGAGGTTTATACTGTATCACTTTTAACCAAGAGTTACATCAAATCATCAGTTAACCACTGAGAATGCACTATGTAATCAAACCTAGATTACAAAATACACACCAAGAGTGATGATCTTAAACCCTTCAAGAACACACACCACAGTTTCCAGAAACACTTTTATGAAACTGCCTTACACAAGAACACACAGAAATACAATGTTCAAGAAGAAAAGAATAAAATACACTTGGGTATTACAAAGCTATAGTTCATAAAAATACAAAACTCAATCCTATTCCTCACACTTGAGATGATCCAAAACTTTTGAATTCTTAAAAAATGTCTTTAAGCATTCTCTCTTTCTTAGTCTAATCAAAAGAATGTTAAACAACCTTTATATAACCTCAATCAAGTGGTTAAAGCTGTTAGATCAAAAACCAGAAGTAGTTGGAAGCATTTAAAACAATTTAAAATACTTAACAAAATTCTGTTATAAAAACAACAAGTTGTTTTCTAAAACAATCGATTGAAATATTTTTTCTATTAAGGTTTTCATAACAAACCATCAATTTTTTTATTGAAATAACCGGTTGTTTATGTTTGACAAAAAGATAAATATACATAACTTTTCCAAATCATTTTGAAAAACACTAAGTGTCAAACAACAGGTTGTTTCAACAATTCAACAAGTTGAAAAACTTGTCTTAGCCTCAAACCCTTGAGTAACAACTTTTTCAATTGGTTGATTTGAAAAACAACTAAATAAAATTTTCTCAGCTTTTAAGAAAACATTTATTTCAAAAGAAATAAAGATTAAATGATCTTGGATCATTTCAAGAAATGAATTAAAAAGTTAAAAATTACTAAACAACACACACACCCAACAACAAGGTCTTCAAGCTTTCCACATATATTTGGAGGCATCAAAGTATCTTGTTCAACAATCTCCGCCTTATTTGTGTTGTAGTTTTTGAACTTGATAGATCTTGCAAAACAAAATGTGTACACATACAAAGCAAGTATAGCAATAGGATTTAAAACAGTTTCATAAGGCACACTCATAACCAATTTCTGCATAACCCACAAGCAGAATTAAACCAATTTTGACAGTATGACAGTGTAACAAAATCAATGTAGTATGTACAGCAATAAACTGTGGTGTATCAGAGCTATGGAAATAACAGTTTTAAACAAAATTGAAATTGAATTAAAACACCATAGAGTAGCAGAAATTACAACCAAGAATCCAAATTTTTTTTCCCCATATTTGTCTTCACAAATAGACTAAGAGAATGCATAAAACATAATTAAAAAGCAAAAGAACCAAAATGAAAAGAAATAGTTCAGCATCATAACAAGTAACAAAAATAGCAGTGCACATTCTCCATTTGCCATTTGACTTTTTAACCATGACCACATCGACCAGCTAGGTTGTGTAGTGTGCTTTCTTGATAAAGTCAACTTTTAGTAATTTGTTGGCCTCTTGTCGCACAACAACACGCTTTTCTTCACCTATCTTACGTTTCTTCTAGACGATTTGGCTTCTTTGTAGATGGAGCGACAATGTGTGATGATGTTCAGACTCACTCCGGGCATATCTGAAGTTGTCCAAGCAAACAAGTCAGCATTATCGATTAATGTTTGGCTTACCAGTTTATTGTCATCCGACTTCAAGAAAGTCTCCATGTGTGTTGCATGTTCTTCGTCACGTAGGGGTCCTTGCCTGGTTCGACGTGGGCTTCGTACAGCCAAGGGTCGAGGTCGACCAAGGCAATCATATGCTCTTTTTTTGGGGATTTTCTTTCTCGAGACTAATCTTTGATCGACCCTTTAGATTCTGGTGAGCGTCATCTTCTTCCGGTTGACTGTCCGCGTGGAAATGCCTTCAAAAGCCAACTAGTTGATTCGACTTTCAAGCTTGCAACATAGCATTCACGAGCTATTTTTTTATCAATATTGACAGTAACTATGTTACCTACTGCCGAGGGAAACTTCATTGCAAGGTGCAAAGTGGACATTATTGCTTTCAAGCGCTTAATGGACGATCGATCAAGCAATATGTTATAGGAAGTATTTGCATTTACCATAAAATATATGATCTTTATAGTTTTGCAAGGATAACTACCTTCTCCAAACATGGTATATAAGTCGATGAAACCCCATGTATCCACTCACTCTCCAGAAAACCCGACAATCTGGTCGTCATAGGGTTGAATTTCTGATTTTGGAATCCTCATTTTTTTTAAAGTCTTCCAGTACAAAATGTCGGTCGAGCTGCTTTGATCCACCAAGACCTTTGTGATGGCAAATTTATCAATCTTTATAGTGATAACCATGGGATCATGTTGGGCCGGACGATAGCGGTAAAATCGTCTTTTGTAAAATTAATTGGGGGAATTCTCAATCAGTCCCTGGTAGTTACTGAGTGGACCGACTAGATGGCCCGAAGGTATTTTTTACGGGCGTAACTAGAACATCCTACCCCTGCAAATCCTCCAGCGATAGTATTTATTTGTCTCGCATGACGTTTGAGACTTCTTCTTTCTAGAGAAGGACTTCGACGTGATCGTCCCTCTCGTCGAATGCTACCTCCCAGTGCAATCTCGTTGGTAATGGTATTTATGACCTCGTGAACGTCGCGTCTTGAACGATCGTTCTGTCGAGGACTTTCACTCTGAGGTCGACTCCTTCGTAAAGGACTTTCACTCCTTCTCTTTTGTTTGATAGGGCGTCAGTCATCTTCAATGCAACATGATCCTTCTCGTCCATGCCGAATGTATTACTCTTTCTGTTCTCTACAAGGGTACCTCTCCCTTTGTAGGGATTCATATAAGCTCTTGTTTGTTTGAAAAAACTTACGTAAATGATCGGCTTGGATAAGCTCTTCTATTTTGTTCTTCGGTGTCTGGTAGACTTCAGTCGTGTGCCCAAAGTTGCAATGATACCGACATTGTTTTGACATTTTGGCATTTCTCGAACTTTGTAACTTTTTCAGTGTCGGGAGTAGATCGACATGTAAATCTTCATCCATGATTTTACCCCTTGCAACATTCAATGGGGTGTAAGTATGAAATCGAGGGCCTCAGTTTTCTCTAAATCTATCAGACCAATTAGGCGTAGGTCAGGTACCCTGGTTTTTCTCTTTTCCCATATCTCTTTCGCTTTCAACTCGAACATTTTTGTGGAAATCACGTAGCTCCTCAATCTGTATGAACTTGGTGGCTCGATTCCATAGCTAGTTTATTTATCAGACTGTAGTGAATTGGCCAGGTCGGAGACCCAAGATCAAGTGATGCATGGTTATCTCCGGCATGAGGTTTCTGATGCTTAGAGAGGCTTTGCTAAATCTCTCCATAAACGTACACAAGGGTTCCCCCTTCTCCTGCCTGATGTTGAGGAGAGTTATGAAGGACATATGGTGCGGTCGGCTCGTTGTGTACTGGGTATTGAACTTTGCTGACAAAGTTTTAAAATTGCCCATCGAGTTTGATGGGAGTTGGGTAAACCAACTAAGTGCCCCACCACACCACCTTATTGTGATGTAGAGATTCATCTGTGTCTTGAAACATTCAAGTGCTCGTCCGGATCTGTGGAACCATCATAGAGTTTGATGTTAGGTCCCTTCCATTTGGAGGGGAACTATGCCTCCATGATCTTGTCAGTAAAAGGATGTCCTTTTGGATCATCATCATTGTCGGCCATACGAGCCTATTCAGTTTGTCGGGACGCCTGCTAAGTTTAAGTCTAATTCGTTGTTGTCTTCTCCTGGATATGAGTGTGATTGCCCAACCAAGACTGCTCTCTTTAATTGTTTCCGTTGAGTTTTTGCTTCATCTCTTTATTCTGCTCCTTGAGAAGGCCCACTTCTTCTTCATTTCTCCGTTGATCTTCAATGCCTTTTTGACGCATCTCCTCCATTTTGGAGCGTTTGAAACATGATGATCTTCTCTTTAGTGATTCGATTGTTGTTGACTGCATTCCTTGTTGACACAATTGTTGCTTGCCTGAAAATGTATCCTATCTTGACCCCATGGTAGGCGTCAATTGTACCTGTATAGGCAAAGTGAGCCTAGATAGTACCTCAAATTAGTTGTACAATTGGTGACGTTCCAATTGCCTTTTCGTTCCTTCATTCAAGTCTCCTCCTTTTATTGTTGGCGCTCGGTCGGGGTGGACCTAAAAAGGGTACTCCAACGATCAAGTAAGTACTCTGTGTAAAGAGTGTATATTTGCAAAACTGATTAAAACGTACCTTACACCTTTATAAAAGGTTTATTTATAGTGTTCAGTCATGAGCCCTTATTGTGATGAGCCGAATCTATTAAATATCAGTGGTTAACTGATCTATAGCATAATCCCTGATTTATAGGAAGATATATTAGTATAATGGTATATCAGTATATTTGGAGAAAATATTCAATATCTTTCAGTTAATCAGAGTTTAGCTGATTTCTCGGAGATTTCACCCGTCTTAAGCGGGACATGATTATAACTCATAAAGAACTTCCACAAATGTCGTTGTTGTCATTTAATAAGTGTCTGAAAGTGTGTTGACATGGTCGGTTAGTCACCGAGACCGAGTGACTGGCTTGTTAGATACCAAACGGTACACCTTTTAGTATGACAGAAAAAATTACTGCCTAAGTTTATGTGCATTAAAACTAAAAATAATGTATGGTTTTATTTTAAAAAGGAAATATATAACTTAAATTTTATTTTATTCATTAGGAAGAATGGATTTAACATAACAGTCTATCTTCTAATATTTATTTGGATTTTTTTTATAATAGATATAAAATCCATATGTTTCATTTGGTTTAAGTTTGTGTTGTTTTCTTATGTATGAATTTAGATTTAGTCTCTATACTTGTTTGTGTTTTTTTTTGTTTTTTATTTTTTCAATAAAATTCTTCTTATATGATTACAACTGATTGTTGTTGAATTCTGAGATATAAACCTAACGAAAACGTTAATTTTTATAGTTATGTGTAATATGAAACTTGTTTTAAAAAATATATTACTAAAAATGTAGTTCTTGATAGGAATAATGTTGACTCTATACTTCCAAGAAAACGTCATGCAATTACAATATAAAAATGATAATAATAACAAAAATGAAGAAAAATAATTAACTGATGAGTCAATTAGTTGTTTTACGTATGGTAATTACTTAGGGAAAACAATTTGAGAAATTAAAATTTGAAAGTATTTTTAGATTTTGTTTGATTGAAATAGCTTAAAGCTATTAGATGATAACGAGTTAAGAAAATATCGTTTTAATGTTTTACTCTACTTTTTCTCTTAATAATTTATCAAATATTTATTTGATCTGAAATTACAAGAAAATTATTAAATAAAATTATATTAGTTTGTTTATTTTTGTTATTGTGTTTTGTTTTTGAATGTTGTTGGTGGAATAATAATGTTTGGTAACCTAGGTTTGGTGAAAGTATTAGTAGGTAATAACTCCCCTGTGTTTTTGCTAATGCATAATAAAGAGAATGGACCATTACTCGTGGTTAGAGACAAAAACAGTGATGACCCACAGCAGTTATATATAATAATGGTTATACTGGGAAAGGTTATAGGTTTTTTACTTTACTGAAAAAGGTGTTGTACAATGGAGTATATATGGACCAAAATTACACATGCTTGCATCAATAATTTGACATTCATATTTCTCATTTATGATATAACCTTCTTAACACACAGCCATGCAAGTTGGTCTAATGTGAATATTTTTGTCCCTCACACTATATATAATATTAAAAGTTATTTAATGATTACATATGTATTCTAAATGTTTTAAAAAAATTAACAAAAGGAACAAATTTGATAGCAAAATTTTTAATTATAAATCACTTAATGACCTAATTTAATAATTTTTAGTAACTAATTAGCGACTATTATTATTAATGTTAACAATGTATTAAAGAGAAGACTATAAGTAGACATAAATCTTTGATCATTACACTAAAGAATCTATGTCATAATATTATTGTAGGACTATTATAAATAGTTTGATTATAATTATTATCATAATAAGTGTCCATTA
>Ga0123341_1006435_pt1 | contig 10627 bp, 4 predicted proteins | sample Turbeapinknodule_FD_89959 | JGI IMG/M metagenome (GOLD analysis project Ga0123341, IMG submission 89959) | Root nodule microbial communities of legume samples collected from Mexico - Turtle bean Mexico pink nodule | ecosystem: Host-associated > Plants > Roots > Nodule | place: Mexico: Nepantla...
TAAAATATATTTTTGGATTTGGAAATATATTTTAAATGATATAATTTATAGTATCTTTTTTTAATTGTATACAAATTTAAATTATATAATCCAAAATATATTACATTCCAAACATACTTAGATAATTAGTATGACAAGAAGAAAAAATAATACACTGAATATTCACAATTTAAAATATATATGGCCTATCATAATCAATTCTGGCTAATTATATCAATATAAACATCTATGGTAGAACTAAAAGTAATATTGATGTAGGTTACAATTTTGAGTATTCTAATATTAATTGTTTCATTTTCCTCTTCTTCCTTGTTGTCATATAAAAAATCATATCTTTTGAAATTAGTTTATTAAAAAAACTCTACTAATTTAAGAATTTCAATACTACCGTCATTGGATTCATTTCTACTAATATTCCACAACCTTTTCTCTTCTATTTTTTATATTATACACTTATTTTTTTCTAAACAAAAGTTGAAAGTTGGAATGAATATGAAACAACTATTAGTCTTTTTTTTATCTATTTTGATTCTCTTAAAGAATGAATGAAGAAGCATGTTTGATTCCTCTCACGGCACAAGAAAAAAATATGATTGTTCAACAAGTTTTAAGATAAGTCTTTTGGAAGTCACATCCTTAAAAAATAAAACAATAAAAAGAATTATTGGGCACTTTTGGGACACGTACCTAAGTATTGAAGGACACTAGTTTCTAACAAATGTTTTTTAGGCTCATATTTAGTCATCCAGGAAAATAACATGATAGAGGCAAACGACTTATCCCTCAAGAGGAAGTAAGTAGTAGGTGCTAACAAATATGAATGTTGCTGATAAAAAATAAAAATGAATGTTAATTTAAGTATGCATTACATTAACAACTCATTTATAATTACAATAATTTTGTTGAACTCAATAATAAGATTTTTTCTTTGATTTTTTTTACTTTGGTGTTATTGAATGCAAAATGTGTGATTTTTATTTTATGTAACTGATAAAAAAAAAGCAATATAAACAGAAATTAAATAAAGAAAATATTATCTGGATTCACTAATTTCATATAATATTAGTGGATAATTTTCTAAAATTATGCCCTAACTTTTAACTCTATATCTCTAAAAGATAGATGAATAACTGACCACTTTATTTGAACTTAATTAAATTTAAAACAGAAACTGAATAAGTACTAAATTCTCTTCCTTTAACTATACACAAGTGCATTTAATTTAATTCTAATGTTTCAATTATGCCTAACATATTGCTTCTACCTAATAAATATATCGAGCATGATTACAATGTCCAAACTCATGAGTTTCACAAGTTAATTGGTGTTCAAATATATTCTTTCATCTACCATTGAATAAATTTTAAATATAAAATAACGATAGTTAATGACAAAATGTTTAATTAAAAATTATATTACATGAATTATCATTATCAAATTCATGTATTTTATCAAAGAACATCATCAAAAGTATCTATATCTTTCTTAGCTTGATTCTATCCACAATATAGAAAAGTTAGCCCAAAAGAAAAAAAATTTATAAATATTACTTTATGTTAAGTTGTTTATGAAGTTTACTCTCTAACTATTTCTATATATAAATTTAATATTGAAAAAGGTCAACAACGTCTGGGTGGTGTAGTTGGTTATCACGCTAGTCTCACACACTAGAGGTCTCCGGTTCGAACCCGGGCTCAGACAATGTCTTACCTTCTTTTGTTTGTTTTATGTTCTTGGTTGATGCTTAAATTTTTCTTCATAAAGTTCTTTCAATTTTTTTGTTGACTTTTGGCCAGTGAAACTGAAAAGGTGTTCATTCAACCTTTAATTTCTCTTATGTTTGGTCTTGACACTTCCTATGAGACCATTAGGATTATCAGCATCATATTTCACTCCTCAACTTTACATCCTTTCTGCCAATCTAGAAAACAGTGGTGAATGCTTGTAATTTATGGAAGAATATGATGCAATATACTTTCTTCTTCCTTCTTCAGTGAAGATTTATGAGTGTCTGAAAACCTGGAGCCAATCAACTACTTCCTTATGATACAAAACTGTTAGCTAAGACATCAATGAAGTAACTAGTAATGTGCTTCTTTTAATAGACAATAAGATATAGTAGTAGTTTCAGAAATGGCCCAACAAGGAATTGATATTGTTGATATATAGAGATCAGATATATAGTTCTTAATGTTATGTTCTAAGAGTTAAGCAGTGTCATCTAACTGCTTGTTAAGGAGAGTAGTAAGAGGAGATATTTAACTACTTTGTGACAGAATTTGTCATTTTGAAAACAAGTGACATATATATTTGCAGTTCAAGGTCTGAGATCAAAGTGTTGTAGTTGAAGCATATTTTAAATTGAGTAACTAGACTCATGGGTACCATGAACTCCGTTTACTCAATGTCATTTTACACTGTTATATATCAGCAAAGAAAATTTCAATGAACATCATTTCTTCTATTTTAGGGTCTAAAAAAAATTGAGTTTTGAAGAGGAAATTACTAAATCTTTTGTGATGGTCCTTCTTAACTGCAAAAGGGTGCTTAAAGTGCTGGTGTTTTAGCACCTTAAAAGAGTATTCTAGGGGTCATCTTGTTATAATCCTTACAGTCATTTCAAGAGTTGAGAAATGAGTTTGGGTTGGTAATTGTTAATCCTTTAAGAGTGTTACAGAAGGAATAATTTTTTAATAGATCAAAACAGTGTCAAATTGAAACACTTTGATCCAATTAGATTTTTTTGTCCATCCATATCAACCACCCTAAAAAAGTCTAATAAGTAAAGTACTAACAAAGTAAATATAATATTGTAATATCTAATCATATTTTATTTTAATATCTCCTGGGGATAGATGTTCATGATTTTCAACATGTGGATAAAAGTTATTGAAGACAATAGTTAGAAGGAACTTTGTGAATATATTGACTATTTGATATTTGATTCTAACACGAATAAGAGTGAATAATTGATTTTAAACAAACTCACCAATAAAGTGAAATCAATATTTATGTTTAGACATCTCGTTGTAAGAGAGTAGAAGTAAGACGGATGATAAATTTATTATGGTAAAAGAACTTAAAAATCTCAGTTGGAACTTCAAAATATTTGATTTCATCTAAATCACTTCATTGGGCACTGAGGATAAGATAGATAGGATATTTTAATTTTATTGAAGATTTGGACACAATACATTTTTTACCACCTTCAATTGCCCTTGTATGCATAGGATGAAACTTTTTGGTGGGGAAGAAAAAATACCTTGACCTGAAGTGAACTTTTGCTATGGCAGGTAATGGGTTGTAGTTAAATGTTTGGTAATATATTGGCTTAACTTGTGAACTACAAAGGTAATGTCTGGTCTAAAAATAGACAAGTACATAAGTCTACTAATTATTTTCTATAAGCAAAGGGATCCTCAATTGGGTTATTATCATTGAAGTTAAGTGTTCCATGAGTAGGTAATTGGTTTGTTACCAAAGAGACCAGTGTCATCAGTCAAAGATAAGATATATTTTTTAAAAAAATATATATTCTTGTTGGATTTGAAAATTCTAAGCCTAAGAAGTATCGAAGAGAACCAAGGATCTTTGATTTGAACAAAGAACTCAATGTTAATGGTATAGAGAGTAATTATTTCTAGACTGTAAAATCATGTTACAGTAATGTTGATTGAGAACTTGTAGAGTCAATGTCTAGAGACTTGCCTAAATCAATATATAAACTTATTTGTTATTGTTTTGTAACTTTGGAGAATATCATATATACTTCCCCAAATAACTCATCACTTTAGAATACATTATTGATATCTAGTTGTTGTAGGTTCCATTTTTTTTTTTTGCAATAAGTTTGGGCACAAATGAGAAAGTATTCATTTGACTACCAATCAAACTTTGTACTTATCGACTAAATCATCAACACTATATTTCAATTTGAAAATTCATCTATACTCTATGTTGTGTTTTCCTACATGTAAAGGAACTAAAAAACAAGTGTTATTATCTATCAAAGCATTAATATTTTGAGTCATAACATATCTCTATTTAGGATAAGGAACTACTTGATGAGAAAATTGAGGCTCATAAGTAGTAGAATTTTGGTTTATAAAGGTTTTATATTTTGTATCGAGTTTGTCCAAAAAAATAAATTTTTTGAATGGGATAAGGGTGTGAGGTGCTAAAGCACATAGTCAAACAAATAAAAGGGTTTATTAGACACTCTAAATAATCTTTGAACAGAGGATTCAAGTTCATTAATCGAGACATTGATGTTTCATATACACTGAGGCTCTTTAGATTAATGAACCAAAAGTATCTAAGGTCAATCATCACTGATGGACAAAAGAATCACCTTATCATCACAAAGGAGAAAAAATATCTAGAAAAAGTCACTTTCTAGAAAGAAAAAACTATTTTATGAAAGAACACCTCCATTAAAATAAATAAATAAAATTGCTTAGTATCTAGATTGTATAATTTGTATCCTTCATGACCTCTAGGATAACAAAAAAATTGTTGGAATGACTTGAGAAGTAAATTTGTTTATAGAGAAAGACAAAGTTTATGCATAAGTCATATATCCAAAAGAGTGTAATGATTGATAATTAGGTTTCAATTGCTATAGAACATGATAAGGTGAGGTGATTTCTGTTATAATATTAGAGAAAAAATCTTGTTGATTAGAAGAACAGTAGTGGAAACACACAACTCCAAAATTGGATTGATAGTAATGTTAATTTCTCTTAACTACTAAATTTTATTGAGGTCTCTTCATACAAAAAAAAGTTTATGTACATTGCCTACTATTAATAGAAAATCAGTAATTACAATCTCTTTTGTTTTATCAAACCTGAGATATTTATTGTTGATCCGAAACTGAGGTTTAACCATCTAAAGAATTGTTTTATAATATTTAACAGAGTCATACTTTTAAAAATATTCCAGCAATACGACTACAATTGTTAATTTACTATTTTAGAAAAAATTATCATAGTAAGTAAAATAATAATAATTGGAATACTTTTTTAGTGAATTGAAGGATATATTTTAAATTTAATAAGAGAACAAAATTTATTTGGGAATACAAAAATAATGTGAAATATGAAAAAGAATTTCATTACTAAAAAATGGAAGGACTTTATGAAAGACGTATATAAATGTAGAATGTTAAACAAAAATATTATTACAAACATTAGTAATTTGAAAAGGAAAAAAAATAGGATATGTATTAATAGTAAAGGAAATAAAATAACTATTATTTGTAATATCTATTTATATTATTTACTACAATATTAATAGACTGGATAATACAATAATTTCATCATATATTTATAAGATTGAAAACATTAAAAAAAATTAGCTATACAAACATTAATACCAAAATCAATAATTCAACTCTTTTAATAAATAAATGATAAAAATAGCCACACAAAAAAGCTAACCATTGCAAAAACTAATATCTAAAATAGAGATATCATACTATAGTAATGGACCATAAGACATTCAATATTTCATTTATGATATTTATGAAAGTAAAAACCGAAAAAAAAGAGTAAAAATATAATTGTTATATACAACAGTGTTAACATATTGAACAAATTTGAACAGTAAAAGATTAAAATAACTTATTATTTGTATATAATATCTAGTTATATTTAATTTCTAATAACTAATAAGGAAGATTTTTTTTTATTACAAGTCAAAACCTTAAGGATAACTCTGTAACAAAGTTATCTAGTCATGTGTAGGATTTAAAGACTTAATAAATTATTAAATTAAGGAAGCTATGTGTAGCACGCCGCCATCAAAAGTCATGTGTTTGGTTGGCTTAGACCATTCACAAGACAAAAGTTAAGATTTGTTGCAAAGTCAAATAATGAAGCCACCGACAACTACGAAAATTTGATGCAATAGTGTCCGTTAATGTTTGGATAAGATTGAAAACAGTTATGACTTAATACTTCTTAACCGGTCAGATTAACCTTTTAGCACACGTGTCTGAATAGATTATTCAAACATTTATACTCATAATTATCTGAGTGAAAGCATCCAAAACTATGAAAATTTGATGCAATAGGATCAGCTAACGTGTCTGGCTAAGATTGGAAGCAACTCCTACAATTCAGACTTCATAATTCGGCAAATCAATGAAGCTACCATTACCACTCGGTGAAAGTTGTATGCTAATATTTATGTCAATAGTAATTAATTGAGTTTGAGTTCCAAAGTTAAATGATGAAGGCACCCAAAACTAAGAAATTTTGCTGCAACAAAACTAAACTAGCACCACGTGTTTGGGTAAGATGGAAGGTAAAACATTTAATGGGGACAGAGAAAGTAGGGATAAATTAAAAATTAAGAATTAAAACACAGTTCCAATTGCACATGGAATAACTAAAGTAACTTGTACAAAAATATATTATGAGTGAACATAAAATAAATTTTCTTTATAAATGAAGTGTGAGCATTATTAATATTTTTATAAATTAAACATTTTAAAAAGTTTTACCAAAGAAATCTAGATATTTTAGTAGTTAAGACATATTTTAAAATAAGAAGAAAAACAGGGTTTGTCTATCTATACATGCATCCCATTATAAATAGACCTATTGTTGAGTTCATTGTGGTGGTGAAAGAAGAGACTCTATTAGTTATAGAGTTTATGGTGAGAGAGATGGAACTTAAGATAAAAGTGTTGCTGAAAGTAGCTTCTTTGCTTTTCCTCTTAGGGTTCGTTTCAACAACAGTTTATGCAAATTATGAAGTGAAATCCACAGAGAAACCGTGCTGTGACAACTGTCCATGCACGAAATCAATTCCTCCACAGTGCCGTTGTGAAGATATCGGAGAAACATGTCACTCTGCATGCAAATCATGTTTTTGCACACGCTCCATTCCTCCACAGTGTCGTTGCGCTGACATTACCGACTTCTGTTATGAATCATGTCATTCCTATGAACCAACCAAAGCTCACTGAGAATGTGCAGAGATAACTCACTGCAGAGTTCATCAACCATTTCAATTCCTGTATGAATGCATTAGTATAATTTATAACTATATATTTAAATAAATGAAAGTATACATGCATTCTATATATTTAAATAAATGAAAGTATACATGCATCTTCCGGTGAATTGTTGATCATTGTGTTTCTTTTAGTTTTGTTTTTCTTCTATGTTTTCCTTATTTATATTTTAGTTTTGCTTTCCTTATTTATATTGCTTTGTGGTTTTGTTTTTCTTCTATGTTTTCCTTATTTATATTTTAGTTTTGCTTTCCTTATTTATATTGCTTTGTGGCGCTTTAAAAGGACATACCCTAGGTTGTGATAATCTTACACAAATTTGATATGCTGTTTAAACAGCTGCAAGTTCTAGAATTAGGTTGCTATATATCTTAGTTCTTGAAAACAATAAGATTGAAAACATTCTAAGAAATCGTCATTCATTCTAGTTCAAACTTAGAAGATCATGTAATTTTAAACAATAATATTGATATATTTTTAATAAACAAAGACAATAAATAACTAAATTTAAAGACTAAAATGAGTAAGACTTTGTTTTGAATAGGTTTTCTTACTTTTAGAGCTAAAGAAGTGGTTTGATCTAAACCTAAATGAGAGAGGTACTACTATTCTCTTTTACTTTTCAATGATACTTACAACTTATACAGGTTAATTAACAAAGACTTCAATGTTTGTATAAATACTTTCTTTGATTGAGAAGAAAATAAGAACATGCAGAATGCCTATTTCTTTCTTTAGCAATGTAAATATCATTATTTATTTGAAATATCAAAGTTGGGTTGGCAATATTCCAGACTGCAGTCAAACAAACCACATACGAAGGAACATAAAGATCACGAAAACATCATACATTACTTCAGATGCATACTCTTTTTTTTTTTGAGAATTTTTTTTTATGTAAGATATGGTTTGCATGATGAAAATCTAACCAATCTCAGAACCACTGCAGCATCTGTCAAGTGTCTTGTTATATCTAAATAAAAGTTTCATAAAAGAAATGTTCACGATAACCACTTATACTCTTTAGTTCTACCTGACCATCAATAATAGGGGTTTCAAGCTCCAAAGGATTACTTAGAAACTTTTCCAGATCGAAATTCTTGCTTTGACCTACCGCAATAGACAGGTTCTTTGCCTGAAAAGGTGATGAAATTCCAGCCAAAAGCGGATCCTCCAACTATATATGTCCCTGGTAGACCATCTTCAACCTGCTGCTTCTGAAAGCCAGGAACTGGTGGAGTAAGCTTAATTTCAGATGGTCGTGCAAATGATTTCTCTACTTGAATCTGCTCAGAAAACTTGACATATGGAGCCTTCATCTGGACATCTTGCATGTTCTTAGACTTCGCCAGTGAATCCGCTTTCATGCTTTCATATAACTTGATCACAATCTTCAGCTCTGCAATTGAAGTCAAAAGGCATACTTCAAGCTACCACATGTAGTACTTTTACACCACTTACCCTAAAACTACCAGAAATCATAGACATGGTGGCTCAGTGGAGAAACCCATATAAATAAAATAGACATAATATAACAAATATATCCTTAGGATTTGATTATTTGATCAATCATGTAATATAATTTTGACTGGATGAGCATAGGTCCTACCTATATGCCAATCATTAAGCACATGAATCTCCTCCATACAGACAAAATACAATTGTTTCTTTTTTTCAGAGGACATACCAAATATAAATAGACATATTCAATATATTGTCCAATTTCATCGTCAGAAGTGTAATATATATATAATTTGATTATTTAATCAAACATGTAATGAATATAATTTTGTGTGGATGATCTTACGTTGTTGAATTTCATGGGATGCCTTGCAATTTTTGTAGTCAGGAGTTCGGAGAAGCTTCAAAATCAAACAGCAATGTGAGGAACTTCATACAGTGTTTCAAGTGAAGAAAGGACACTCTACACACCAGATAAAGGGAAAGAAATACACTGGAAATTAACTCAATCTATCTGAACTATTACGAAAATGACTCAATAGTTCACACATCCAAATCAGTTTCAAAGATAATAACTTGTTAAAATGGTAACTAAAAACTCATAACACCACCTTGGATCATATAAAAGAAACTAGTACCTCAGTACATGATAGTATAGATCAATATAAAGTCAATATGAGTCAGTTAATGAAGCATCTACATAAGATGTACATGCAAGTATGCAACAATAAGAGATGTTCTCACCTTCTTGGTTCCGACCAAAACATAAAGAGGAAAGTTCCAAAATTTGCTGAATCAGCAGGTAAAGTGTACATGTTTTATTTGTTCCATATTCATATTTTGGAAAAGAAATACTTCAAACCAGAGACTTGTCTTGGCCAATTGGTATTCAGACTAGTTTGCTCTGTCGAGCTGATGTTCTTAACTTTCACTTCTTTTCTTAAAGATTAATTTCTTAATTAGGATTAGTCATATTAAGCATGATATTTCTTATTAGAAAATGGATAAAAACTCTATAAAAGGTCATTATTACCAATCTATACTTCAGAAATCATCTATTACCAGGTCATTATTCATTACAAATACCTATTAAAAAGCTAACTTAAGCAAATTAAGAGTGTGTGTTTATGTGTAAATCAAGGTACTTGAAATTTGTTTGATTTTTCAGGTCGTTAATGTTGGACTTGAGACTTCACATAAACTTAATCACAAATTATGCCTTTTCTTTGCATAGTAAACTCTCTTTCAAGGAAACAAAATTTACAATTAAACACAAAACAACTATAAGAAAGATTATTTATGATAAAAAAATGAGGGAAGGGACCTTAAATTATGTATTTGCAAATCTCTCCTCAACTCTTCTTTAGATTGATACCATATTAACCCAAACAAAGATGCACGCGCACAAATTATATAAGACCATGTTAACTAATCTTAACTTGTATTCAAAACAACCAAGAAGATCACCAAATATAAAAAATACCGTGATTGTAAGGTGGAAGAACAGGTAAGAGGCAACAATAATGAAAAGACCTTGGATACCCGCCATACTTCAATTGTTTTACTATTTGAAACTTTGAAATGAACACATTTGGAATTAAAGAGTTTAGAAACGCAAGTTATTTAATAAATTCCAGATACAAGATACTGAAAACAACCTAGTAGTTAGTTCCAGAATCTTTAGAACTCCATGCAACTATTTCGATCGGAACATCTCCAATTCATTAATCTGTCCTGCTAAAAAAATCATATCCTATATTTTGGATCCGGTACTGATCACACATTTACCCTAGTTCCACCACCTTACGAATTACATGAAAAAGTTCACTCCTTTCATCCTAAAAAATGTAAGATTAAAATTATTTGCTTAAACAAAATATTCACCCCAAAAAACCCATCAGAAACCCTACTAACTAAATATTACAAAAACAAACGCGAAACTCGATATGAATAATACCCAAACACAAAAGAGTACCAAAGGAACAAGAGGAGTAAACTTGAGATTTTCACAGCAACTAGTCACTTTGAAAATTGAAAAAGACAGAGAGAGTTAAAACACAAGCCAACTAGTTTCATGAACAACTATTACATTATATAAACAAGAAAAAATGGTTACTGTACAAAAAAAAAAAAAAAAAAAAA
>Ga0123341_1006436_pt1 | contig 10626 bp, 7 predicted proteins | sample Turbeapinknodule_FD_89959 | JGI IMG/M metagenome (GOLD analysis project Ga0123341, IMG submission 89959) | Root nodule microbial communities of legume samples collected from Mexico - Turtle bean Mexico pink nodule | ecosystem: Host-associated > Plants > Roots > Nodule | place: Mexico: Nepantla...
CCCACGTGCTCATTAAAAGTTTCAGGGAAAGTTTGCCAAGGTACGCGTTAATTCAGTTAAGATTCGAATGTTCCAAGGAATGTTTTTATACGCCTTCAATGCGCTTTAACGCGCTTTAAAGATTATAGGTGTATAAAAAGGGACCTTGGGGCATTTGAACAGGGACCGAGTTTTAACCTAATACACAGAGAAAACCCTAGTTGTATTCGCGGCACACTCACAGTGAGCACAAGGCAATTAGGGCAACACAGTTCTAGTTACGTAGTTTCAATCATTCAGTACAGTTTCTTCGACCACCTCCCAAGGGTGTGTCATTTTGATGTTTCTCGCTAGCTGACTTGATCGTCGGAGTGCAAACGGCCGCGAGGGCGCCCTTTTATTCACTTCTCTTTTTAGGTGTGTTTGACGGAGCAAACGAAGGTGCCCTAGCTCGCAAGGACAAGCCACGCGCAAAGACGATCCCGGTCAACCGGCCGGAACATTTTCTATTTTGGTTTTCATTTTTAATTGGTCCTAATTAGTTTCTTTGGGAGAGAGGGGTTTTAAAATAAACTTATGTCCTTGGAAGTTGAAAGAAATCTTATTGGTATGACCATCATATAATTTTTTTCTATCATATTGCTAATGCCTTCCTAATAAAATGTGTTGCTTCCATTGGCACAATATCACATAAAACCTCATTTTTATATTTTCCTATAGTAAAAGTTATGAGAACTTGTTAACCATAATTTCACCCTCTTCACTAAGCCATTGTGTTTTATAGAACTTTGTATGAGAGATAGTGAGTAATTCAAGCTTCTCCACTACTCTTGTACTTGATACATTAGCACAACTACCCTCATCTATGATTATGGAACATAACTTGTATTTGATAAGGCAAGGGGTATGAAAAATGTATTCTCTTTGGGTTTCATCAAAAGGTTTTTTAATAGTACCCAACATTCACCTTACCACCAATAAGCCACCTTCACAAAGTATCTCACATTCATTTTCACTTGAAAGGATAAGGGAGTTAGACCTAGAAGATTGATCATTATTGTCACTTACTACTATTCTCCCTTTTACCATCATGGTTCTTTTGTTAGGTCAATTTGCTGCTATATGACCAAAACCTAAACATTTAAAACATTTTTTATTTGAAGTTTTGATTGGGGATTTAGTTCTAGAAGGAGAAGGATTGTCTTTAGAAGTTTGTGGAGTGGATTCTTTAGACGAAGTGGAAGGATTATAGTATTGTCACTACGTTTCATTCAACACTAATTTCATTTTAATCAACCTAGTTTCTCCATATTATATTATATCTCTATTTTACACTAATGTATATAATTCAAAAGTTAAATTAGTAGTTCAATTTTAGTGGAGTATTTCTCTCCTATTATGCAATCTAAAACTCAATTTATTATGAGTATAAATTATATAATTTAGAATGTTACAATTAATCTTTTAGATTCTAGAATTCATAACTACATTGAATGTGAAATTATTATTTTAAATTGTTCAATTAAAAAATCTTTCTCGAATTGCAAAATAAAATAAAAACTCAAAAAACAATATCACTTTTATTATCGACAGAATGGTTTGAAAAAGAAAACCAAGAACTTACTCAAAAGAGCTAGGTCAACCTCTACAAAAACCTTCACCTTCGATAACTCCACTATGTCAAATGTTCAAAACAAGAGTTCAAAAAGGAAGGCACCAACTAATGAAAAGCATCAATGGAGATTTTGGAGGTTGAATAAGTTATAGCAAAAAGACAAAAATGAACATTCAAAAAAATGGGAGGAGCAAGAGGAAACATAGAATTTAGGGTTTAAGAAGAAAAATGGAATTTAGGGTTTAAGAGGAAAAATAGGGTTTAGGGTTTAACATGCCACTGAGGCTTTTTTACTCTCCTTTTGTAGTTCCTACTCGTGACACTTGTCTCTCGACTTGATTCCTCCTTTTCTGAAAACAATAATATAATCAAGTATAAAACATGCTATTGGTATTGTTTTGATATTTCTATTTTGAAAAACTATCTAATTAAAACATTTATTTGAAATAAAATTCTACCCTTATTGTTTTCTTCTAAAACTTCATTTCTCAAGTTACCCATAACTTGTGTGACAAAAAAGAAAAATAAACTAAGAAAAATGAAATCCATTAGCGGTGTAGCATAAGAAAGAGCCCAAGATAGAAATTAGTTTTGCAAAATTGCCTCATTCTTGTAAATAACTTGTAAGTATAATCTATATATAAAAAAAAACCTACAGTAATATATATAAGCAAACAACGTTTCAAGATGCTTGCATTCTCCAATCAGGATCAAAGAAAATTTCTACAAGTATAATGTAACATTGAAATTTGAAGCTGATAAAAAAGACAGAAATCTGAAACAACACATACATCTAAGACGCTTGCATTCACTAAAAGAAACTTATCCAAAGTTTTCAAACACTATCTACAAATTCACGAAAGGCAGAAGGAAGAAAAGGAAGAAAAGGAAGTGAAGTATGATGAATTCTTGTGAAGTTTGCATGATACATTGAATTAAGATATAACGTTGACCCACAAGAAAAGTGAAGCTCCTTTGCTGAACAATTACTGGAGCGAAGAGAAATTGAAATCACATTTTTAACCACTTTGGTTTAACAAGCTTTTTCTCAGCAGGTTTGCGTTGTTCAACAGGAGGATGTGTTGCCACTGCAGGTTCCGGTTCTGACTGTACTAAAGGCTCAGATTGTTGGCCTTGACCATTAGCAGCATGCAGTTCCTTCAAAGATAATATATCTTCTTCAAGGTAAGGACCAGTGCTACCTAAACAACCCATCAAATAACCTGGTCATTATTTAATCTCTCATACAAGGTAGACCTTAATGGCATATGATGTGAAAAAATAATTTAAGCTACTATCAGTTATATATTGCTCAATGCTATACGCTTCACTGCATTTACTTGATGAAGAGACATGTTATGAAATTTTTTTTGGAGGGATACATATATTTCACATGTTAGGCAACAATACAATTGCATTACAGTACCGAAAGAGACTAAATACAAAATCTCAAACAGATCAGATACAAAATAAAATACACTAGAGTACAACTAAAAATTGAAGGATTTGAACATTGAATGAACTTTAAAACCAACCTACAAATACTCTAAAAATGTCAACTTAAAAAATGGTCCCACATGTGAAGAAACCATGGGATTTTTATAAATACCAAGCAGGTCAATTTGAGTAATTATGACATGAAAATTTGGTCCTCCATAGATTAGTACTGATATAATAATCAGGTGATAAAATACTTCACCCCTAAATTGGTCCTCCATAGATTAGTGTCACAACATGTCCTCTTCTGTTGCTAATTCAGTCTCCATTAGAAAAATATGCAGACATTTGAGATATTCAAAGAATTCATTAGGAAACAAAAGTTTCTGACACTAATCATCCAAGGATTTAGGGGCTTACTCAGAATAACAGGGCACTCAAAGGACTTTAAAGCAAGGTAATTCTGAAAAAAGTATTCTCATGACAGGATGAACTTACCTTTTGGGACATGGTACGAGAAGTAGACAATGGCTCCAGGACAAAAGCCAGCATCATAAAAATTCTGAGACATGTCTTTCATGATCTTTTTAGGCGGAGTAGTATCTGCATCATTCAAAGTTAATATGATTTATTTTTCAAATCATATCCAAAGCAACCTTTTACTGGTTAATAATTTATAATCAAGAGATGTTTCATACTAAGCCATGCTAAACTAATGGTAAATGAGTAAAGGGGATTTGAATTATGCTATAAAGGTTGGTACAAATTCTATGCATCATATATCATTCAAAATTTAATCATATATAAATACTAATATGCCTACATATATAGAATGGCTGCTCTGGCAGTGCAATAACTTTAGTCAGGACATCAATTAAACTCTGGACTGTTTCTGATGGGTGGAAGGTAGTCTCCAATGTGTGATTATCTGGGAATCGAACTCTAATTATAGCCTGCAGAAAAGCCCAAACAAACTTAAAAGATGAATTTCTTTTTTACCAATCTGACTTATTCATTCCAGCCTTCATAAAGCATTTATGAACAGTGAAAATATATCCCACATGGAACAGATCAAATTTCCTAATTATTTTTTTAAATAGATAAATTCAAAATTTCTAATCCCTAAAACTCATTGGAGTGATTCTCTCATCCTTGTACGTTTTGATACTGTTATCATGGAAACATAACACATAGTATTCACTATTTTCAATCTGAACTCCAACTATAACAATAATCATAGTAATAACAACAATGATGAAATAATAATGAAGAGAGGGTGTCAGACATTACCTTCGTCATTTCTGACCTACGCGCTGCCTCTTCGGCTTCTCGGATTTTTCGAGTTTTCAAGAATTTATCTGAGAAAATTCCATGCATTTAAATTTTAGTGTAATGAAGGGAATATTATTTTGTCTAACCAATTCCATACGTATAAGAACTTAACTGTTTAACATCACCCTTTTAACAAGTATTATCACCCATGAATTGCAAACAAAAACAAAATACATACAATAGCATTTAAAAAGCCAAAAGGTAGAAGATAAGAAAATTTAGATGATGGTTTAAACAGCATATAATAAGATATGGCACTTCTAACTTCCTAAACCTGCAAACAAATGGCTTGTTGACCATTGACTAGATAATAATTTTTGTCCGTATATTTACTTTAAAGATTAACATGCTAGACATCACTATGGGAAATGACATCCAAATTAAGTTGGTACCTCAAAGTCTACTAATCATTTGCAGCATGTCAAAGTATATTAAAAAGAAAGAAAATACAAACAAGACCCGAGGAAACCAAACCAAAAGCACTTGTCCTCATATTTTAATTTTTCCTTTTTCAACCTGATTAGATTATCAACTTTTAGAAGTAAACAGTAAATTTGTCAGGTAATGATCAAAATGGAAATGAAAAGAAGGGAACTAAATTCCCCTGTTTGAGAGTTTAAAATAGATAGGAGGGAAATGGAAGAGAAGAGGAATCATTTTTCGTCATTTCCCCTTGAACATAAAAATATCACTTCCCTACAAACTGGGGTGGAATGAGGGGAAACACAAAGATAATGGAATGTTGTTCTGTTAGCAGAATGGTTGCTTTGTCCCATGCCTATTCTTCCCATCCCAGATTATCCCATCCTTTTATGTTCAGTGTCATTAATTAAATAGATCCATACAAAGAGTAAACGAGAAAGTGTACATCAATGCAGATGCATAAGCATACAAGACCTGTAATCTTATTAAGGTAAATGTTCAACTCAGAAAATTGGTATATTCCTGAGATGAAACAGGGCATAAAAATAGTGTATCATAAGTGGTAAATAAAATTTTACTTTGCTCGTCGAATAATTAGTAGTATCATCATTACCTTCCTTTTTAGCTGCCAAAATTCTATGATAATCTTCAGCAGTAAACTCATAGAAGTCATCAGTCAACTCTTCTAGAAACCAAATAATAAACAAAAGTTTAATCAGGATATTTGAGAAAAAACCAATATCAATGAATGAAATTTTCAAGGAATGCTTTTCTAGTGCCTTGGGAGTGTCTATAAGATAGGGTGCAATTACCATTGGATAATGCTGCATTTGATGATGAAGAAACAAATGTTTCAAAAACACAGATCTCTCGCCCAACTCTTTCTTTCAATGCATCAAGCTTGATCTGCTTCAACAAAATAATGGTGAAGGAAATATCATTGAAGTGCAGAAAGCAGTAAACCTGAACCAGGAAAATTTTGGTAGCAGTACAAAAATATATAAGTTAAGCCATACATGAGATAGAAATATTCGCAAAGCCTCATGGAAGATCAAAGATAATAATGATTTCTTAGGACATGGAGAAGGACTTCCCCGTTATTAATTTAACAAGTCCAAAGAACCAAGAGTACTTTTATTTTGGATCAGAAGGGCAATCGTTTTGAGTGCTGATGTTGCAACTTGAATTCCACATAACACAACTCAGTTCATGGCTGGGTTCACACATGTAACCAGTTTGGTCATGCACGAACAGATTCTGAAAATACACTAAAACTGCATTCAAAAAATTGGGCCAGAAGGGAGGGAATAGCCTCTCTTAACCCTCCACTGTGATTGACACACAGCAATTTAGAAAGAAACCTTATTTTTCCTTTGTTTGTTATCTGCCTCTCCCTATACCCCCATAGAGCTACATGCACTTCATATATTCCATGTCTCCTACTATTTTATTGTCGGTTGCACTAAACATGGAAGGTTTGGCTGGTAATTGTCCCCTGCCTCTACCTTGGTATTTTTACGCTTATTGTTTCTACCCTAAACAGACACAGAAACTCCTGAAAAAGACTCCAACACAGCCTCAAAAAGGGAACAGACAGGAAAATTGAGTTCAAACAAGATAAAAAAGTCAAGAGTCAAATTTGAATGGTGGTGCATGAGATTCAATTTTTTCATTTTAACAAATGAAATCCCAAATCAATCCCGAAGCCTGGGTCAAAACAGCCATGCTAGAATCAGAAAATCTCAAATTTTATGATCTGATGAGGAAGATCAGCTAAACCAAGTTACCTCAAATCCAGAACAGAGGGCTGAAAACTCACAAAATTACGCAATTCTACAATCTAGGTCATGATTTTGACAACGAAGATAAGGATAATGGTGGTAACAATAATATGGTCTCAATAGGACTGATTACTTTTTCAAATGCTTTGTTTGGATAGGAATATTCAAATTTATTGAATTTTTATTTTCTTGTTGGATATGGCATTTCTATTAACACCAAAGTTATTTTAATATTAAACAATATTTTATAATTTAAAAATATCATTTGGTGATATTTTTCCATCGACTTTTGTTGAGGCTATTTTTCGATCAAAGTTTTCCAAGAATTGTTTAGCTAATGTCATCAAGGGTTTTTCTCAATTGACATTAGTTGAGATTATTTTCGTTTGATGCCAACAATTATGTTTTGCTGACATCGGTTAGGGTTATTTGTTGACGTCATTGGTCAAGGTGTTTTTGGCCAACTTTTTTAACTACATTGGCTAAAAAATTTGGCCAAATGATGTGGGGGGAAAAAATCTTAGTCAAGGTGTGTTGAAATTTTTCCCAATTGACATTAAAAAAATACCTGACCGATGTTGTAAGAAAATAGTAATGGTAACGTCAACCAAAACATAACTCTAACAATATCGACCAAAGCATAACTCTGATAAACATCAAGAAAATACTTGAAAAATAGTCCATTTAACATTGGCTAAGGAAACTCAGACTAATGTTGATTGAGAAATGACTCTAGTCTAAATCAACAGAAAAATAATCCCAACAAATAACCTATATCAATATCAGCTAAAAGATCCTAACTTACAGCAGGCAAATAAACAGTTCCACTCACACCATTAATAAAAAAAAGAACTCAAGTTTATATCACTCAAAAGTAGCCCTGCCAACTTCCTACGACATCCCAACCAAGACCAAGCCAGTGAGAAAGTATGAAGAGAAGAGACAGAGATGTGAAACAAGAGAAAGCACAATGATTTCAAATTCTTACTTTTTAGGAAGAATTTAAAAGGGAATGGATCTGGCAAACCAAATTCCTAAGTGATGGAATGATTGATGAGAATGTCGACCATAGAATTTCTTTGTGGAGAGTTTAACAAATGAAAGAAAGACTCGCTAAAAGTTATAGAAGAAAACACGTAGCCAACCCTACCAAAGTGGGAGATGGTTGCTGTAGTTAGTGAATATAAAATATGAAAGAATGCATAGTGTAATCCACAACCTTTTCTTGCAATTGTATGCAAAATAATTCTATGTCAAGGCTGGCTGAACAGCAAAGGAATCTAGAAAAGGTTGTGGATTAATCTACTGTACTGAAAATTAAATTCCAAAAAGTGATATTTTTAGGCCAAATAAGTGTATTATTACAAAAAAGAAAAAGGTAGATGGTAGTCAGAAGATTTGAACAGCTACATTTAGCATTAGTACACTAAGTAAGTCCCATCCTAACATTAAGCTTATAAAGCAAGCACACTTCCGATCCCAACACCAACACGCTCAAAAGCAAAAACAGAAACAACACAGCAGAAAACAAGAGAAACACAAGATTAAGTTTAGCCATCTTAATACAATGCAAAGGTTGAACCAGCTAATCATAAAAGGACAATGATGATGTTTTGTTGCTCTTGGCTCTATTCCATGAGCAAGCTCTAAACTTAATTGCATCCACCACTTTTTCCAAAAAGTGATTAAAATCAAATTGATGAGAAAGACAGAGAACTAAAGGAGATCACCACAAGGGTATATTTTACATTTTCCGTCCCATTTTAAGTAGCACAATTAATTGATCAGTTCTTCTGTTTTTCATCCTTAAAAATTTTCGTTCATTGGTACCTTGTTAGTAAATATCACTATCAATTCAAAAACACTGGAATAACATAGACAGCGCTGAGAACAAAAATATTTTGCTTTCCAAGGATGTAAACAATTCAATAAAAAGACCTTGCCAAACCCACCAAAAAATCTTCAATACACGCAATAGAAAGTATTAAAAATTGATTTTTTCTATTAGGTACATGTTAATACCTATCAATGTCAATTCAAAAACGCTGGGAAAACATATAGACAGCGCTGAGAACAAAAATATTTTGCTTTCCAAAGATTTAGACGATCAAATAATAAAAAAGAAAGTTTGAAATAAACCCACCAAAGGACTCTTGAAATAATAAAAAAAAGGCAAGAATAAATCAAACCCAGATCAGAAAAGAAGAAGAATAGATTATCAAAGAGATGGTGACAAAACAAAATACCCAGAAATCGCAGAATAACAAAGAATTCAAACAAGAAAAAAAGAAGAAGAATTAGTGCAGTAACAGAAGAGAGAAACCTTGGTAGCAGCTTCAGTGTCCATGTCGGTGGAAAATTTGTAGGTGGCCCTTCTCTTGGTATTAGAAGTTAGTATGAAGGAACCCACGACCATTATAAGTGATATGAAACCAAAACTCTTAATATTGTGAAAATTGTCTTCTATGACCTGTTTCACTCTTCTCTCTCCTCTCTCTCACCTTTTTATAATAATCTCTTTGGATCATCACTTGATTATTTTCTTCTTAGATATATGGTAATAGGGTAGTTTTACAAATTTAATTTAAATAAGAAGCACTAAATTCTTTTTATTTTCTTTTTCACGGTTTCACAAGTTTGGTATTCTTTATACGCAAGTAAGGGTTGCACCTCATCATCATCTCCCGTGCTAAAGTTTTCTTTGAGAAGATTATAAAAACATTTGAATGTACATCTTGGTTAGATTCTTTAAATTTAATATTTCGGATTTAGGTTTTGTATAACACACTGAGTTTTAATAGTAAAAGTATTAAATTATATATTTAAATCAACTTTTTAACCTTTGACAAATTAAAAGGTAAATAAAAATATATAAAATGTGATTTTTATAAAATTTTACTATTTGAAGCCAAATTTATAAGAATAATCTTGCATGGTGAAATCTAATTAAAATAAGATAAGATTTTATGAGAATACTTTATAAAAATTTACATTGAAAATATTTTTGAACATATTCAATTGAGATTTAAAAGACTTTAAAAGATTTTTTTTTCTCATAAAAATAGGTTGTGTAATATTCAATTGAGGTTTTAAAATATTTAAAAAAAAATAAGTTATGCAATATTCAATCAAGATTCATAAATAATATCATATTTAATAAAGACTATCAAAATCATTTTCTAAAGGGAAACAAATTTAATAATATTTAATTGAGATTTTAAAGAATTTATAAAGAAATTTTTTTTATTTAAAGTTACACAAATTTCAATTAATTATTTATAGAAGACCTTTGCGGATCAACAACTAGAGTTATGATCAGGAAGATATACAAAAACAGAGAGTTAGGTGACCTCAATAGGTCTAAGTTCTTATAATCATGGATCAAATTTTAGTTTGTATATTTTTGTATAAGATAGAATAGGTTTTCTTGGCCTTGTAGTTGGCCAAGTAGAATAGACTTTTGTGTTTGTATTTGAGCCTACAATATAGTAAGGTTAGAATTAAGGTTTCCTAACCTAATTAGGGTTTCAGTTTCAAAGGTACAAGAGGAATCCTAAGCTGATCATGAGTGGAGAAGGGTGAACCATTAGGGTTTGGATGCACACATTTCATGCCTCACTCATGTGTGAAGCATGGCACACGTGGCACCCAAGTTTGAAGCAATTCAAACTTGTTTTTTCCTCATATTTCTCCTCTCTTTGACCAAATTTTCTAGATATAATATAAGTACTTATTGTAATTCCCAACTTTGAATAAGTAATGAATTGTTGCCCAAATGGCCTCTTACTTGTTCATGGATTTTCTCTAGGTTAATCTCCTTTTTTTGACCTAACCTAGACTCCTTTCTAATTGAGTTGGCATCTCTCACTAGATTTCCACCCTCTTCTCCCCTTTGAAACACTTCACTACAAGAATAGCAATTACCTACCGCAAAAAATCCACCGTCATCACAGACCTCGCGTACCTCTTCCTCTGTGATGCGGTGCATCCACCCCCTGAGAAACCCCCTGCAATGGTGTGGATTTCCCCGTGCGTAGGCATCTCGTGCTGCTGAGCCTC
>Ga0123341_1006437_pt1 | contig 10626 bp, 7 predicted proteins | sample Turbeapinknodule_FD_89959 | JGI IMG/M metagenome (GOLD analysis project Ga0123341, IMG submission 89959) | Root nodule microbial communities of legume samples collected from Mexico - Turtle bean Mexico pink nodule | ecosystem: Host-associated > Plants > Roots > Nodule | place: Mexico: Nepantla...
ATATATATATATATTAACCTGTTCTGATTTTAATAAAAAATAAAATATTTTTTTTTCATATCTTTTTGGTATTTTCTCTTTTATTTCTTACTATAATTTTTTATCATAGTATTTGTAAAAGGTAAAATAGTATTATTAAATATTTCATATTGATAGTGGAGAATTAGAGTAAAATCTCTTTGTTGACATCCTAATGAATTTGCCAAAAACTTTTATACATAATTAGTAAAAAATCATAAATTATCAATATTCATTTATGTTTACCGAGTCAAACTATTATTAAGTATACATATTTAGAAAGTGTTTATCTTAATCTTAAGTGGTGTTTGAGAAAAAAATTATACACTCAAACACTATTTTTGCTTAAACTAAATTAAAATTTTATTTATATAAATCGTCATTAGAAGTACAATTTTAATATTTTTATTTTTTTAATAAAAATATTGCATAATGACACTATTTTTTTTTATTTTTTAATAAATTGATCGAAAGTCGTAGATGAAGGAACAACTTCTTTGTTCTTAAAAACAACTATTAACAAATACCTTGTAAAGTCTTTAACAAAAAAAGATAAAGAGAAATGTTTCCTTTGTTAAGTTCAAGATATGTCTCTAATCAACATTGTATGCACTATTTGCAAATTGACATGCCTTTTAGTGGCTCCAATTTTATAGGAAACACAATTGCGACGCTAAGAGGACCATAAGCACTATTGTTTCTGGGACATCTTATTAAAATGAAGAAGTAGTACCTTCATACACAATTTTTATTTAATTTATTTCAAAATAAAAAATTGTATCATTATACACAACTACTATAGTAAATTTGTGTTCTCCCTGACAATTTATGTAAAGGAAATTATAATATAATTTAAGTAGAAGTCATATTTGATTACACAATTTTTTCATTTCAAAGTTATCACCTTAAACTTAACTTATCATTTTTCATAAAAAATAATAAATTTACCCGTTTAATAAATTTTAAAAAAATTATAGCAAATGAATAGAAAAACCAGCCAGAAATGGGATACTTTAAAATCCTTTTGACCATATTTTTATGGATTAGCAGGGAGTAGACAGAAAGAAAGAAAAGGAAGAGAAGAAGGGTAATAAGGAGTAATAATAGAACGTTCTGGGTCAAATGCCCTAATCATGCTGTTCTTTGCTTTTATTAGTGACGGATATTATACTGATTAAAGCAACAATTAAAGATCCCAATTCATGGGGTCACCAACACAAACCCAACACCCAACAACATCATATTCACATGTGGGTTCCATTTCTCATTTATGTCCCAAAACTAAAATAATAAAAAAATAACAAAAAATAATATAAATATCACTTACAGAAAAAAAAATATCCTCATACGAGAAACTTATACATAATTAATCTTGTTTACGTTAGTGTCAACTGTTTATTCAATTTTTTTAAACATATAATACTTATATATATTATTGTTCTAAAAACTTTTAACAATCACTTAATAGTTCTTACAGTCATTGCAGCAAAATTCAATAAATTTGTTAAATCTAATTATATGCTTGCCGATAAAAAAAACATATAATGAAATTTCACGCAATATATGATAAAACAACACCAGAATGTGACTAAGTTAAGATACTTGGCAACACTGAATACGAAAATTAAGAAAATAAACAATTAAAACGAAATCAAATCATAAACATATTAATATACAAATAAAAATAAAAATAAATAAATTCTCAAGTTTAAAAATTGTAAATACTAAATTTATCATGATTTATTTTGTATAGATAAAGGTGAAACTTATTTCAAGAAACTAAGTAGCATAAGGTGTGTCCAAGTTTAGAAACAAATAGAAAAGAATGTGCATCCCATAATGCTCACACCAATTCGTGTATGATGGCAAAAACATTATTACCCTTCACTTTAACCCATTCTCCAAGTTATTCTTTCCAATTTTACATATTCTCTAATGTATCACCAATTGTCATAATGAGATTAGAATGTATGATCAATTGTATATTTTCTAAGAAAAAAAAACTTACTTATCATATGAAATTTTAATTATGATTAAAGAAAAGCACCAATAATACTATTCCCTATACCCTTTTCATCACTCCACCAACCATAGCTGTTCATTAATTAAAAAATTGTTTGATTCAAATTTGAAATAAAAGAACCAGTTAATATTTAAATTGGTTTGACTTATGTAATTTATTGGATCAAACGTCTCCCATAAATTCATCTATTATTTCATTTAATTTTTTCTGTTTTTTCGGTGAAACATTAATAATTATGCATAATTTTATGGCGTTATGATTGGGCCGCATTACTTATTGTTTTATTCGTTGATTTAATTACTTAGTGTGTCTAAAAAAAGGTATGATTATAACCAAACAATAAACTTCAACTTTACGGGATTGTTTTAAAATAAAGTACCTTTTCTATGATTTCTATGAGATTTTTAAAAAAAAACCTTTAACATAAAATATAAGTATTTACAATACATTTCTCGTGATTATAACTCTTAGGTAGATTATAAGGATGGTACGCTTATAGGTTTAGTTCGCTTAGGTCAAAGTATGAAAATAAATGAGTGAAATTAGGTTGACTAATTAAAGAAACATACCCAAACAATAAGTGTTGTATGTCCTTTTAATATTAGTGTATAGGTATAATGTTTCATAAAGCGAACAAATATATTTTGATGTATTTTTTTTATGCTGTTTTAGTTTTTTTAATTATCTAAAACATGACATGTTGTATAGTATATGATGCAAATATGGAATATTCAAATGGAGGGAAGAAAATAGCAAGAAAACAAAATCAAGAGAATGTAATAAATTTATAGAACGTGGATGTCTTTAGGAGACTCACATATTACGAAGCGAACTTCAAGTCTAACTCAACTTCATAAAATCATATCAATGAGGTGAGGTTTGAACTCACTTATATATTATGAAAGACTCTAATCTCTAGTCGATGTGAGATCTCTAACACCACAAGAACACGGTTATAGTAAGAATGGAAGAAAAATTATGTGAATATAAAGAATAAGAGAAAACAAGTTGAATGTGAGTAATAATCTATCCGTTTGTCTATTTCTTTATTCTCTTCTTCTATATGTTAATTTCCATGATTCCAAATCTCAAGTGATGAGATACCTTTCTTACGATACCTCTATTTCTTATGATACTTGCCAAATTTTTAAGGTTAAAGGTTTACAAAGCACCCTGTTTAAGGTGGTAGTGGAGAATAATTAATAGTTGGAATGTGAAGATAAAGTCCAACACCTCCTAGCTCACATTCAAGGTCATTGTCTAAACAGTTTCAACATATTTGTTTCCAATTGTTGTAACAAAACTTGTTATTGATACTCAATGGTTAACAACATTGAAGACACACCTAGTTAACTATAACAAATGTTTTATCACATTTTATTTGAATGGAGGCATTAATCACGTGACAAGAAGATACAGTAAGTCACCATACTCAAGCACAATTTCATCAATTCAAGCGTTTACATGTCATTGGTGCCATCAAAGACTTGTATACATTATAACTTAGTCCCACAGAGAATTCAACTACATCTTTGTTGGATTTGCCTACTTGTGTAGAACCTAAAATCTCTCTACTATTGAATCAATACAAATAAATATTTCAACAACATCGTGACTTACCTCCTCCTCACACACACAATCATAATATTCCTTTATTCCAAATTTTACACGAGTGATGTAAAAAAAGAAGGTTAAACCCCAAATGGAAGAAAGCGTATGTGAATATGAAGTGTGGAATGGAATAAGAGAAAACATGTTGAATGTGAGTAATAATATATTTCTTTCTCAATTTCTTGATTATCTTTGCCTGTTCTTCAATTCCTATCATTCGAAAGAGAAAACGTGTTGAATGTGAGTAACAATATATCCCTTTCTCAATTTCTTGATTATCTTTAACTATTTTATAGTTTCTACCATTCAAATTCTTAGGTGATAAAATATTTTTTTTTACTGTACATCTCTTTTCTTATTGTCAGTAAATCCTTATCCGTCCTTTGCTAATTGATGTATTGTAAATATTTCTTTACAAATTTTAAACAATTATTGTGAATAAAAATCATTCTATTTCAATATATTTGTAATTGCACACTGAAATTATGTTCACTCTCAAACACTACAAAAATTTGGTGACTAAGGTAAAAAAAATAAAAATTAGCTAGTTCTATCCTAATCAACATTTCAGATTTTTTCAAGGAGGGTTGATTACAGAAAAGGTAAGATAGAATAAATATTTTCCCATCATCCCATAGTACAGTTAATTACTTTTTTTTTAATTTCTATTATTATTGTAATAGTTGTTTTATTGTCATTTAATTTACTCCATTAGCTATCAACTTAATCTTCTCATCGAACGAATCCTAACAATCTAAAACACGAATAAAGAATATAAGTTCAAAACATACGATTCAACTCATTAAATCTAGTAATGCCCTTCTATTGATTCAATTACTATTTAGCTTATTTAATCTACTTTTTTTTTTATCAGCAAGATATCTAATCTACTCATATTATTTTTATTAAAATACAAAACCTAATTAAGGTTAAATTCATTTTAAATTTCTGTGGCCTTTTGCAACTCTTTTAATCCCTAAAAATTAAATGTTTTGTTGAGTCCCTATAAGTTTAAAACCACCAGGATTTTTTTTTCATTACACGGATCAAACTTAGAAAGTAGGCATAATGATATGGATTGAATTTGAAGAGTCTAGAAAGTTAGATTAGATATTGAATTGAGATTTTACTGATCAAAATTAATTCATAACTACAAATTGTTGTTTAATGTTTTTAAACACGAATCATTGTAAATAGTATTGTGGATGATAGACTTAAATTTTACTGAATGCGATGCTGGGATATAGTGATAGATATGTAATTATTTAGGCAATCGAAAAAATGTTTCCCCATTGAGTTTTGCATGAAGTATGTGAGCTTTTGGAGGAATTTAGTTTTGGAAGTATGTAGTTTCATTTATTAAATATTAAAATAAATAAATTGTGCTACCTCAATTTAATATAATAAGATTTCAACTCAATGGTAACACCTTTATATTATGTTGGAGATCACACATCGACTAGAAATTAGGACAATTCATTATATATAAGTAGGTGCAAACCTCACCCCCATGAGCCAGTTTTATGGGGTTGAACTAGGCTTAAAGTCCACTTTGTAATATGGTATCAGAGCCATTTTGAGCTTATCCTAACGAGTATTTGTTGGGCCTATCGTGCCACCTGATATCGGACCACCCATAATATATAGTCCCACGAGTTGATAGTCTCGATGTGAGGGGTGTGTTGGAGATCCCCATCGACTAGGGATTAGAGCCTTTAATTGTATATAAGTGGGTGCAAACCTCAACCCTATGAACCGGTTTTATGAGGTTGAGTTAGGCTTAAAATTCACTTTGTAATATATTATTCATCCATTTTATTAATTTTGCTATTTTAATAATTATATTAGGAAATTGTATCACAATAGTAAAAAAATGATTTTTGGGGTTGCTTAGAACTTAGAGAGGAGTGAAAAAAAGAGAAGAGCATTGTGATAGCATTGCAAAATGGGATAATTGGAAATGATTTTTTGTAATGATGCACGATACTCGTTCTTATCCCCTTGTGGTGGAAATGAGTAATTTGGTAGTTTGAGAAGCAAATGAAAAGCAGAATGTCAAAGGATGTATCCACAAGCAAAAACAAAAAAGATACTCATTATATTTGATTTGATATCACATAATCGTGGAGAATTGGTTATTGAAGTGCTTTACATTGCACAATACGCTGAGAAAGCCATGATCAAGAATCATAATGGAAATTTTATAAAAATGGAAAAAAAAGGTCCAAATTGAATGATATCCAAATGCGAGGGTATGAACGTGCATATGCATTACCCTATTTTCCAATTTTCCCTGCAAACAAAAAAGTCAATCTTGGTTTAATTCGAATATTGTCCAAATCGAAGGATATAAGGACCCCACCACTTATTTTTTCAATTTGCATAAAACTTCAAATAAAAGCCAGCTTCGGCGGCAGATCTATAATCACCATTAACAAAATTTACACCAACAATAATTTTAAATTTATAATCAAAACCAATTACACAAAGGGAAAATAAAATACACACGCAATATTTCAAATTTCAAATTTCAAATTTATGAACGTACATTTTTATAACTTGTTTTTAGTAATATGTCCTTTGATAATGTTGTTGATCTCTTTTATAACGAATTTCTTAATTATCTTTTAAATTCAACATTTATCATTTTTTTGAAAATACGCAAAATATCTTGTTTTCCCCCTTTCAATCATGTGTTAAATAAATAAATAATAAAATTTTCTTATTGTCATAGGAACCCTACCAATTGAAACTGAGCTATATTAATTAAATAAATAAGTATAGTGAGGGGTATTTCACTATGAGTTCCGGATAGTATACAATCTATTCAAACACTTTCCTATTTTTTCAATAAATTTTAATTTTTTTAGAATGACACTATAAATATCCACCGACTGTTTAAGTTATTGACATTAACATTAATGATATTTTTTACTATTTACTCCAACTGCACATTTAAGATTCAAATTTAATATTACTAATTAGCTTGTATGAGGTTGATTCATTAACATTGGTTAGTGTTGATATGGTTATCTCTTTGTTAATTTGGTAAGCGTTCTAATTGGAGACTGATGTCAAGTATTTCTGTATAAGGGTTGGACCACCCCTGAAATGGTCCCTATTTATTTATTTATTTTATTGCTGATAAAAAAAAAATTGAAATAATTCTGTCAATACTCAGTGATAAAAAAACCCAACAGATAAAAACCAATTAAATTATCTATTTAAATACAGGATAAATTTTGATATTAACGTTAAAAGAAACTGAAATTTGACTTTTAAGAAATTAACGAAAACCTTGTTAATCATAACAAAAACATGTGTTATGAATAGGATTGAATTAGGTTTCATTAAACTAGTTATGTAACGCAGTCAAAATAATGTGGGGTGGGTTTAATTTATGTAGTTTTTGTAGGAAATTGGAATGAAATTAAGTGAATGAATAGAAAGTTAATTTGATGAGTGAAGAAGATAAGTATATTGTTAAATATGGGTTGTCCTTGAATGATGGGAAGTGGTATGGCAATGAGAGAGTGATGTTAGGATTGGGAGTGGACAAATGGCAGGTGCCTTGTTCAAACAAAAACAGGGACAAATGTTTCCACTTCTTCTCTCTCTCTCTCCTATATCTTCTTCCATTCATAATAATAATAATAATAATAATAATAATAATAATAATAATAATAATAATAATAATAGAAATAATAGTAATTTAAATTTGAAAATAGGGAGTGCCTCAAAAGGACCCTGAAACCTTAATAAAAGCAGATTGTCTTCAACATTCTATGCTCCAACTCCCTACTATCAGTACTGCTGTCTTCTCTCTCTTATCTCAGAAAACTGGGCCTGCAAACCCGGCAACCTCAGCTGCCCCATTCACATTATTAAATCCCCCAAACTTCTCACAGACCCTTCACAACCCTTCCTTACCCATTCCAACAACCACCATGGCTGATGCTGCCCTCTGGCTTCCCTCGCACTTTCTTGCCCATCACAGCAAGGACAACTGCAAGAACGCCCATTTCCACGCCCCTTTTGCCTTTCCTTCCGAGTTCCCCTACGAGTTCGGACTCTCCTCTCCCACTCTCGAATCTTTGGCGGGCTCCACGGGGACCGAAAGCAGCGACGGCGAAGAGGACTTCTTCGCCGGCCTCTCTCGCCGACTCAGTCAGTCCTCGCTCAACGAACCTCGGAAGCAGCTCTCTGCGCTGCCTATTCAACCCGACAGCGGGACATTCTCGGAGATTCCGAGGAAGGCTCAGGGTTTAGTCGGGTCGCCGCAGTCGACGCTGACCGGATTCGGGAGCTGGTCGGGTCGGAGCGCGGTGTCCGGCGACGGAAGCCCGAACGGGTACTCTCGTGTTCCTTCGCCCTCGACGACGCCGTTTGATGAAAATAACGACCCCTGGGAAGTCATATACGCCGCCGCCGGACAAATCGCACGATTGAAGATAAATAACAACCATGTTTCACAGTATGACTTTCAGAACAGTAGGGGTTCAGTTACACATTCTCCGCTTAACCAGAGTTTCAATCAGGTAAGAGAAGCTATTTTTTGTAATTTTTTGGTTCCTTATTTGCCCTTTCCCTCTAATATATGCTCTGTTTTAGCCCTGTTACATGTCTATGTAGGGTTTCTAATAATTATTAATGTCTTGTTGGTTCCTTAGGTTGCGAGACCTAAGCAGCAGTGCGGTTCGGTTTGGGGAAGGCCAACCAAGCCTAACTGGGTCGTTCAGCCGCAACAGGTTCAGGTTCAGAACAGAGCACGTGAGTTTGGCCATGAGAGTGTTAATGTGAAATGCACCCGTCCTACATCTTTGCCCCAATCTGCATGGCCCCCTTTGCAAGTTCAGCAACAGAACAACCGGGTGCAGTATGGCGGATCCGGGTCTCGGGTTGCTGTACCCGGTACAGGTGGATCTTCTGTGAAAAGGGGGTGTGGTGGAACTGGGGTGTTCTTGCCTCGTCATTATGAAACAACCCCTTCTGAATCCCGCAAGAAAACTGGTTAGTGGTTATTTGCCTCTTCTCTATATGTCGCCGTCGTTGTGCTGGTTGACGTTGTCTTATGGTGTGTTTTTAATTTGGTCAGGCTGTGGTCCTGTCTTGTTACCAGCAAAGGTGGCTCATGCTTTGAACATGAAAATGGATGACCTAAATGGGGCTAACCAACAACGCTTCTCGAGCGCCTTTGCTTCGGATTACGGTAAGTCAGTCTTTAAAGTGTAATCTTTTGAACAAGCTAAGTTCTTGGCATGAGTGTTGAACTCACTTTTTCTGGGTTTTTTTGGCTTACAGAGGCGATTTTGGCGAGAAGAAAGGCGGTTCTGATGCAGCAGAGATTAAGTGTTGGACGAGAAGAGGCAGCTAACTGTGAAATTCGCCTACCACAAGAGTGGACTTACTAACACTTTTGAAGCTCTAATTTCTGCTGGGAAAACTTGTGCGGAGAAGAAATGAAATAGATTGTGGTAGTGTTATTTGGTTGATTTGACAGAAGATGAAATTGAAGAATGTGTTTGGGTAGTTTAGTTGAAATAAGGGATCCACTTTTTCTTTCTAGTTCTAGTTCTAGGAAGAAAAGATAGGAAGCAGCTTTTGGGAGCTGGTTTAGTTTTAGTGGAAGGAATAGTGAAAGGATAGGAGATTAGGCAGGGCTTTTTCCATTTTTACCCTTTTAATATTAATATTATAATCAGTTGTAATAACAATAATACGATAAAAGGTGGTCGTTTTGTATGGTTATGGTTATGGTAACGATGATAGTGATGGGGCTAAAGCGCAAGGTATGGCTGAACGTTGTCCAAGTTTGAATTGAAATGAAGTGATGTGTTGTTCAGGTGAAAAGGCGTGGTGATTATGGTATATAAGTATGTGATAAATTTTAGTAATAAAATTATGGTTTGTGCAGTTGTGTGTATTGGCTCGAAAACAGGGGTGAAGAAATTTGAATGAAAAAGGAGGGATTATGTAATAATGGAAGGAAAGAATAGAATAGAATAGAGGGGTCCATCGTTGTTGTTCTCCACAGCTTTTCCTTAAACTGCGAACGAACCAATACATGTTTTGAAAGTGGCGTTGGAGGCATTTTTTGATTTTGACTAGGTCAATTATTTTTGGTTTCAAAATATTGTGTTTGTTGTCTTGTGTCCTCTACCCTAGCTATTCCATTATTTTATGGGTGTAACTAACGGTACGGCGGATTATTTTAACTTTTACACTCTTCCATTCGCTTTATTCAAACATACCAACAAACTACTACTAACTTTAACTAAACCATCACTAATGTTCCACATTATTTACTTACTACTACACTCGTTAAACAATTATATATATATATTTTTTACTTTTTACGTATTTATCAAGACTAATTATTCAAACTATAATAACATATAATTCGTTTCAAAGCAAGTTTATGACCAAAGTTAATTGAAATATTAATTATATTTTAAGGATGTAAAATTTATTGGGCTCATTTTTAATAGAAAATTGAAGTTTAAAACTTTCTCGGGTGTTTATCTGTAACCCGAAGATAACGTGTGGTTAGGGTCGTGTTATCACAGTGGAAATTACTTTTACGAATATGATGAATGAAAAACAATATTTTACTGTTTCTGATCGGGGCGTCAAAAAGCAACCAAAATCTTTATCCTCACAGAAAAACAAGTTGAATATTCAAGAATTGAGGTTGTGACTCCTTTAGACTAGAAAATGACATGTACCTCGTTTTACTTCATTCCAAAAATCCAGTTGCTGTAACGATAATTGATTTGCACTCTATTTACTTGGGCTACGCTATTTTTGTTGTATTAATTTTGTTGTGTACAGAATTCACAAGTAAATATTTCAACTTCTAGTAAAATTAATTTCAAGCATAAAATCTTTGAAACATTTATAATATTAAAGTTTGCGTTGATGATGTTCGAGATTTACATTAATTAAAAATAAGTATATTTTATAATATATAAGTA
>Ga0123341_1006438_pt1 | contig 10625 bp, 10 predicted proteins | sample Turbeapinknodule_FD_89959 | JGI IMG/M metagenome (GOLD analysis project Ga0123341, IMG submission 89959) | Root nodule microbial communities of legume samples collected from Mexico - Turtle bean Mexico pink nodule | ecosystem: Host-associated > Plants > Roots > Nodule | place: Mexico: Nepantla...
ATATATTATTATTATTATTATTATTATTATTATTATTTTAAAACTAATTTTGAATGTTTACTATATAAATATATTTATATTATTATATATTATAATTATAATTGATTATTTAAGAATATATAATCAATGATGTTACAAAAGTTATAACAATCAATTTTAACCCAGATTTTTTTTATCCGGCAATTTGGTGGTAAACAAACAAAAGACTTCAGAAGAAATAAAAGATAGTTTTCGATGTTTCCATTGAAAACTCATGGTTATACCAATAACGTTGCTATCAAATCAAACAAAAAAGAAAAACAGAAAAACAATTAACCTAAAGGAAACTTGGGGCAACTTAGAAAATTGGTCACGGAATAAAGTCTCATGTTGAGACCATACAAGATTGACCGAATGTTGTGAAGGGAAAATACTACGGAATATTCAACAACTAAAGCTTTAGCTTCCACATTTTTTTCTTCTGATATTGCAACAAAATCATTGTTTTCTCAATGAGCTTAGATATCACTAAAGAAAACTAACAAATAAATAAAATAAAGAGTCTACCCACATATCGAATTATATTGCTGAAATGATAAAATATATAATTTGCAGATGACCTTCTATATAGAGCTTATTAGGGTTTACAATTATTTATAACAAACTCAACTGATAAAGATTAACAACACTAATACGGCATTATATCAGGAAACAAAGATCAACAATCTGAGTCATTTAGTCAGCGTCAAAAACACCAAAGATTAACAATCCGAGTTGTTTAGTCAGCGTCAAAGATACCAAAGATCTCCAAAAAGTGTCTTTATACATATTGTTATTTATCTTAAAGTTTGCACTTAGTTCAAAAAATCTGACTGAAAGAAGGAACACGAGTACAAATGTTAAATCGCACAGTATTTTGCACTAATGCATATTGAACAATGGGGTATATTATAATAATCCATCTTACTTGACGCTATTCCGAAAAAGTGTGGGACAAAATTGTGCCAAAACCTCTCAGCTTTTTCCTCACTCAAGGCTTACTACAGTTAACATCTGCAACTAGAAATTGATGACATTAGTTAATTTGCTTCAATCGTACTCAACTTACGGATCCCCATCCCACACCCAGGCGGAAGTAAACAAAAATAGAGTACAGTGTTGTGGATCCAAAGATTGGTGGAAGCTCCTCAATTTACTGTTGCACAAAATCTGCCACGCAGCACGTTCCAATACAAGGTATCTTGTAAGGGAGAAGAGTAGTCCAGTAGACCAGGAAACGACACTCCTTTTACAGCTGAAGTGACAAGAAGCTGACATTTTGACAAATCTAATTGTATAAGAACTATACATCCCTTTTTCTGTTTTGAGGGAGGGGGTGGGAGGGAAATTTCTTCGACAACTCGTGAATAAACTCTCCTCGTACATGTTAAATGTTCCCTATAATAATGGGCAATTATTTCCATCATGAACATCCTAAGATCTTCTCATACATTGCTGGCCAACCTCCACAAATTGTAGTTCATCTAGCAAATTCCAAAACCTGCTTATTGGTAGGATACAAGGAATGAATCTGATATTCTCAAAACGAACCAAATGTGTTCGGTATCAAAACACCACTCTCTGGGTTCTTCTAAGTCATCCTGTTACACTAAATGCATTTGTCATCACTCTCCCCCACCAGAACCTGCTTCTATCTAAACTGAATTGTATCAAATTTTAAAATGCTATACATCCCATCAGAGGTATGTATGCCAAAACTAGTTGACATCACTGCAACTTGCAAATTTATTTGCCTAAATCACTTTAGTGTTATGCAGAAATGTAATGCATCTGCATAAACAAGGCCACGCGAGAAACCAACAGGATGCCAAACTCAACACTCTTCAGTCCAGCAAATGATGTTATCATTTCCACCAAAAATTTAGTTTACAGCTTCAAAGAAAAGAACCTGAGGTTGTAGATGCCCTCTTTCACACATTGTAAGAACATCCCCCCATCCACCAATTACCTGATCATTGAAGAAATAAAAATTTACACACCAAGAATGACAAAAAAAATCATCTGCTTATTAGATTCAACTCACCTTGACAGTCTTGTCATCGTACATAATCCATTGTTCATGGTCATGGCTGTAAGCAAAGCAATGGTAGTGCTGACCATAGTAGCAAACCTAAAAGGTAAATAACACATTAGCACACATAAGACAGTCAATTGTGGCAAGTGTTATAAGTTATAACTACTTTTTTCCACTCAAAACAAAATGTTGTTAAACCATCTAATAAAAAAGTAGGGGTCGGTGACAAAAGTATATTATTTATCTGAAGTTTTTCATTTAGATTTTTTCTTCATTTTTTTAGACAATTAAGATAAGCTCATTTAGTATGCAAATGAATCCTTTCACTGCCAGAGAAGTCCCTTCAGATAAGGTCATATTTTTAAAAGAATTTTCACCGGAAAATGTTCATAATAAAGCCAAATTCATCTTAGAGGCTTAGAATGAAACTAAATATAAACATTCCTCACGTAGTTATCATTAAAGTACATACCACTGACACCAAGTTATGGGTGCATTCAAGATTTAAACCACCATAAAGGACACTGATGTTGATCGTGGTGCTCAGGGCAGCCAGAGTTGCTGCTATATCATCAGCACTCTCACATGTATTTTGCCAACCTAGGACTGTAAATAATAAACATGTTAAGTGAAAGTATCTATAAAGCATATAAAAAATGTCAACATTCCATAAGCAACAACCTTAGGTACCTGTCATAAAAACATGGGGTGGAGTTGAGAGAAAGTGATGGATGTGGTTCAACTTGCCACAGCCATCAGCTTCTGGATCGCAAGCCAACTGATGGTTCATCTCGACAAGATTCAAAAGATTATCGAAGAAACTTGCAGGAGACTTTTCCTAAGAAGTGAAGAAGGATCCAGATAAGGTACTTAACAGGCATAATTGCATGTGGATGCTCCCACAGCAGAAAATAAGGAACACCAAGAATTATCAAGTGTAAGAAGAAAATCTCCATAAAGATACCTTCATATCACGGAGGGCACTGGCATTTATATTGTGAAAGAAGGAAGTATATTTCATATGTCTGGATTCAAGACCACAGTGATAGCAGTTCATTTGTTCAAAAATGTTCATTCCAAAAAGTGAATGTGCTATACAACTACTATTTGCACAATCCCAGGATCCCATGCAGTTAGTTTCAGCTGATTCTGCATCAGAAACACTTGAACCACGAGTAAATGATCGATGAAGGCAGTCAAATATCACTGCCAGTACCTCAGAAGCATCATTCATCTGGGCCTGTCAAATGTCAGTCAGTATATTAATTAAATCATCCACAGAAGAAATATCTTCATTCTTTGTTTATGTTAATGTAGTTACCTCCTGGAAGAAACTACTGTGAGGATACAGATTACTTAGAGCAATCCGCAGTGATGTAGGTGCAACTGCTTCTCTCCTTGAATCCTTAGATGCGATGTCCAGTGCAGTAAAGATTTCGTACAATGCACAGACAACACAAGGATTGCCCACATGATCATGCTCTGTTCTTGATCTGCCAAGAAATTCCACTCGAAAGCGTCTTAAATGCCACAATGACTGAGCTCAACAGAGAAAGAAAATGCTTTAGGCCATGGAAAATAATACATCAATAAAATAGTGCATCGGTTGATATTATAATTGTGTAGAAAACTAAGACCTACCTGTATAATAACATTGAGAAAACAATTATATTCACCCACTTCATTCTTCAGTCCAGTACCAAGCAAAGTTGCCCCATTCACATTATCAGTTGGGTCTTCTACAGGCGAGCAATCAACACCATCTAACACTGAAGAAGCCCTCTGGGACATCCTTAAACTGGAAGCCGAAGGCAAACTTCCCCGGGCTTGAAACGTGTCTGATAAGAAGAATATATTTTTGAGGTTAGAGTATTGGATAATCTATCCAGGTTCCATAACACCTAAATATAAACCCAGAATTACATTTTAGAGCAGGAAACATTAGCATCACTCCCAGGATTCAGCTAATAGTTTGTCAATTTTCTCTTGTAGATCATGTAGAAATTATGCATGGATTGGAAGGTTTCTCTTGTTGAGAGGAAATATCTCTTATTTAGGTATTGTATATCTTCGGTAAATACCTAGTAATATACTTCTAGAGTTTGTAAATTGCAGGCACATACACATAATTAGTCCTGTGGAGGCTAGTACAAAAAGCAACAGGCCAAAGGGTCAGAATAGGAGAAAGGTAAGCTTTCCAAAAATAGACCATTCAAGCCGTTTCATTTTATTTCCCGAGTCATTTACAATGAGGTGGATTTCGTGCTAATAAAGAGAGATGTGTTAAGTATAAGAATCCATCTTAGATGTATATAAGATAAAAATAATTGGTCTATGCATGCATAGAATGTAAAAGTTATACCCAGGCTTTGGCGCACAGCAATTTTAAGATCAGCCTGGAATCTTTCCTCCTCTGCATCTTCTACTGGCAACTCTCTCATCACATTTGATCCATTGTTTTTCCACACTGATGCCACATCCAAGTAATAGAAAATTAATTTTCATACTCGAAAGATGCCTTTTATTATTAGTATTATCTAAAATATATTAAAAATGACTTCAACTAGGCTTAACAACTGAAATAAGATTTCTGTATGAACATACATTTCAACAAACATATTGACAGAATCCTCCCAGGAAAGAAAGCAAAAGTGAAAAATTATATTTCAACCAGAAACTTTTTTTATTATGAGAAGAAAGTACAATAGGGGAAAAGGATCTCTAAACATGTATTATTTGAAAAAGTATAACTAACCCCAAACCATTCTATCCATAACAGATAAAGTCATTATATAACTAAGTCCATCAAAAAAATAAATCAACAAGCAAAGTCATTAGAGAATATAAATCGCAAAATTTCCCATCCACAGTATTAGTCACAAAATGAATAACATTACTGATAATAAAGTTGGAATGTCTTCTAATAGAGAGCCATGTAAAGAAAGAGAATTATGACAAAATGACAGATGAATGGATGGGTAAAACAAAGATGACTAAACAAGCGCCCAACCACTGACTTACAGACATGTAAAAGGATTAGGATACTTAATGGTGTAAAAAGAAAAAGAGGAGGTTTAAATCAACATATTGAACACACTTTTAACACTGGCAAACAAATTGTCTAAACAATGTACATAAGCCAGGTATATATACAGTCCCACAAACTAGTAACACAGTTCATTCTGAGTCGAATACTGCTTTTGAAAATAGTTAGGAGTCAAATATGATAATAAGACCCTAATTTGGAAATTATGCACCACCATAACACCAAAAGTGTATTTGGGCAAAGCTAAACTAACCATTATTATTCTCCTGACTGTTATTAAATTTGGATTTCTCTCTCAAATGAGAATCAGTATGTGTATCCTCCGCATTATCTTTTTCTGAAGAAAAAGATTCAATCTTTCCATCGACTGGTCTGGAAGAATTTCTCCGTTTATGTTTTTTTCCAGAACGCCGATCAGACACAGGTAGACCATTCTCTCGAACAACTCCATTAGGCAAATCTGCTGCAAAAATGAAACAAATAAATGTTAAGAACCTCAAGTGAAAAAAATAATAATAAACTACACATTTTAGGACATTCAAACAACCAACATTGTTTAACTTTAGACTGATGCAAATAAATGGAACCATTTGTTGTGGTTGTTAGAACACCATCCAGATTGCTTCGGGATCCATTATCCTGTACCAACTGGTCCTGAAAAATATGCGTAAGTTCAGAGGTATATTTCGTTTAATAACACATTCTTATTTATAAAGTATTATTTCCTTTCATTTGTTCGTTTGCAAAGTAGTATAATTCTGTCTCCCTACATGCAGAAATTCTATCTCCCTACAAGCAGTAGAAGAAACTAAAAGGAGAGAGATTCCTACTTGCACAGTTTCTCTTACTTGTTTGTATGAATCTAGTGAATCAGTATCGGCCTTCGTTTGACAATCTTGAAGATCTTCTTCCACTTCTAAGTACAACCCAGATGACTTTTTTTGTTGCTCTGCAAGATGCCTCTGTTTGGCTTCATTTTCTATCCTTCGCTGGAACTCCAAAGTTTCTTCAAGCTTTTTTTCCTCCTCTTCTAGCTCAATTTTCCGTCTAAATTCCTCTTCAAGTTGTTCTAAGTCATCATCATTCATAGAACCAACTTCATGATCTAGGAAGTCACTTTCAGGTGCAACTAGATTGGAACTGTAACAGAAACACATCAAAATCAATTTTAAGAAGACTGACAGTGATTTTAGAAGATACACAATAAAAATCAAGAAAAAAGGAAACATATACTGACTCGGGAACAGTAGATCCCACTGAGAACTGCACATGATCACCCGTGGCCTGCAAGAGAGAAAGAAAGTTTAGTCAGTTGTCATAGAAAATTAGTCAATGAACCCCATATATAAAAACATTAAACATCCATGATAAACACCTTTATATCTCTTGCTTTTCTGTGATCTTTATTCTTCTTCCTATCTTTTGTTTTCTCGACATGTTTTGTGCTCTCACTTCCACCTTTAACAGCCTTCTTGGAATCTAGAGCAAGTTCAGCCAAAAATGCTTCACTTGCAGCATCAGACTTCTCTCTTGCATCCTTCTCGGCTAAATCTTCCAAAAGTGCCTAAAATATCAAAACAAATGTACAATTACGTAAGGGAAAGGTAAAACAACAGCACATGCTTCAGCAGTTTGAATACAAACCCTTAGGTACGACTTCACTAGAGGCACCAATATTGCTCGATAATCATTAGCAGAAATAGGCCCAAGCTTGAATTCCAATTGCTGCATCTCTGTGACACTTCTAATTATTCGGGCATCAATTTTGCTAAGCTACATAGTGAAAGGAAGGTTAGAACAAGGAAGGATATCCTTGCTGTTATCTCTGTAGACATATGAAACAAACAAACTGACCTCTATAGATAAATGCTCCTTCAGTTTCTGAATAGCATTTTCTATACAGCCATCCATTTGGTGCAAGTAGTCCTTCATTCTCCATTCATCTTCTTCACCAGATTCCAAGTCACATAATTGAGAAGTTACACCAGCATAAGTTTCCTCATAACCAAATTGATTGACATTCCTTGCTTCTGCTTCTTGCAAAACATTTGATATAGCATCCAACTCAAACCTATTGCTGACATACATCATATCATTCTCACTCTCTATGAGCTCTTCTCTTCGCTTTCTTAAGACAGATTCATAGCTTCGCTGAACAAATTCCCCAACAGTTTCCCTCTTCTTACCTTCTTCAAGACATAGATCCTCTACAGTTTGCAGCGCTTCCTCATAACTTAAACGCTCACCCTTTTTCTCACATAGGCCCTGTAGGTGATAAAACTCCTTCTCAAGCATCTGGACAATTTCCTTTCCTTTATTTATTTTATCTTCTCTGATCCGCAGCCATGATGTCACTTGATCCCCAATAGGAGAACTTGAAAATATCCAGGATAGAAAAGCATCGTTATAGCATGAAGTTCCATCAGGAGACCTTGGGGTGGTCACATCATCCAAGACAGACCCCTGATTTGTACCAGCAGTGACTTGTGTTTGCAGCAAACACTCATCCAGTAGGAGTCGTGATGCATCTCCATCGAGTACAATCTTGTCTTTAATCTCGGGACCTTGACTGATATTCAGCAAATCATTTGTGGGACTACTACCTTTATCAGCATTTCTGGCCAAGCCACATGCGTGAGATATTTCCTGCAGAAATTGGAAGATTGTCTTAAGCTGTGAAGGTCCTAGAAAGCATATGCACATTGGTGTTTGGTCCACGCCATGACTTAGAAGTTGAGAACCAGCAGCGAGACCCTGTATCTCACCCATAGTAAATTGTATGACCTTGTTCAGATGACTAGCAGCAAGACATTTGTGCCTAATAAGAGTCTCAAACATGCCATGAATCTTCCCCAGAAGTTTTGCACGCTCAGGATCATCAGATACTGGCCAACAATCAATAATGCGATCAGCCACAGATAGTTGGTCTTCAACACCTTCTCTTACATTATTTTCTATAATTTTACAATGGTTATTGCATTCTTCCAAACAATTACGAAGAGTGTCCCCTGAACTTTCCTTCTCAATGTAAGAGCTGCTTGCTTCTTTAAAACAAACATTATAGTCCAGAGTATGATTATCCAAGTATAAATCCTCAGAAAGTGATGGACTTTTGAACCTTGCTTTATTATCAAGCATTCTAACTGCAGCTAAGACATCCAGAGGCTTCCATGAACAATTAAGAATCATCTCAATCCATTCACTATCCACATTTTGGGGCAGAAGTCTCTGCATTTGTGGCGACAGACTCCCCATATGCTCCTGCACAACATGATGCCTATGAGAATCCGGGTTGTAATGTTTCTCTTCACAGTTGCAGCAAGGCCAGAATTTCCAAGTTTTATTGGCCTCAGCATAAGACAAAGCCTCTGACAATATATCATTCGGCAAAGTATCCTTCGAAGACCCATAGTGCAACTTAAGATCACATGTTTTAACCCTCAGAAAGTTCTTCTTCCTATCTACGCTAACCGACTTCCAATAGGAGTGCACCCATTTCATCCTTTCCGTTGTAAAACCACTCTTCCTCACATTTCCATGCCTTCTCCTATCACCAATCCTCTGACCAGATCCTGCAGATGAATCCAATGGTCTGTCATCCCTATCTCCTTCATTCGGAGATTGTGGTGCCTCTGACTTCTGTTGCAACAGCCTGGCAGCAGCCACTCGCACTTCAATTTCCTTCCGTCTTTCCTCGGGCGTCTTGGTCACTTTCTTGATCTCATTAGGCCTTCTAGTCTGAACCAGCCTCACCTCCATGGGGTCCTCTGGAGTCCTCCTTATCGGAATCAACCGAAACCTCTCCTCCCCGTTACTCAAATTCTTCATCCAAGAAGACAAGGAAGCTATATTCGACTTCTGAATAAGCTGCCTCAACTCATTCTGCACGTGCGCAATACGTTCCTCAGTAGATGATGCTTTCTGCTCACTCTCATCCTGCAACGTCTCCTTGGCAGGATCACTGGGGTTCTCGATAGCGAGCCCCCTCTCGCACTCATGCACCACATCCTCGTAATCTTTCCCTTCACTTGCCGCCTCCAACATCACCGTGGCACGGAAATGCGCGTACTCAACGGAATTCGGCATGAGCTCCACCGCGTGGCGCGCCGACTCTAGCGCGTTCTTCAAATGCCGCTGCTTCGAGCTCGGGTCGGTGATAACCGTCGCCGTTTTGAAACACATGAGGCTGTGAACTCGGTGGACGAAAGCGGAGTGAGGCGAACCCTCCTCTCTGGAGCAAATCTCCCGCAACAGCTTCATTGCCTTGTTGTGGTTCCCGCGGCGGAGCGTGGTCAGGGCGCGCTCGCATTCGAGCTTGATTGTGGAGTAATCGGAACCCTCGGATTGGGGCGGAGTCAATTCGATCTTGCTAGGGTTATGTGGTTTGTGATCGGAAACATTGCTAGCGTCAGCGTCCGGCGAGGTGGAACCGTTGGCGGCTCCGCCGACGCCGGATTGCACCGCCGGAGAAGCCGCCGCAGATGGTTTCGTGCGCGGCACTGAGTTTCTCTTTTTGTGTCCCATCGATTGAGTTCATACAAATCCGATTCGCGTGCATAAACACCCGTGCAAGAATCGGCTAGCGTGGCTGTGCAAATAGTATAGAAGCGACACAAACTACGAAAAGATAGAGAAAGAGATCAAGAGTGACCTGACCTAGATAAGTGGCCGAGGAAGGTAGTGAGTGGTGGCCGGTGATAACGGTTATGGAGAAGGATCGGCGGAAGAATCTAGAAGGTGGTGAGAAGTTTGAATGGGAAGGGTTTGGGGAAACTGAGAAGGAAAGAAGACAGTGAAGAGAAGGGAAGAAGACAGTGAAGAGAAGAGAAGAATAGAGAGAGCACCTACCCACACAAGAGGGTGGGGTTTCATGAGACACAAAGCAGGGAAATACTGATAAATTTAACAAATAAAAATAAATTTAATTATTTATACCTAATAAATCAATCCGATCAACGTTCATCCACTCCTATTTCTTAATTGCATAATCCTTCTTTTTATTATTTTCTAAACGGAAAAATTAAAGATTTTAAATTTTCATATAATTCATTCTTTTTTTTCTACAACAATTTAATTTAAACTGACTGTATTTAAATATATAGTTGTAAATATTGACATTAAATTTGTTGCTCTAAAGAATGAGATGACATAATTGGTTTACATCATGGGTCAGATTATATTTATCACGTGATCTTCCAACTAAACCTGACCCGGAATAGGGGTTCAAAAACATATATTTTAACAAAATTATTTATTAAATAGAAAAAATGAGAAACCTATAGTCCCCAAAAAATATATCACAAGTTTTATAATATCTGCTGTATTATTTTGTATGATAAATTCGGGTCATTTTCTTGAAAATGATGTAAAATCCAAGTGTTATCTTATCTGGTTGAATAATTATTATTTTATGTGTAAGCACGCACAAGGTTCTTTTTATAACTAAAACTAATAAATTAATTGTTTTAATGTTGATAACAAAGAAAAAATTAAACATTTAACTTTATATTATAAATAGAATTTATA
>Ga0123341_1006447_pt1 | contig 10620 bp, 6 predicted proteins | sample Turbeapinknodule_FD_89959 | JGI IMG/M metagenome (GOLD analysis project Ga0123341, IMG submission 89959) | Root nodule microbial communities of legume samples collected from Mexico - Turtle bean Mexico pink nodule | ecosystem: Host-associated > Plants > Roots > Nodule | place: Mexico: Nepantla...
GGGTGGATTACAACATTAAACTACCCCAGAACAAAGCTTAAACCAGCTCAGCAACATCAAGCAAAGCAGAGGCTTCAACATCCTTCAAAGGATTTGGATTCTTCAAAACATTGAACACCACTTTGTTAAACAAGTGTGACTCTGGCTTAAGGTGTGTGCTGTGTGCAAAGAGGGTGAGTAGGTCTTGTGGTTTCAAGATCACCTCTTTGTGGGTGTTTGTAATCTGTGATTGGTTACATAGTGGAATACTCAGTAGTTTGACTGAGGACTGGATGTAGCTCAGGGATTGAGTGAACCAGTATAAACCTTGTGTGTAAATCTCTCTTTCTCTCAACTCTCTATCTGTTTGATATTTTCGCTGCCATAAACAACCGATTCAATCGTGCTTTTAACCGGTTGAATTTCTGATATCTGTTTCTGTGAGTTTGTTTGATTGACTTTCTGAAATCCTTATCTGAGTTGATTGTTAAGAGTTCATTCTAAAGAAAGTATTTCTGAAAATCTTTTATAAACAATTCACCCCCCCCCCCCCTCTTGTTTAAGCCATCAATTCTAACAAAAATAACAACACTTAAATACTAAACCATCAAAATCTAATTTTTTACAAGTTTAAATAATATATAAACAAACAACACAATATATAAACACACAACATCACTGCAAGAGAAATTGAATTGTGGAACCACATCCCTTCCACATTCAGATCTTCTATCCTAGGGTGCTATTAAAAATTAAATTTAGCTTTCCAAACAACTTCTAGAATTTTATTCCCTATAGTCTAGATAAGCTTCAAGTTTATGGGCCTAATACAAGTTATCCAAACATAACAAAAAATCATTATATAGTAGAATAAGTTGAGAGAAATAATCTTTTCAACTGACCCCACCAATATTGATGACTAAATCCTAAGGAAAGAAAGAGAATAAAGGGTCTTTAAACCAAAAATGAACTTACTCTTTTTGAAAATTTGATCGAGTAGAAATGTTCTTTAACTCGCCAGCTACAACGTGGTCCAATCAGATTCTAAAATAGATGAAGATTTGGAGAGAAGGGAGAGAGTTGGAGAGAGGGAGAGGGAAAAAAGAAGATGTGTAGGGGGAAGGAATCTACTAGGATTTTAAAATAACATTGTTATAATATGTCATGGTCGGTGTAATTCAGTTCTCGACTAAATTGTACTTAAAGAGTGTTTGATCGAATATTGAAATAATAATTACTTCCCAATTACTGGGTGTTTAAGAAAAAAAAAAGGAAAAATCATTGAAATAAATGTTAGTTCAATATGTTGATTTGTTAATTGAATGTGAGTTTAAATAAATACATAACAATGATTCAAGCTAACATTTGCAACCTAATTCTTTGTTTAGTGTAATGAGATTTACTCTCTCAAATATGCATAGAAATTTTTTCATACAAAATTTAAATTTAAAATCTCTTTTATTAGACCATATATGCTTTAAGAATTAATTTTTTGTTATTTTTTTTTTCTTAGAGTTGCGAGATACAATTTGTTTGAAGAACAAATATGCAATTATAAAGAAAAATAGAGTAAATGTTAGGTGTCCAAAAGCTATTACTTTTTTTAAATTTATCTCCAACCGAGTGAGATTCAGCAACAATTCTTGATGTCCCAGCAAAAATAAGCCAAATTTATGCAATTGCAAGAACCTTAACCTCTACAATAATTGTGACATATTTTTGTGGATAAAGATAACTTTGTTTAGGGTTTGCTTAGGAATAAACTCTACCAAACCCATAATTCAACGAGACTTTAAAGAATGGCATGGCTAGTCTCTCCAATTTGGTAATTATTATTGAATAAATATAAAAGTCCACCATTTTATAAGAATATAAGTTAAGTTTAAATTCATTCTCTAATTATTTATTCTAAATTTATTACAAATTTACTTATTGTTTTATTAATGTATAAAGTTCAATAATACTAGGCATGAGTAAATATATTAAAAAAATAATCTCACATTCATTAAAAATAATGTTAAACATTCTCATCTTAAGTTGGAATTAAATTACTTTATCATAATTAATGGAAGTGATATCAATTGGTACTTAATGAGGGTTAATGTGGTGCCATTAAGACTACAATGTTGGACCATATAACTTTGAAATTTGATGTGGGAGGGAGAAACAAAATCTGACATAATTTAACCAAATAATGTTAACCATATAGCAAAAATGCATTATGATTATCACATTCACATGTACAATAATACCACCTAACTCATAAATGTTTAAAAAACAAGACATACTTCTGACAATTACATGTACTTGCCATTTGCATTGTACTTTAAGTGTGTTGAGTTATATATATTAGAGACATTAGTGGTTACAGCATGTTCTAGAGTTTTACATAAATAATAAAAATGAAAGAAGAAAGTATTGTAAAAAAATATTAGCACATGCATTAAATAAGGTATTATATTTTCTTGTGTCAACAGCCATACTTGTCTGCCCCAACTGCATATTCTTTTTCAGTTGTGTTTGACTTGTAAAAATAACTTTTTTTTTTCCTTCTATGTTGGAATTTTGAGTTAGATTTTTGTCAGGAAATGATTGTCTAATGAAAATACAGCTTGCCAGCACTCAAGACAAGTCCTTTGTTAATAATTTGTGAAAACTTTTTTTCCTATCTTCAAAATATTTTAGAACCAATTAAATTCTTCAATAGATGTTAAGGAGGAAACTACTGTTCATGGAGTAATTATTTATTGTGGAACTAAAATTGACCAAAAATAATTGAGAAAGAAGGAAAAATAGATGAAGTCTTTTAAAACAATAATGTTCCAATTATTTTTGTCGGTGTTTGGTGGAAAAGAATGTGGGACACATAGCAACAATGAGAATAGAAGTTGAACAGAAAAAGCATTTTAGGTGAAATTAATTGTTGGAGGAAAGTGTGGTTTGAAGGGTTGAGTTGATGACCAGAAGAAGCGACAGAATCAAGCAACAAAGAGGCAACCCACTTGCTCCAACATCATTTTCTCATTCTCTTCCTTTTTCATCCTTTTACCTTTTGCTTTCAAAAAAGATACACCATCATTTTCCCATGAATATAAGAGGATCAATGTTCAATTCAGAAATTGAAAAATAATACATATTTGCTAATCTTTAATGCACCCAAAAGATGGATAGGGTCATAAATCTCATAACATTAGCATTAGGTTAATGTGGGTCCTAAACATTTAAATAAGAAAAATAAGAGAGGAAAAAAATTAAATTATGCAGCCACTTTGTTGTTAATTTTGGAGTTGGTTAATTGTATTTTTAATTATTCGTTTCTTATATAAATATTTTTACTCTTTTTTTTTCTTAATTCTTTCTATCACTTTTTTTACTTCTTTCATATTTAGTACAGTAGATTGATTTCTTTCATCTATTTTTGTATTTTCTTAAATGTTCTTACATTTTTACCTCTACAATCAATCAATACACATGGATAAAATAATTATGTTACTGGATTGTTCAAAGGACTCAATGATCTACATGTCAATATTACATCTCAAAATCATGTTAATGAAACCCTTACCCTTTCAAAATAAAGTGTTTGCTTTGTCAATAAGATAACTACAATCAAACTCATCCTATGTCTGGCAGCTGCTAAATAGTGGCACCTTAAATATTTGAATGTCAACACATTCTTTTTACACAATGACTTTGATGAACAAGTTTACATGAGGCTTAATGGGTTCTCCAAATTTTGCATGTGCTAAACCTTCTACTACAACTAATGTTATTCTTTATTACTTTTACAATAAATAAATAAATATATAACATAGGAGGATTTTAACTAAATTAATGTTTTTAGTTAAATATACTTAAATTATTATAGAGAATGTATACCTAACATGTGTGATTTGGATGGTTTGTTGACTTTGTTTATGTTTTTTAAGGCCCACTAAACTCTCCTTTATCTGTACACTAAATCTATATTTTTAAAGAGAGACGTCGTAGGGTTAACTAATAAATCTTAAAATCGCATTACAGTAAAGTGAACATACTCCGAATCATAAGGACGCAAATTGGGTCCAGTGACGTATTTTCTATATCATCAGCTTGAACAATGTGATTTGGAAGATTCTCTTCTGTACCACTTCTTTCTCTTTACACCTTCCAACTACTCTTTTTTTTTTAAGAATATCCTTTCACAAAAATAGTTTCTAGAAGGTATTCTTCAGAAAACTTGAAGATCTGAATTTTTTAAAATATATTTTCAAAATAATTTTTAAGATGCAGAGGGAGTTTAAATAAATAGAAAAAAAAATACATGGTACACAAAGAGAGACATAATTATAGTTAAAATATTTACTCCAAAAATGTGTCATTGTACCCCATACCATAAATTTGATAATATTAAGAAATAAATTTTAAACTTAACTTTAACTTTATGTTGTATCTAGTCATATATTGCACAAAGAAAGAACTGAGTAGGAAAGATAGTGAGAAATAAGCTCGTTCCATTATTTTAGCAAAAGGAGCAAGTGTAGAGGAAAAAGGTGGAGAAATAACTTGAGCCGTTCTAAGATTAACAAACAAAATGCGACTAGCAATTGCTAACCACTGGTGTTAAAGCAACTACAAAGATTACACTTTGTTGAAATTATAACGACATAACTAAAGTTTGATAAAACTACATTACCTCCGTGTAACCTTCCACACAGCTAAAAAAATGCATAGTACAATGTAATTCTTTAAATTAAAAGTGTGGCACGAAAATCTAATTTTGGGAATGGTAAACATAATTTCCCAACTCTTTATACACCAAGTCATTAACATAACCTAAATGAGTGAAATCTCATTCCATCTATTCACCAAGCTATTTCAGTGTAACTGTCTTTGTTTTGGGTTTAGAAAAAGCGAATCAATTTTGTATTTAAAAAATAAAACATTCTACATAAGCTAGTAAAGTGCACAGTAACTGAACCACCCCTAGAACAACAGTCATTTCAGAGTATTTTCAGAAAGTATAGATATACTCAAGATTTCCGAGCCAATAATTCACAGGTTACTACATCGTCCATGGATGAGGCAGACTTCCCAGCACCTATGACAGGAACTATGTTGAAGATTGGCTCCTCACCATTTTTAAATCTCTTCTGACTCATTTCCGAAAGTTCAAAAAGTGCATTGCAGAACATAGGTTGTAATAGCTGCACTGACATTTGAAGGCTTTCCGGGATGTAGAACCTCAAACTCTGCATAAGATGAAACGAAAATTTGAAAGTGCAAGAGATTGATCAAGCTGACAAAAGAACACAAAGAGGGTGTGGAATAAAGTGGATCGCTGGCCTTTTTTATTTTTCGCTTTAGATAATTTTTGTTTCTGGTAACCTTTTGTTATATCACCTACACTAGGCTCCACTAGGCTCTACTGTCCCTTAATTCCAAGAGGAGACAGACCCCAAAAATGCGTAGATACCTTTTAGCACAAATGAACATTATGGGCAAGGAGATGCATAAAATATCTGGATCTAGAAAGAGTGCAAATTAAAGAAAGCAAGGTACTTAAAATATTGTCCTTCATCTCCCTTCCCCAAAGTTTTGACAAAACCAGGACAATCCAGGGTGGAAGTTATTGATTAAAATTGCAAAGAAAACAAGAAATGGGTTTCTACAGACTGCATAACTAAATTAAAATCCAGACAAACGAAGAATAAACTTGATCTTGTATAATATTTTAAGAAATATACTAACCATTATATCTTCCCAGGCAAAGTCATTATCAGTTATAACTTTGTCAAGAAGATAAATGCAGAACTTCGATATCTTCTCCATATATGCCTTAGGAAGAGAACATTGACCATTATTCACATTATCAGCAGGCTGCGAGTCAAAACATATCTTTGTGGCCAGCTCACTTGTAATATACAGTATAATGGCACATATCTTTCCAGAAACCACACATTTCTGAATGCAAGAATCATGCCAATTTTCGGGCTTGAAACCCCAATAATATAATGGTGTCTCTGATCTAGATCTTCCTGTTATGGCCTCAGGTACTGTATCTGTTCCATCCTCAACAAAAAGAATAGGCTTTACTTCTACACACGCTCTGGAAAGTACAAAATGCAGATGCCCATGGACATAAATATTGTGAGGATTTATAATAATACTAACAATAATAGTTAAAAAGAAACAAGGATTCAGTAAAATCCCTTCTAAATCCCAAAAACCACAAAAGATAATCCAAATGAAAGATAAGACAATGTTCCATGTTCAGAGGAACCAAGACTCTACCATTCTGTGCAAGTGCAACTGTGTTGTGGTTATGTAGAAAAGAATAAGTTACCAAAGACTGTATCCTTTCTTATAAAAGATTTTAAATCTAAGTCAATCTCACAAAACTAGCTTTGTAAGGTAAGATTTCAACTACTTGTATACTATAATATGAATCTCTAAACACATCCTCACTCACCGAGGATTGGACATCTTGAGGATTAGATTAGATATTAGTGAATGCTACGGTAGCAACACAATAGTAGGTGACACAATAGAACCAACAAATTTAGCTAAGATAGGAGTTGGTACCATTGTAGAAAGTATATTTTAAGCCTACTTTAACCTTATAAAATCGGTTTGTAAAGTAAAGTTTACACCCGCTTGTATAATATAATTTAGCCATAATCGATGTGAAATCTTTAACCTCATTAAAACAATGAAACCTAATATAAACAACAGCATGAGAAACTTTTTTAACAAAAAAGGAAAAAGAATAGCAAATGTTGCTTCTAAATATATAAATGGTTGTCATTCTATAGTTGCATATCCATGAAAGCAGAAAGGTTTATTGCTTAAACAAGCACAGTTAAGAAAAAAATGAGTTATGGTATACACTACAGTACCTTTTAGGTAGATCAGGAACAAGAACATAAAGGAACAAGGGATCCAACCCTTTGTAGGTGTCTGCTTCTTGCAGATGGGAGACCCTCATCTGCCTAAGGATTATTTCTTGTTTCTCCTGAATATCGAGTCTATCTGATGATGAAATACGTTTAGAACAATAAATAACAAAAACAATTGCAGATGTCGATATTGAACAATTATAGCATTTTGCCACCGCTTCACTGTTTTTTAGTGCCTGTTCCAGTTCAACACCAGGGCCTCCCTGGCAAAGATTCATTGTAGGAGGATCAAGCCCTAATTGACCAGCCATGTAAAGTATACCCTCATGCAAGGTTGCCTGAAAGCAAAAGTATTAGAAAGAACAGAAGAGCCACTAGATAACATTTGAAATGTGATCATCGAATAATGTGCAAAACTAAATGTTAAATATATGAAGAACCCTGTACGAGGTAAGTAAACTAGCAAAACTAGCATTATTCAATTACATGATTACCATGTACTTGATCCCTTTTTAATAAGGGTACCCAGAAATGAATCCCAACTCTCAAGTCAAGACACAATTAATGAAGTAGAAATTAAGTTCAAGCAACTAAAGTATTAGCCAGATTTTGAATCAGTTAATTTTGTGCTCAAAACAGTTTACAGTTATTAATCAGAGACTACAACTAAAAAACAAAGGTATTGGTCCAAATATTTAGGTACCAAGTAAAATTAGTTAAAAAAATCAAGATAAAGCTATTTTTAACTTAGGAAACTTTAAGAACAAGCTTATAGAAATAAGACAGAAGATCTGAAATTGTTATTTATATATATAAAAGAATAAATGCATTCCACACTAATAATAGTGGAATTAAATCTTTTTTCTATACTCTTAATCTTTCCAATTAAAAATTAACTCGCTTCAGCGGCCCAAATAACTTGGTACGAAAACAGCATGATACTCTTGAGCCAATAGCAGAATGTTTGACATTAATTTTAACAAAACTAATTGCCCAATTCTCTAAAGAAAGAAGAGCACTAAAATTCCAAAGAATAATAAGTTTCTGTTTGAATTTTGTCATATTAAACATACACTAAAATCACTTTAATCTAAAACAAGCAGCATTCAGCTTCAAAATCAACTGCTTTCAGTTGTTTCACATCCCAGGTCAACTTCCATAAACAGGACAGGATACAGATAACGTGCAAACTACTTGTTCTGAAGATAAATAATTGGCTGCTGCTGAAATCAATGGGGTTTACCTGGCTGTATGGCCCAATGCAACTAGGTGCCCAACAGGAAATACTCTGCACATGCAAAACCTTTTTATTTTTATTGTTTGCTACCAAAACTTCTATGTATGCGCTGCTGAAACCTGATTCTATAAGAGGCAATTCAACAGTACTACGAGACGGGACACCAAATGGACATTTCTCCTGTCTTATACACTTTACATACGTCTCATTTGCCTCGGAGAACTTATTCATGTCATCAATGTAAAGGTGAATATAGAGGACATTCTCCCATCCAAAACCAAGGCCCAGTAACTGTGATTCAATTTTCCCCAAGACAATCCTCAAGTCTTCCTGCAAACCTGCACTAAGGAAATAAAACAAAGTTAAATCAAAGAGCAAGATATTGTGAAAGAGGTAAAACAAAACGATTTAAAAACAAAACAAAAAAAGTAAAGAACAATTATGACCATTGTGTGAATCTTGCAACCAGAAATTCAACGAGAATGTGCCCTTGTTATTTGTTCTTGAAATGTTAAATTTATGTTCTATGCCATCCATTGTGTCAGCTCTATAATCCACAGGCTTGTCCGTGGTGGCCTCACATCCTTCTATACTGTCGGGTACTTCATACACAGATCCCAGTTTCTGTGTACAAATTTCATGTATGTTGTCTTGTGATTTTAGATACTGAAGATCAGCTTTATTTTCCAAATGAAATGCCAAGGGATGAAGGATTCCAACAGGAGCTATGGCATCTGAAGAGTGCATCACAACTTGATGTTCATCGAGCACAATGCGAGCATTCTGAAAAATGTAATGAATATAGATAACAGAAAAAAATGAAAGAAAAATATTGATAATAAATTGAGACCAGTATTTGGTAGAACCATATAACTGACATCAAATGAATGAAGGAAAATTGAATTTACAAGATTGAATTCTCCAGATCAATATTTGGTAGAACCACAAAATTGAAACCAAAATGTATGAGTGCAAATTGAACCAGTTTTATGGGTGATAAATAAAGATCAAATGAACAATGGCCAATTCAAAAGTTGGTGTGTAAATTAAAGCGGGAAACCAAATAAAGAAGTGATAAACCCCCCAAAAGGTGGCTGTATGAACTTACAGAGAAGAGAGGACAATCAAGAGTTAATGTTTCATATTCCCCTCCTTCACCACAAACATTGATTCCATATAATCTGCAAAAAGGAGTTACAATAAAGGATAGGGTGAAATAAATATATGACAAGACTGTAGAGTTATTTACTCTAGAAACTTTAAAGAATTTACACAGATAATACAAAAAGAAAAAGGAGGGACTTCTGACATACTCTTTCAATTTATGTAAATAAGCATTTAAGAAGGCTAATTCTTTACCCAAGTGCTTTGCAGGATCCAAACCCATGGCAGCTACCTTCAAACATAGATGAAGCATTAAATTCAAAACTATCAATTATTCAAGTACATAGCAAAAAACAAGTTTAACATATTTCTTGGGTAGAAGAGAATGGTATCAGATGTAAAACTATTCATTTTTGGAAACACATAACTCACCACAATATATTCAAACAAACCTCACGTTTTTTTAAGATTACATGAAATCATTACATTAGCATTAATGTCACCAATTGATATCAGAATGACAAGATGCTCAATATTATCAAAGCACAATTTGATCACTCTGCACAAATGGTAAGTAGAAACGCACAGGAGTAAGAACAAAGGAATTTCCTACCATTTTACAAATAAAAAAGAAAAACCACAAAAAGCAATAAGCATTAGAAACAACGTTAAACAAGTTATACCTTCACGGTTACAGCTACAATTCCATTTGCAATCTGGTCAAGACCAAATTGGAGTTAGAATTATATGAACAATGGAAAAAATTTAAATCCTACTACACAATCGCAAACGTGTATGCTATCAATTATGGTGACAATAGTCCAAAACACTGTTTACCATTTCCTGGAGAAGCAATGACTGATCTTGTTTCCATAAGTATGCCAAAGAAACAAGTCCTAACCTTGAACAAACACTTTCCACCCGCAATCTCTGATAGTCAGATGCAATGGCTCCAGAAGACACTGCAGTAACGGAGGGTATCTTCCTTTTCACTTCACGTAACAAAATGAACAGGTCTTCAACTTCATCACCTTGAGTTGCTTTATAACCAAGCTCCTGATGCCTATTAAGAAATTATCACATAAAGGTTTAAACCAAACATTACAAGTTAAGATGGTTTAACAATGTTATAGGTCATAGCTCAAAAGGGCCAGAGATAACAATGCAATCATGATCACCAGCACCATCACTGTGGTACTTGTCAGCTCAGTGGTGTTTGGTTTGATGACTAAGCCACTCATAAGGCTTTTACTGCCTCATACTCCACATCCTAAAGAATTAAACATCATGATAGCCACAGATCCATCTACTCCAAAATCAGCCACTGTCCCACTTCTTGGGAGTGCCCAGGACTCAGAAGTCGATATTGATTCAATCCATCGTCCAAGCAGCATCCGCGCATTGCTTAGAACTCCAACACAC
>Ga0123341_1006448_pt1 | contig 10619 bp, 2 predicted proteins | sample Turbeapinknodule_FD_89959 | JGI IMG/M metagenome (GOLD analysis project Ga0123341, IMG submission 89959) | Root nodule microbial communities of legume samples collected from Mexico - Turtle bean Mexico pink nodule | ecosystem: Host-associated > Plants > Roots > Nodule | place: Mexico: Nepantla...
CTAAAGTTGGTAACTAAATACCTTGGTACCTAATTAAATATTAATTTATAAACTATTTATTAAATTAAATTATATCTAAATAATATTTTAATTTAGTTAATATAACAATTAATTATTTTTTTAAAAAAATAATTTTTATTTGATAATTTTCTCATAGTAAATTTTTGGTTTTGGTATGATTTATTGACTTATTTGGAAGGTTCTAAATGTTATTATGTTTTAATAGAATGAGATCATAACCATCTTCCAAATTCTTGAAACTAATCATGTTCAAACCATTACACATCAAATTCAACAACATATGGTGAAATGGGGTCCTCAACCCTTTCTTAACAAATCCTATGTTTTTATGAATGTCAAACTCATATTTTAGTTCATCTTTTCTACGAATGAGTGAGATGATTTTATTCAAAATGGATCACAAAACCTTAAAAATTCAGTAAATTTTAAATGTGACTTCAGTAAATTATAATCAAAATCAATATGTAAGTAGAGAATTATTTTCTAATAAAAGTAATGATGAGATTAGACATCTAACAAGAATTTGTGCATACAAATATTCATTAAATAATATACAATTTAAATATGTGAAATTTTTAAGATATGCACAATTTATTTATTATTTATTGGATAGAAGGATGTAACTCAATTAGAAGAAGATAATATCCAGCCTTAGAGAAAAGGGACTTAATCTTAAAGAAATCTACTTTTATAAAAATAATTTTATTTTAGAGTTTTGAAGAATCAATCAATATTCTTATAATATTTTCTAATTTTAAATGGAAGAGAAAGTAAATATATATTCATAATTCTTAGATTGATGCATTTACTAAAAGGATTAGCATTTCTTGTTAAGATAACTACAATTAGTAAATGATATTACATTTAGATTACTAATCACATTGATAATGTAATTAGGACACTTAAATAACTCATTCAAATTAAAATCCATCCAAAGTTTATAATTATAGTCAATCTAAATCTAAGGTCTATACTATTTATTAATTATATATTTATTATTATATCAAAATTCTAACTAATTAAAGTGCTTTTTAGACACATGCACTTTTGGACAGGTGTTGGAGAACTTCTGGAAGGTTTTGGAAGAAAATATCTAAGAGTATAGTATAATAGACAAACTTTGGTTTGTGAGGTTGTTCCAGTCCTTGTAAAAATATTTGGAATTCACCAGAGTTAAGTCGAAGTTTCCTAGACCACATAGTATTATTGAGAAATATGATCAACAGATAGATAGAGAAAACAATCACCTGATACGCAAGAAAATCATGTGAAGAAGGCAACAATGTTAGCCAAACTTGAGAATGTGAAGTGTATAGGAGATGAACACATTTGAGCTTGGAAAATGCAAAGATAAGGAAGAAGTTGGAAGAAAGGAAAAACACTTCTCACCCTGTCGATGCTAAATACCAAGACCAAGAACCTAAGAGGTCTAGTTGCTCACGACTAGCTTAACCCTCCAAACCTCAATATATTTAAAGAATGAGGGTCGACTACAACTAAAGGAATGAGTTTATTGACCAAACCTTTGTCCATACTTCATTGAAAATAAGATGGATTTTCAATGTCCTTTCATTGATGGAATCAAGAAACCGCCTTTGCACCAAGTTGGAAAATATCATAATTGAAAAATAGGGAATAAGTTGAAAATAAGTTGAAAACAAGTTAAAACACAATAATGGAGGGTTAAGTTATGTGAAAAATAGGGAAATCAAAAGAAGAGAGAGTTCAATTGTGATTTTACTAAATTTAAAATATTTTTGCAAATATCATCTAAAAGATGGTATTCATATGATGTTTTAGTTTATCAAACAATCAAAATGTACCATTTTTGTATAATGTTTGTAATATCTCTGATCAAATTGTAATTCTAGCATCTGATATTACACTTGATGCACATCTAACATAAGCTATTTTTTTTTAAAAGTTGAAAGGATAAATATTTTCATAAATGTTTTTCAACAAGTTTTGTCTGATAAAAGACAAAAGGTGTATTCTTAACATCTCATAACAAATATGGTCAGATATACATATATATCTTTGAAAGTTTGTTTTATCCTCAACTAATTTTTTATAAACATTAATATCAAATGTAGATTTTTTAACTCAACTGAATCATTTGATTATCACATTTATGTGTTTGCTTTGCCAAGTGATCAAATCATAGTTCATGCGTCTGGCTAATTAATACAGATGCAAATCAAAGACCTAGTTTTAAATGGTCAAACATTTAATATGTATTCATACATTAATTTTTCTTTTTGGGTTAGTACAAATAGTGATAACATGCAATATAAAGGAGATAAGAAAGAGAGAAAATATTCAAAGTAATTTATAATGGTTCATCTGTTCCAACAAACTATAACCAATTCTTGACCAACAAACCAAGTTCAACTAGGCAGACTAATGATGCGAAGTACACTAGAGTATTCTTTAGGCTCGTGGCCACTCCTAGCTAATCCATTGAGTATTCTTTCCTAAGCCACTTCTAAATTTATGGGTATTCTTTCATAAGTCACTATTCACTCAACGAGCATTCCTCCCAAGTCATTCCTTGCTCAACGAGTATTCTTTGGATACCTAGACATTCATGGTTATTCCCTTGAGTAATATTTGTGAAACTTGGGTGTTTCAATGATCAACAAATCATTGATTCTGATCACCAGAGAGGATTGTGTCTGATGATGAATACAAGATTTATGTTTTCTCTCCTAGTTCATATGTTCTTTGACTCAAGGAAGGGGTTGCGGCTTTCGATCTGTACAATAGGTAAGCACTCTCTCTCCTAGATGTTTGAAGGAAAAAATTTAGTGTTCTTATAATCTCTTTTAATCCATAATGATAACAATTTTCGTGCTTTTGCCTCTAGGATCATTCTTTTGAAGCTTTGAGGATTTTTTGTTTTATCTTAGTAGCAATTTGGCATGGTATCTCCTCCACCCTTTCTTTGTTCTTTTTAATGGTAGACTTTATATAGGTGCTAGAAGAAGATATTCGTTGAGAGACCGTTTATATCCGTTGAGTAGTTTCAGTTCTTTTTATGATTTCTCTTTGTCTGTCGAGCTTCAAAATACATGGTGTATTTAATGCATTTTGTCCTTACACAACGTCCTTAATAATTGACAATGTTTATCTTCCTAGGTAGCACAACCTTTTCACCAATTCATGTTTAAAGTGCATATTGTACAAAGTAGAGAGTTGGATCAGAGTTGAAATGTTCTTATGTCAGGAGGTTGATGACGAAGGCAACTTTAGCTTGCATCTTTAATGGATCTCTTTGGCAGACGAAGGCAGTGGACATTTCCTGCATCCAAATAGTATTCAAGCACACATATGTATATTCAAAAGGTACAATGGTATTTGCACGTATCATTTGATCTTATAAACATATCTTTTGATCATATAAGCTCCATATCAAATGTTATTTTGTTGAACCAATCATTTTCCAGACTATGCATGATCATGTTTGAACTTGGGTGTTTTTAACACTTAGTCAAAATCATAGGGTGTTGGATTTTTTCTTAACAATCTCTTCCTTTTTTATGGTGCTTAAACAGTTAGAGTTGAAACATGATATTTTTAAAAAAATATGTTCAATAAATCAAGTTTTCTCAAACCTTTTTAGCGTCATGCAAACTTATAACATGCATAAATTTAAGGCTATGTTTGATGGGTCAAACTGTTAGATAAAGTATTGTATTCTCATGAGTCAGATTATATCTGATATAGTTCTTTGGCTTTTTGTTATAAATACAATACATCTTATCATAACATAAGAAGTATCATAGCATAAAATAAACCATTTCAGTTTAGAGTACTTAGACAAAGTAAAACTTATTGTTTGGCTCAATCATCCAAACATCAGACTTTATAACTCAGTTTGTTACAATAACATAACAAAAATAACTCTAGTAGATTGTACAGATTGAAAGCTACTTCTAAGCTTGTGAACTATAATCTTCATCTTCTCTAGGAGGCTCTCATGATTGAGTTAACTCCTACACTTAGGAAAGTCTCACCATCACCAAATGCAGATACAAGTCAACATTGTCCATATCATTACAACCATGGCCACACGAAGGAATAATGTCAAACTTTAAAGGACAAGATAAATGAGTCGATACAAATAGACAACCTACAAAGATTCATCCCAAGAGATAATGAATGAAATGATCAAGTTATAAGGAAGAAAAACAACCAGCATTGTGATAAGCATTGATAACACCCGCCTCCAAGAGAGGAAGAACATCATAGTAAAAATGAGATCAACTCCTCAAGGGAGATATCAACATGATGTAGGAGGCTTTGCAGAAAGTGGAACACTAATCTTAGCTTGATGGTAACACTTACTCTTGGTGCAACCGATGAATGCCTTGATATCAACTCCAAGTTGAGAGATGCATCTCATCACCTTCAATGATTCAAATTTCATAGTGATGAAAACTTAGGTTGACTAAGGGAGTTCAATCGACATCTTATACTAGAAGATATTTAAGTTCTTAAAGTTGTTGAAAAACACCATATAGCCCTATGATGACTAGATAATTGGTTTTTCTAGAGGGAGAGAGAGTTGACACGCATAACTATATTGATGTTTATATCAAGTTCTAGGAAGGAAACAACTATCATTGCACCATCAAAGTTGGTTACCTCATAGTTAATGTCAATACTTCCTATAACATACTACTCGGTAGACCTTTCTCGAATGTCCTCGGTGCGATCATCGATGAGCACATTTTACCCACACTTAGAACATTTATTCTTAGCCTTCTTGAACTATAACTGTGAATAAATCTATTATTTTAATTATAATTTATGTAATTGGGCTTATTTGGGCTTTAACTGTAGTTATTTCTAATCTTGGATTTTTAATACAGCAAACCGTCTAATTCTTATTGTAATAGATGGTCTTATGGAAGCGTTTGTTGGCTTGATGCAAAGTATGTGAAGAGTCTGTTGCACTGATGTGCATGTGATTTCAAAGTCCAATTCACTTAATTAAAATAAAGTTGGAAAAAAATATCTAAAATATAAGTGGAAACAAATCCACATAATCTGCAAAATTGGAAACAAAATCTAAGAAAAATAATTAGATAATAAAATATACAAAATCTCATAAATAAAATTTACAAAATCTCATATATATAATCTACAAAATCTGAGAAAAAGAATATTGGAAACAATATCTAAAATAGAATTTGAATCCAAAATTTGCATGGAAAAGAAATATATAAATGAATACAAACCCTGAGGAGGAAGATCATCATCTTACACTACGTATTGGAGGCATTCTAACATAGTATAACTATTTTTCTATCTTTTATGTTTTTTTCTTCTTTGTAATTATTTTCGTTTTACCTCTGTATGGAAGGCTAAACTTTTTTGGGTTGATTCTCGTGTGATTTCCCATTGAGTTTTGATAGTTTGTGCAATATAGTTTTGTTCTTCAATTTGTGTAACAGACTATGCTAAACTGCTTGGTCTTTTTCAATTATAATTTTTTTATTGGAATTGTTTTTTAACGCTGATTGATAATTCAATTATGTTATTTAATTGGAAATCTTATTTAGTTTGCTTTATTATGAAAAATCTCTTATTTGTTTAGTTCAAGAGGTAAAAGACTAAAATTCTCGCGATTAGATGCTTCCAGACGGGTGAGGTATTCAATGAATTGGTGGATGATTCTTTAATTAATTAGATTCTATTTAATTTGATTGACGCTTGTTTGGTAAAATTCAATTGTGTTTGGAAATTGAATGGTTGATAATCATATGACAATTGATGAAGAATTCAATGAGGAATGAACTCGAGAATCAATATGCTTTCTTATTCATTTTATTCTTATTCTTTTTAATTGTTGAACAATAACAACACCCTTTTTATATATTGCTCTTTCTAATTAATTTTTTCTGCAAACAATTATGAGTCATGTTTAACTCCTATTGTAATTGAATTTGTTGGGAGATGACTTGTGTTGACTAACCTAATCTATACTTTAGTTCTGTTGACTTTTGATGCAGTAAAAGGTATAAGTCAAGCATCAGATGATCCAAGACATTGTATTAGAAGGTTCATACTCACTCTTTTATTTGATTGAAAATAACCACGATCAATCATATTCTATTAACAAAGGTGACATAGTAACAATCCATGTAAGGACTCGTGAATGCTACACCACAAGCCTAAACATAATGCTCCTTGTCAATGATCATCTGGAGGAGTTCACATTGGGCGTCTGAATATGTCCATGGCTGAGAGGGTTGAAGAGGAAGAACCATCCAAGAAGAGTATCCTCCTTTGGAATGTAGAATATTAGTAATTCTATGCATTCTTCCTAGTCTTGTAAAACTGTAAATAAATGTACAATAGTGGATTTCTAAGTATAGGAGTAGGATTTTTCCTGTGAATGTGTAGGCACACTTAGGTCACAATTGGGCCCTAATTAGGCCCCCATCTTAGGCCTTGGAGACGCATAAACCCCAACCAAACTAGGTCAATGGCCGACCAACACACATGAGAGCACCATGAAGTCCCACATCATGAAAAACATGGCCAAAATAGGCTAAATGAGGTGCTAGTTTTTCTCTCCTTGGTGTGCAAGTTTCTCTTTTGTGCAACCTTGTTTTGAGTTTTTGTCCCACATATTTTGTAGCAAAGAGTGCCAGATAGTTAGGCATTTGTATATAGAGCACTTTGCCTCTTGCAAAATCACTTTGAAATTGAACTTGAATTGAATACCTTCATGCATTCTTCTTGGTGTTTTGAAGTCTTAAAAATGAGAGTATTCTCATAGGATCGACTAAGGAAACTTCCTTGGAAGAGGAACCTCTAATTATTTTGATATTGATTTCTTAGTTGTGTTAAATTTTATAAGTTGTGATGAGATAGTGTTTGGTGTGGCTTGTTGACTTATTTGAAAGGTTCTAAATGTTATTATGTTTTAATATTTGTTATTAACTTTTATATTGCTTGTAGAATAAGATCATAACATCTTCAAAATTCTTGAAACTAACTATGTTCAAACCACTACACAAAAAATTCAACAACATATGTCAAGCAAAAAAGTTCTTATGACAACCTCATATTATGTGGTGTTTTTAGAGATCATTATGGTCATTGCATTTTGAACTATGTTGGTCCATGAGATGATTTTAGATTTTTGAATAATAAATCAATATTTATATAGTATTTTATAAATTTTATTGTTCAAACTAATAAAAACACTTGATAAAATTTTGTAACAATTTTTTTTTTATAAAATTACTTTTAGATAACTAACTTAATAAAATGATTTCTTATAAATATAGAATCAAAAGAAATATTGAAAAATAAATAAATAAAGAGACACATCAAGTAAGTTATGAAAAAAAAGGAAACCGAAAGAGAAAGTATATATATATATATATATTCATAATTATTTTATTATAATATAAGTAATATTTTTTCTTAACCTCGTATCCTATCTCAAATTAGAATTTGTAGTTAGTGATAGTTGTGGATCGATATTAAAGAATTTATTAGAAGGATTAAGGTTTCAACATGGATTGAGATTGAAACATACATTCATTAAAAGGATTAACGTTTTAGTCTCTTAATAAAATTATAATTAGTAAAAGATGTTGTATTTTTAGAGTACTAATCACATGATAATGTAATTAGGACACTTAATTAAGGTTCATTCATATTAAAGTCCATCAAAAATCTATAAATGCAGTCATTGTTAGAGTGTCTTTGTAGGCACACTCACATTTTGGACATGCGTTAGAAGGTTTTGGAGGAAAACATCTAGGAGTATAGTAGAATAGAAAGACTTTGGTATCATGAGAATATTTGACATTCACCACAAGGTCAAGTTTAATTCTCCCAAATCACATAGTATCAGTGAGAAACATGACCAAGAGAGAGAGAAAAATCATGAGGTGTAAGAAAATCATGTAAATAAGACAACAATGTTGGTCAAACTTAGGACAAAGTGGGAAAACTTGAGACAGAGAAGCATATAGGAGATGAACACACTGAAGTTGGAAAATGCATAAACAGGGAGAAAGTTGGAGGAAAGACAAAATAATTCTCACCCTCTCAATATTGAATACCAAAAGGAGGAACCTAAGAGGCCTAGTTGCTCGCGACTAGCTCAACCCTTTAAACCCCAATATACATAAAGGATGAGGGTTGACTACAATCAAAGGAATGAGTCCATTCACCATACCTTTGTCCATACTTCATCGAAAATAAGAGGGTCTTTGCAATGTTCTTTCATTAGTGGAATCTAGGAAACCACTTTTCCACCAAGTTGAGAAAATATCATAATTAATTGGTGTGAAATCAGGTCAAAACTCAAGAAATGATGGTTGAATTGTGTGAAATCAGGGAAATCACAAGAAATGATGGTTAAATTGTGTGAAAACAGAGAAATCACAAGAAAGGATGATTTAATTGTGATTTAATTGTGATTTACTTAAATTTAAAATATTTTTGCAAATATCAACTAAAAGATGTTTTTCATACGGTATTTTAGTTTATAAACTAATCGGACTGTACCATTTTCGTCTAATATATTTGGTCAGATGCAACAAATTGATATATTACAGTTTATGAACGTCTGACATAAATTGGTTTTTTAAAAAGATAGACTTAAAAGATAAATATTTTCATAATATTTTTCAATAAGTTTTGTCTGATAGAAGATAAAAGGTGTATCCTTAGCATCTCATAACAACTATGGTCAGACAAACATATTTGAAAGTTTGTTTTATCCTCAATTAATTTATTCTAAATAATCATATCATATGCAAATTTTGTAACTCAACTTAATCACTTGATTGCCATATTGTTAGGTATGAAGCCATGACCAATTGGGTTGGGCTGACTAGGCACCATGTTTAGTGGGTGGGCTTAATCATTGTGTCCATTTTATAATCTTTATTTAAAGAGATCATTGTACTTGTAATTGGTGTGCAACAGGATAGAATGAAAACCTAATAGTTGCCCGTGTGGATGTAGGTTGCAATTGGCGACCGAACCACGTTAAATCTTGTGTCGTTTATTTTTCTGCAGTTGATTCGTGATTGTGTGTTGCTTCCGCGTGCGTTTTTCCCCATCAAGTGGTATCAAGAGCTTTGGTTCGTTTACACACTAGAGATCCGATCAGCAGAATTAATCGACGAGACATGAAAATTGTGGCTGTAGTAGCGTCCCAAAGTTAGGGTTTCACAGAGGCGGCAACAACGCCCCAAAGCTAAGGTTTCGCAGGGGCTGCAACGGCATCCCAAACTAGGGTTTTATAGGGGCGGCAATGACATCCCAAAGTTAGGGTTGCATGTGCGTTCTGCAGGTGTGGTGGTCTGAGACGGCACAGAGTGTAGTGCGACGACGGTGACCAGCGACAGTGGTGGTGCAGAGCGCGAACAGCAGCGGTGCGCGTCCTGGCAGCTGCGGTCCAGTGCGGCGAAGCGCCAGTGCATTGGGACTGCGACCAGGTCTGTTGGTGACTGATTTTGGGTGGTGCAATTTTTGTGATCTTGATTTAAAAAAACAAGATTGCCAAGATCTGAAATTAGTTGTACCGAGTATCTTGACTAGTCGTTTGAGATGGCAGAAGACGGGAAGTTCCGAATTGAAAATTCGATGGTACAAATTTCAGTTGGTGGAAAATGCAAATTGAGGATTTGCGAGTTCAGTTACTGAGCACATCAATATGATCTTAGCCAGACTTAGGTCAGTGGGCATTAAGTTCGATGATGAAGTTCAAGCTTTACTATTGCTATTGTCTTTGCTTGACAGTTGGTCCGGAACGGTTACCGCAGTTACCAGTTTAGCAGAATCTGATGGATTCACTTTTGAGAAGATTCGTGATCTCATTCTTGGCAAGGATGTCCGAAGAAGGAGTTCTGGGGAATTATCTAGTGAATCGCTATATGTCATCAGAGGTAAGAGAAATATCAGAGATAGTGGGAGCAAGAACAAAAGAAGAAGTCAGTCAAAGACTCGGGATTGCTTAAGTGTAACATGTTGGAACTGCAAGGAGGTGGGGCATTTCAGGAATCAATGCCCAAATGATAAATAAGTCAACATTGCAAAAGACTTCGCGGACGAGGACCTTTTAGTATGTTGCGTGGTAGCAGTGTGTATTCCTGGGTCATGGATTCTGAAGCATTGCAGAATCTAGTTATTGGAGACTTTGGAAAGGTAAGACTAGCGGACAACAAAACTCTTGATGTTACGGGCATGAGTGACATAGTATTGAAGACACCAGTTGGTTTTTGGACTTTGAAGCATGTCAGAGTTGTTCTTGTTGAAGATGTTAAACCCAACAGTTCCAAGCTTGACGAAAAGTTTGATTTTTGTTAGGCAGTTGGACAAAGAAGGACATGAAGTGAAGTTCGGAAATCAGCAGTGGAAGGTCGTCAAGGGAAATCTTCTCATGGCCTGCGGAAGAAAGAGAGGTTCGTTGTATATAGTCGGATTACCGTGTCTGAGGGAGTGACCATCCCAGTTCAGAAGATAAACAAAGTCCGGTTCACAAAATCTCGTGGGCAGAAGAGGGTTGTCTTTACAAGAGAGAAACCCAGAGCCACAGGTCAGATTCAGGATGAACGAGC
>Ga0123341_1006451_pt1 | contig 10615 bp, 5 predicted proteins | sample Turbeapinknodule_FD_89959 | JGI IMG/M metagenome (GOLD analysis project Ga0123341, IMG submission 89959) | Root nodule microbial communities of legume samples collected from Mexico - Turtle bean Mexico pink nodule | ecosystem: Host-associated > Plants > Roots > Nodule | place: Mexico: Nepantla...
GTAAAATATATGAATACAGAAGTAAGAATAATTTTAAATCAATAAAAATTATGTGTAATTATATTCCTTTTAAAATATTTTGTGAAGAAAAAAAATGAGTAGTTCTTTCCAAAAAAAAATAATATAAGCCTTATTGTTCGTAATATATAAAAATTAAAAATTAATGATAGTGTATATGTAAGTTTTTATTTTAAAAAAATAATAAATGCAGTGCTTGACTCGCATGCCTAAAAATAATTTAAAACTATGTTAGTATTTTATTACTTTAATTATCATAATTAATACTTTTCATTTTTAACATCAAAGTTAGTTACATTAGTTAGAATAAGGACTTAAAAGGAAAAATACTAAAAGGATTGGCAAAATCTAAAAGTAACAAATATTTTTTATAAACTAAAATAAAAGAATAAAGGTCATATTTAGAAGAATTAAAAATATTTAGAATGTTTGATTTAAATTGATTTGTTGTTATTGGTATAGGGAGGAGTGTAATGTTATGTAGTGTGGTGAGGAGAAAGGAGAAAGGAGAAAGGAAGTAGTAGGAGGTCCATATGAGATGATGGGAAGGCCCTATTGAAGAGATGAATGGCGAATGTTGAGAATGGGCTAGGTAGAACATGGGACCAGACCCAATTAAGAATGATATAACAGAAAAGACGAAGAAAGGGGTTTATTGCCCGTGATTACGTTACGTATTTCCTTTTAACGAGCAGCATAGCATTTGTCATATATAAGCTAAGGTATAATAGGTAGAACCTAGCTAGGTGCATAATGAATGAGCAGCAGCAGCAGCCAAGTAATGGAAAAGGTGAATGGGAGAAATGAGGTTATTTGTCTTTGACCAACTCAACTAATGGATCCATTTGTTCCTTTTCTCCATACTCCCTTCCCATCTATCTCTTTCTATCTGTACAACAATGCACTGCTGCCTCCTGCCACTGTCACCACGACCTCTATCCATTGATTCCCCACTTTTCTATAAAAGAAAAAGATTCCTTTGTTTTCTCAGACTCCAGCTATGCCTATGAGACACACCCACAGTCCTTTTGGACCTCCCTTCATCTGCATTCTGCACCCAACCTCCACTTTCTCTATCATATCATGCATTCTAATTCAATTCAGAATCTTTCCCACCACTAATAATAATTAATAAATCAAACAAAACAAATGCACTAACTAATTCTCTTCTTCTCCTCTTTTATTCCTGTCAAGAAAAGAAAAATGAAGAAAGTTTTTAAGGAAATAAATATGAAATATGTGTGCTTGAAATGCTTAGTAAAGAAATATTATGCATGAATAAAGAAAAATACATCTTTGAGGTGGACAATGTTGTCTTTCTTGGATTGGTTACAAAGCTCCAAAGGAGTTCAAGTTGATGAAGTAAAGATAAGGACTATTGCATAGTTTTTAGAGAAGAATTGTAAAAAAATTAGCATCATGGTCACACCTTTGAATGAAATCATTAAGGAAAAATGTTCTTTTCCAATAGGGTCAAAGCCAATAAATTTTTCTTAAAATTAAAAGAATAATTTATCAATGTATATAACGGGGAATCAGATTTATTATTCTACATATTGACAATGAACTTTATAGCCTTAGATCCTTACAAACTTTGGAATCATTAAAAAAAATTTGTGCAAAATATTGAATAGATACAACAATAAAGAGAAAAAAAAAACACATAATCATAAAATTAACATGTAGATAAAACAAGTCTCATATATACATAAAAAAATAATAAATGTTGATGATACAACCAATTTGACTATTATGTCACTATCACGCTCTACTATAAACAAATCACTCAAATATAAGGAATAAAAAAGAGTATAAAGTTAGTCATAATTAAAAAATAGGAACCTAATTAACTAATAAAACATTAATACTTTTTGTTTACTAGACCATCTATTTTACTAGACATTCTACACTTCTAAATCATATATCACAAGAAAATAGAGTTCAGGATATCATCTAACAAACTTCACATTAACCTGCAATCTTTATCATCAACACTACTCTTAACAATAAAAGTTCAGCAAGTACCGCCAATGCATGAACTTGCCCTTAGGAATTGTCTATGTAAACATAATAAAAGATCTCTCTTTTTGTATACCTTATTCACTTCAACCCTCTCTTGAATCCAAATAAAATTATATCTAATGTCAATGATTTTGGTTCATTCATGTTGAATATGTTTATTAGCTAACACAATTTGTTAAACTAACACAAAATATAACAGTCTTATGCTATTAAAATCTAAGCTCATTCATCATAATATTCAAACCAAATATTCTCCTTAGTTTTTTTTTTTTCCAATGTCACACATACTTCATTTTAGTGGTTTACAAGGTTATTGTAGTTTAGAGAATAACCTTTCAACTAAACAAAGGTTCGTCAAATGAATGTATAACCAATAACAAATTGTTTAACTTTCAAATTTATAGTATAATTAGAATAAGAGAATCCAATAAGAGTATATTAAATCATCCTTGAAGATGAGATCAATGTCCTTCAATCCCTTGAGGTAGTTGAATATATATAAGGTATGTTAGGGTTCCTTCCTAAGATTATTTATATAACCAATCATCAATTGATTGGATGTTCCATGTTTGGTCGTATGCATACCATTGCATGCATTAAACTGCCTATTGTACATGGATAAGGAACATAGGTCTTGCACTCCTTTTCTAAATCAATTCGAGTAGAATTGAACATAGAAAGACATATGGACATTATCAAATGGGTGTTTATAACTTTAGAATCTTCCATCTTAAATCATCCAATTACCTTTTGAATGTACTTCCTTTAATATAAAAAGAGGATGAGGATCAAATGTGGGGCTAAAGAAGATAATTTTGGATCACTCTTACCTCTTAGCCAAAAATGTCACATCATTTAGAAGTTGAAGTTAAAACTTAAATCTTAAACTCTAAACAATTTATCAAATGTTGTGATTGACTTTATTAATATTATCTTAGCAAAACTTGAAGTTAAAAAATTATAAAAATTATTAATATATTTTAATTTATTTATTTATTATTTATAATATATTGTATTGTAAATAGTGGAAAAATATTCAAATAATAAAAAATCGAAAAATAAACTACATCATGAGTAAGATTAAATATTATTAATAAAAAATTATTGTTTTATATTTTGTTAAATAATTTAATGTTTAATGTACTTTTTATTTAAATTTAAAATGTCTTATTTGGACGTTGGTTGAAGTTAAACTTTATTTTTTTGAATACTTGAATATATTTAGTAATTATATTTTAATTGGTAAAAAGCTTTATTTTTGTAGTTTGCAAATCCATCCTAGGGTACAAATTTTGCAGTTTGCAGAGAAATGTGATTTATTTAAAATATGAACTACTTAGAGAATAATATGACGAATACCTCAAACCTCTCCTGAAAAAGGATAAATGTTGGAAAAATGTAAAAGACGAAAATATTATGGAAATAGGCACGCACTCACCCAATAATGTATGTAGCTGGCAATATATGATTCAACAACAAAAAATAGAATCTAATTATACGCATTACCCCACCTATATGTAAACATGCGTGGATGGAAGAACTAAAGTATAATGGTTTCAAATATCCATTTTAATAATCGATAATGGATTGAGCTTAAATTTACTTTTTATTGAGATCAATTTGTCAAAAACTTATTGGAAAATAATTAATATTATTTGGAATAAAAGAAAACGTTTTTTATATAATAAAACAATGAAAACATGTTGAAAAAAAATCATAAGTTATAAATTTGTAAATTCAAAACGGTTTATTTTAAAAATATAAATTTCAGTCAAATTCCCAAATATTTATGTTTTAATATAAGAAAAAATTATTTTAAGTTGTTCCAAACATGCTATAAATATATAATAATGGATTATCATGTGATGTTTTACAAGATCATAAGATTTTTACATAATAAAGTAGAATGTAAAATGGTGTTATGTGGCAAGCATTGTTGAATATGGTGTTGTTAATTTGGCAGTGGGGGAATCATTGAAACACACCCACTCACGACTCAGCCACATTCTCCAAACCTCCTTATGTTAATTTATTTTCCTATTTTTTATTCAGAGAGTTCTGTCAAACACGCCGAAGCAGTTGACCAGAACCAACCCATACTTTACCAAAAACTCAACTTTAAACTATGCCACCCTCATAAACGGCAACTTTCATCTAACGTCTACCTTATAAATCACATTCAACAATAACCCATAATCATGTGTTTTAATTTAAATCCTACCCTGCTTATACGCCGAGAATATCGAATTATGAGTGTATAGTAAACACTTTCTTTATTAGGTCAATTCATACCATTTTTGAATTTCTCTACTCTCTACCCTCTCCGTCTCTTTTTTCTTCGAATAATTTTTTTTTATTTACCAAAAAGAATGTTTTAAACTCCCTTCAAACTAAGTGCACGTGTTAAGCATAAACGTTATTTTTAATCAATATTCTGACTTTTTCTTTCATTTTTTACTTTGCTTTTTTAACACCCACGCCTTTTTCTGCACTCTCGAGTTAACCTGTTAGCATAAATTAATATTTATACAGAGACAAAACTTATTCAAGATTATTTTCTCTCTCTTCTCTCCACTTCAACACTTACTCAACCTTAACTAAATCTCATATTTCACTCGTTTATCTTAAAATGGGTTATTTTTTTAAATATTAAATGAAATAAATCGTTCCCTTTAAAATATTTGAACTGTGTTGTAGTTAAATATGTATATTATAGTGTCATTTGACTATACAAGAGACAGAAGCATGCATATGATATTAATAAATAAAAAATGAAATAATGGCACTAAGTAACTACAGGGGACCTAGACGGTAAAACACAAAATCAACAAGAGACAATGCATCGATTTAATTTTTTTAAAGTAATATATGAAAAGGCACGAACGCTACACGTCGCAATCATTACAAATATTATTCTTTCGTTCTTCTAAAACTGACCTTACTGCCAGCACTGTAGATATTGACCGAATATATGTCATTTTATTTATTGAGGACCGAGAAAAAACACAAAATGTTAAATTAATAACAGTAATTAATAATAATAATAATAAAAAAATGAAAACCTATGGTGAAGATCGAAGTGCGAGGAAGAAGGGTGTCTTAGATGAAAAGATTGAAAATTTGATCCTAAAAATAATAAACAAAAAAGAGAAAGAACTATAGTTTCACACTAACAGTAGGAAAGAAAAGGAGAAAAAAAAAAACACAAGGAGAAGGAGGGGGGGAAGGGGGGAATTGAGAAAAAAAAGAGAAGTGGAAATCATGGTGAGCCATTTTCGGATCGATCGAAGTGGAGGAGTTGACCACTACATTTTGGGCAGTCTTCAACCTGCTTGGGCACCATGAAATACATGAGACAGCCCTTGCACCCAGCCACCACCAAAACATTCTGTTTCTCTACCGAACCCTGATAGTTCTCTTTGGATGAAGAAGGGCATGACTCTGATGAAGACTCTTCGCTGTCGTACCAGCTCTCTTCTTCCGATTCACAATCCCTACTAACACCATACTCTGCCACTTCTCCTCTTCTTGGATCCTCCTTTGCTTTCATTCCGTTCCTCCAGTTAATGTAATAAATTTCCCCCGTCTGTTGCATATATACACACACCACTCATCAATCACACATTCACACCCACAACCTTCTTTTCACTAAATATAACAAATTCAAAACAAACCAACCCACGGAAATACAAAACGAAAATAATAACACGCCCCTCTTACCCGGATCACAATTACATATACCTAGGATCAAACAGATATATTAAAGGAAAATCATACTTTTTCCCCTGGTCCTTCTCTTCTGCAAGCTAGCTAACTAGAGAGAGAACATATATACATGTGTGTGCATATATATACACACACCTTGTATACGTATTCCCAAATTAAATTCCCCAATAACAGAAAAGAAGCAATAAATGCTGTCTATGACTTGAGGGTGGTCTAACTCGGAAAAGTTGCATCTTGCTTCCCTAATAGAGAAAAAAAAGGAAATGAAAAACAAAATTCTTTTTCTAGGGTTTTGGGGTAAGCATGTGCAGAACTGTCGTGTTGGAAAGAAGGGCATGGGATACACAACAACGTACACAGGCTCCAACCCGTGAGCGAATGTGAAGTGGAAAGGGAAGAGGGAGAGGCAAGATCCAGTTTCATGCAGGGAGAATAGGTTTTATATATGATTTGTTAGAAGAGAAGAGAAGAGAAGAGGGAAGATTAGATAAAAGAAAATAATAATAAACGGGGAGGAGGGGGAAAAGGAGAAAAAGGAAAGGGGATTGAACCTTTAAATCTAGGCATTGTTCCCAGTGATAAGGGAGTGAGATGTGAGAGTTGAGCTCTAAGGTGGTGTCGGAGTTAGAGATACGATGATTATTATCCTGGTCCGGGACATGGTCTGAGGTGGATGAGATTCCTAAGCCTGGTGCTACTGCTGCATCTGCGGCTGACTCGTCTTCCCTCCTGCTCTGGTGGTTATCGTTGTTTAAAGAACAGTTTTGAAGAGACCTCTCTAAGGAAGCAGTGATCGCCTCCATGTTTTTGGATTGGAGCTGTCATTGTTGGCAACAACAATTAATGGAAAGCACAACACAACACAACACAAAGGTAGCCACCACCATATAAATATATATATATAAATTAATTAATTTGTTATCTGATCGGATAAGATGCGCCGTTATTACCTGCGACTAGGAAGCTCGGCAGCGAGCGAGCGAGCCAGCCGGCAAAATCAAATGAACAGCTAGCTAGGTGCACCAAAACTAGTTGTACTGAACAACGCACATACCCCCCACAGAGAGATTTTGGAAGCAATACAAATGAGAACTAACTGGCTACGGAGGGAGGCTTTAGATATTGACATTGTTGTTCATTTAAGGGTAGAAATACATACATCTCACACGCTCTCCCTCTGCGCGTGTCCAACCCTCATCTTCAGGATGTGGGGTAGCAGCTGTCAGCTCCAGGGAACCACTGTGGGTTGCATTTTGTCTCGCTTCGCTGCTTTCGCTGCAAACTTCACGCGCTTTTCCACCACCCTTTATTCCCCTCACTCACTCTATTCAACTACCCTAATACCTCCAATAACATTACATTTTTATTTATTTATTCTATTTCTTATACTAACAATTCTATCACCAAACCTCAAACCTCATCTTTGCTCTACAAATTTTGCTTTAATATAATTAACTACATCATCACCACAACGAAAAAAATTACCCATCACAGACTTGAGGGGATTGGGAATCATTGAGATTATCCAAGAACTGAACATAACAATAATAAAATAAAATAAAGTGGAAGTAGAATCGTGGTTACCCAAAAGAATGCCGGGACTTTCTCCAGACCGTTTATAGTCTTTGTTAGTTGTTTCTTCGATAAAACATACAATAACTTAAATATATTTTAATCCTATAATATTTTCCTTCTTTTATTTTGATTTTATTTAATTTATGTATTTGAACAAACATACAAATGCTTATCATTTTTAAGAGTTAAAAACAATCATAAAACTCTTTTTAAATATCCTTCTTTATATCCCAAAGTATAATTAAACTCATTTTCTTAATAAATATACAGGCATTCCACACAACATTACAACTTCTATATATATATATTAAACGAGTTTTAATATATTCTTAATTTTTGTATGAATTAGATGAAAAAAGTAACAAAAAATGATTGTCTTTTAAATTTTATCTTTAATCTTTATTATACATGTATAATGCTTAAAATTTTAATAGAAAAAATAGAACAATTTTAAACAGGCGGTGTGAGATTTCCTAGCACTACCTCCTCAGATATATCTGCCAAAATAAGGCCAACATACACTATCAGTAAGATGAGTTATAGAGTTTGTATTAAATTGTATTTTAAAATTAATTAGCATCAAGCAAAGTATTGTATATGATAATGTGTAATTAAATAATATATAAAATAGCATAGAAATGTTAATTGCTTGAGAAAAAAATAATGAATTTTGATATTTTGTTATGGCATTGTTTTTTAGAAAATGAAGAAATAAAAAAGAAATGAAATATGTAAAAAGAAAGAGAAAGAGAAAGAGAATTTTGGGGGTGTGAGTGAGAATAAGAAAGTGGAAGAGTGGGACGCACAGAAACGGACAGGAGCATGGCCGAATGTATCGGGGCTGCTGCTGCTGTGGCTGTGGCTGTGGCTGGTGGCAACTAATAGGTAAACTTGAGAAACACAGAACAGAACAAGAAAAGGAGAGTGAGTGAGTGAGAGAGAAAATACACGGGACAATTAGGATAGGATTAAAGGGTTGATAAAGTAATTTTAAAGGAAAGGAAAAAAGAAAAAAAGAAAAATGATTGGAGCCGTTGGATTAGTGAGAAAATGCTAATGCGTAGCGTAGAGGCCCAATGCACATCCGTCTGCACTTATTCTGTTTGTGGAATCTGTTCTGAACTCTTGCGGGTCATCTGACAACAAAGCCTCTGTAATGCCCCCACTCTTCTTTCTCTCACTCCATTCCCGGGATCATACCATTCCCCTTCTCTTTCTCACTTCCTTCCAACTATATTTTCTTCTCTCCAACTATGCCCTTTCACAATTACTCTTTTCCCTTTCTTTCTTTCTTTATTAACAATCTCTTTCAATCTTCATAAATACAGAACCCTAGTGAACTTTAGTTTTATTTAACATTAATGCCTTTAGTGTTTCTCTTTATATGAAGAAATTAGTTTCTACTTCATTTTGCACCCGTGAAGGTTGCATTAATGATAAACCTATTAGTTTGATAGATCAAACATAATTTTGAGCATGTATATTAGGCCCAACGGAATTAAAATTATATGGAGTCGGAGAAAGAAAAGTCTTGGAGAACAATATGTGAGGAATCTCGTTTAAGACTGGTTAAGAGTAACCCAACTCCTATTATGTAACCCATTTTTTGTTTGGTTGTTCAACTTTTTTTGGTGTTAATTAAAGTAGAGATAATGGTCCGGTCCAACTACGAGATGCTACATAATTTGTGGTAGCAAGAAAATGTAATTTACACATATTTAGACTTTTTTTTTTATCAAGAAACAAGCCCTCTATTACCAATACTTAAGAATTGAATTGCTATTGTGAAACTCATATCAAATCGGTTAGTCCTTTAATTTCGACTTGGTGATTACGTTGGTCTTAAAACTAAATAATGGATTTTAATTTGATCCAGTCAAGAAGAAAGATAATCTAAGCTACAGAATTAAGTTTTCCAGAAATAAAGGAATTTTTAGCTAAATTGTTATCTATTATCTTCACTCTTACGTTTTTCATATATTTTTTTCTATCTTATTCTATATCTGATTTTGCTTGTAGCCTTTTTTTTTATTAAACATTATCCTGTCATTTAAACTCATTTTCGATATGACATGATCGGTATCTGATTTATCTATGTTATAATTGGGTTCGACCCTTGATACCAAATAATCATTGATTTAATTTGAGCTGTAAAATGTAAATTCTATTCATCTTTGATTTGATTTTTTTTTTAATTTTAAATTTTTAGTGTGTGTATATATATATTTCCTTTCAATTTTTGTTGTAGTTGTGGTGTTTTAGTTTTTATTTATTATGAATTAATGTTTTTCTTAATAATTTTATTTTAAATATTGTTAATTATTTTAGTACGCTAACGTTTTAAATTCTAAAAATCGCGTGAATTTTATTTTTAAAATAAGATTGTAATTTTATAATATGTGTAACTTTTTTGTCAGAAACAGGTCTCCTTTTATTATCTATCTATATATAGATAGAAAGTTTTTCTTAGATAAAGTTTAGCATTTTTCATCACCATATAAACAGTTTTCGATCGAGGTTAACAAAAGAAGAGTGTTATCTAGAAAGAAGAAGAAAAAAAAGCAATTTCTTGGTATTTTCCTCTTCTATGTTGTGTATGAGAATTTGTGTTGCGCTGAATTTTCATTTGACGGGAATAAGCGGTAGAAGAGTTGAACAGGATTAAGTTATGAGAAGAATAATCTACCACTCTAATATGAATGACTGACTGCTGTTTATTTTATATAATTAAAATTTAAATTAAATAAATGTTTTTAAATATATTATATATTATGTTTAGAATTTTAAATAAATAGTATTTAAATATAAGAATTGTATTTTATAAGTGATAAATAACTATACCATAACATAATGTTATTTTTTACTATGTATTATAATTTTGGTTATTCTTTAACTTTTCAGCTGTGATTTTTATTATTCTATTTTTCTCAATCTTAGTTTCCATGTTTTTAAAAATTCATAATTTTAATTTAACGTTTAATCTTACATACATTTAAATGTTTTAATTCTTTAGTTAATTAAATTGATTTTACAATAAATTAAGTAAATATGTTGATTTTAAGATTCATTGGATAAAATAAAAATATAAGTAAAATAAAATTAAAGATTTGATCAAAATTATAACTTTCTCCAAATTGTGAAAACTTAAACTACGAAAAAAAATCGACATTATAAATCAGGAATTAAAAAAATACTCACTAAATTAGTTTTAATTGTTGATAACTTAAATTAAAGACAGAAAAACAAATTTATAAAAGATTAAAAAAGACTTAAA
>Ga0123341_1006453_pt1 | contig 10613 bp, 9 predicted proteins | sample Turbeapinknodule_FD_89959 | JGI IMG/M metagenome (GOLD analysis project Ga0123341, IMG submission 89959) | Root nodule microbial communities of legume samples collected from Mexico - Turtle bean Mexico pink nodule | ecosystem: Host-associated > Plants > Roots > Nodule | place: Mexico: Nepantla...
GTATATATATTGAATAAATTATTTCATTACATTATAATTAGTTATGGGTTAAGTTATACAAACTATTTTTATCTTTTACGTTCTATTTAATTTGATCATTTAATTTTTAAAATTTTCAATTTAGTCATATATATTTAGAAAATAATTTAGAATTTTTAATAATTTAAAATATTAAACATTTTAACTTACAATAAAATAACACATTATTTTAATCATCCTTATAGTTATATTTATTATAAATTTAATATAATTTATTTATCTGTCATGGGCTTTAATCATATAAAATAAATATTTATCTTATGCAATAGACATAATAAAATATTAAGAAACAAGGACTAAAAATCAATAGTTATGGGCTTCACAAAGTTTTAGAATCTCTCATTGTTCGGTCATTCACAGCATCAACTGCAAATAACGAACACCACCTTTAACCTCTCTTTTTTTCTCTCTTTCAGTACATCGCAACCCAGTAACGTTTTAGGTACATTTTCTACCCTCTCACTTCTTTTACTCATTTCACTCCAATCTTTTTCCCCCCTTTCATTTTTCTCCAGGTTTGTGCCGTCACTAATTGTTTTTGCTACTGCATGCTATGTGTTTGATGAAAAGCTTGAGTGGTTCTGTACTACATTTGGTCTCGTACTATGTAAATTTTATTGTTCGTTGCTGGTTTTTAAGTTAGGAGCATGCGTTTCTTATATATTGCTTAGCCTGTTGAATATTGTGAATCAGTTTTCCTTCCTAGATTTCTACCCGTTTCTTTACTGGTTATTACATATTTTTGTCGCTTTAATTCCAACTTTTATCTATCATTGCATCACTGCAACAAAGGGACTCTCTTTCCTCTGTCAGCTACAAGTACACGCAAACTACACACCGTCCAAAATTTCTTCTATGTCTATAATGCTTATAGTAACGTTTCTGGTAGCAACATGTTAGTTCTTTTTTTCAGTTGTATAACCGTTTTCCTTTTCTGGGCTGGAAAAGGTTAAACAGCAGGAAGTTTACTGCCAAAAACGTTCAACACTATGGCGACTGAAACTGACTCAAGAGATAGCTCTCTCACTTTGCTCAAACAAGGAGCGGAAGCAGTAAGTATAACTGTAAACTGTCTCTGGATTTGTAGAAGCAATTAAAACCTACCCTCTGCACAAAGTTTCCATCTTTCTTCTTTTATTGCTTCACCCACCTTAAAGTGCAATTGATTTCTACCTTTTGTGTAAAGTTTCATTTTTTTTCCGTTTACTTGTTTTGCCCATCTTCTTGGATTTTTTTATTTTATTTTATTTATGAACTCCTGATTTATCTTGTTTTCCAAATTCTTATGCCTCTTTTATGTGCCTTTCTGTAGAGGGTTTTTGAGTCTTCTTTTGTCGGAAGGAAATGTGTTGTCAAGGAGCGCTTCTCAAAGAAGTACAGGCATCCAACTTTGGATTCTAAATTGACACTCAAGCGCTTAAACGCGGTTAGATTTAGAAAAAAAGTTGTAATTTCCCCCAATGTGCATTGTTTTTTTGCTTTTCTTGTTTCACCGATGTGGTTTTGGAGCAGGAGGCAAGGTGCGTGACCAAAGCAAGGAAACTTGGGGTTTTTACTCCCGTGCTGTATGCTGTGGATCCTGTGTTGCACACTTTAACATTTGAATATGTTGAGGGCCCTTCAGTCAAGGATGTATTTCTTGAATTCGGGTCACGTGACCTTGGTGAAGAGAGTCTGGACAACATTGCAACCCAAATTGGTCATGCAATTGGAAAGTTACATGATGGTGGTCTTATTCACGGTGATTTAACAACATCAAACATGTTGCTCAAGAAGGGTACCGATGAGTTGGTGAGTTCATTCATGCCTTCTTAGGCATGAGATGTCTAATTATCCTCCATTCATGTTATGCTACCTGAGAAATATTATCAATGTGTTACAGTAGCCAAATCAATTGTTTGTAGGTTCTTATCGATTTTGGTTTGAGCTTCACCTCTACTCTACCCGAAGATAAAGCTGTTGATTTGTATGTTCTCGAAAGAGCTATTCTGTCAATGCATTCTTCGTGTGGGAATGTGGTAAGCCAGCTTTTCCTTTTCCCCTGACTTCCATTCCATAGAAAATCAAGGAGATGAAAACAGGGTTTTATTCGTCTGTTTTGAGAATTTGAATTAGAACGCACTCCAAAGTCAGCAATTAATAAAATATGGCATATTAATTTTCTTAAGCATGCTCTTGGTTAATATTTTAATTAAAGAAGATAATGGAACTCTTCTGCTTGTGATCTGCCTTATGACCAATCACCAATAAAGGCTTTTTCTCTTTCTTGTTTGCTACTGTTGGCAATCTGGATTTTATCGTTTGTGCACTGAAGTTGATTTGGGCAAAAACTTTAGGGCATAAATTTAGCTCCTCATTTGTGAGAAGAGTGCATCAGGTTTTGCTGGGGGTCCAAAGAGGCTTATTGAATAGGATTAACTCCTCCTCAACGATAAATAATCACATTTTCCTTTTTGCCATAGAGGCTTAGATTTACTTAAACTAGCCCAGAAATTTATGGCATTCTAGTGAGGGGGACTGAAGCCTTATTTTTCTACAGATAATCAATTCAGTGTTATGTTAATTTTGGATTTTGTCTGGACAGATGGATCGGATACTTGCTGCATACCGCAAGTCATCAAAGCAGTGGTCATCCACATTGAACAAGTTGGCACAAGGTTAGGTCCCTCGTATACTTGTATAAATTTAACTTATTTTCTTAAACACCTACTAACTTCCATACATTTTAACAACTTGTAGTGAGGCAAAGAGGGCGAAAGAGGACCATGGTTGGATGAAGCTTTCTCAAATTGGATTTCATTATTGAGATATGTAGAAGGGAAGACAACTAGTGAATGTTATTAATGTAATTTATCTTTATGTTCTCTATGTTCATGAGTTTGATTATACATTGTCAATAGAAAACATTTTTATACGAACGTGTAATATGATTCTGACGATTTTACCATGTTATCTTATTCATTAATATGTTGAGGTGATAAGATAAATTATGTCTGAAATGATATTTTACATTTATATAATGAGTATAAAACATTACCATTTTTAGTTGACATTGTTTCCTAGGTATCCAAATAACAAACCAAAATTGTTTTGGAACTATTCTGGTTGCTTGTGTTTACATGTACATGTCTAAATCTCAAAAAGGCTTTGCTTGTTAGTTGATACTATAATAGGGTGACTCTTCAGTGAATAATGATATGCAGTAGAAAATTGCATTCCGGAATCAGTTGCCACATAAATTTCTTTTTAAACAAGAAATACCATTCATACTGGACAAGTTTTGAGAAGAAAACATTCAACGATAATGAGCATTTTCTTTCCGCAGAGGCTACTTTCTATTTCACTATACATTTTCATGCTACAGTTTTCCCACCATTAATTTCTGCGCATTCTATCATTTCTTTGGACACTTCCATAAGGTGTGTTCTGCAATTCAAAATCGTGTTCACTATTCTCCTTCATTAAGGTGAGTTCATTCATTTTTTCCTTATTGGTTTTGCGTTGGAGTTGTTTTGAGTATCCTTCCAGCACGGTTGATTTGTAAAATTTCTACAATCCAAGATATCGTTGCAATCTTCCAATTTAAATTATGCAATTTAAAATGCATTTTTAGATGCAAAAATACATTTTCCATTATACAATCTAAAATGACAATTTATGTTATTTTTGTACAATCTAAAATGATTGTTCATGTTAATTTTATCTTATGTTGTTTAATTTTAATTTGAAAATATATTGCTACAACAAAGGGTGACACTCTTAACTAGGTGAGCAACAGACTTCCGACCTCTCACATTAGAGGCTTTAGGGTGACCTCTCCTACAAATGGAGATCATAGATCTATCTTGCTCACCAGGTTGAGAGACACCACCTCTTATTTTAGTTATATCTGTCCAAAGTAAAACTAAACAATACAAAAAAAAAAAAAAGAAAAAAAAAACAATATAAACTTAAAATAAAATTAAAAAAAAATACCATTTCATGTACAATCCGAAATACATTTCTTTTTCATATTGCACAATCTAGAGTGTACTCCTCAATATAGAAACATTTCGCATTGGAGGATCTGTAATGATATCTCAAATTGTATAATCTCGAGGATCAGCTTATTTGGAAGGATCTTCAGACGTTTATAAAATTCCTTCAATTAGAATATTTGAAACACAACAAAAAAAATTCATGAGTCATTCAAAGGCTACCACATCTAACACTCCTAGACTACTGCATATTCTATATTTTGTTGCAAAATCAATTTTTTTTTCCACTAATATAACAAGACTAGATTCCCTGTTCAAACTTCTGTTAGACTAATCAAAATCATAGATTGAGCAAGTACAAGGATTGCAGGTTTTTCTAAGTTAAGATAACCAGACAAAAAAGTAGAAATCCCTGCTTGCAGTGTATATATAGGCTTTCCCATTAGCAACATTCGCTACAAGCTAATACACTGTTTGAATTGCAGAACTAAAACTTGACAATAAGACCAATGGGGCAATGATCACTACCATTCACATCAGGAAGAATGTATGAATCGTGAACTTTGTCAGCAATGGATTCTGAGACGAGGAAATAATCAAGACGCCACCCTGTTTTAATTTCGAAACAAGTCATTGCGAACAAAGAAAATTTCAATGAAAAACATTCAAAATTCAGAATAAGGAATTTCTCCATTTCATTACACTAATCTAATAAATACACACACCATTACCTGTGTCATGGATGTACTTCCTCAAAAAGTAATACTCATAACATGCTAATTCAAATTAGACAAGCATACAGGCATGAACTTAGAAATTATTTTCAGAGAAACTGTAAAGACCCGACCGGGGTGTGTGTCTGTTTTGGTAGCTGTTCAGCATTTGAACTAAGGAAGAACACAACCACATCTATGATGCATATATTTATTCCCAGAACAGAAGTTGACAATTGGAAGCCCCTGCATCTCTTTCGGATAATATTAGGAAAATCTTATTGAATGCAATTATCAGTGAAATTGTGGAATATGTACAAAAGGGTAAGGCGATAACTACCATGATGTGACCACGCACTTGTGCTCAAATAAACTCATAACACAGTCAAGTGACAGATATTAAAAGGCGAAGTGAATTGGAATCATACAACATTTTTATTAATTAATATTTACAAGTAGTGAAGTATACAAATCAATTTTAGTAGTGTTCTATAAATACCTCTGTTATTCTTGCGCCCACCATGCCGATAACCCCAATAAGTATATCCAATAACACCAGGGTGCTGCCTTCTAAAGGTATCTACAAATCCCCTAGATAAGAAGTTTGTTGCAAATGATTTCCTCTCTTCATCTGTAAACCCAGCACTTCTCTTGTTACCCTGTGGATATAAGAAATTATCAGTAGAATTAATGCTCTTGGCACTCTTACGTAATTCATTAGTCATGATATTGATAACAGACAGATTATTGATTTAAATTCCAACTAGTCTTTATTTTCAACATATTCAAATTTTCAAATCGAATAGCCAACAAGTTTGGTGTAAACATTTATGAACCTCGACAAAATTGGCCCAAAATGGTTATGGTCTCGTTCTCACTAGAGACTAGTCAGAAATGGAACGTGGAGTATTAGTTATCATCACATCAAGCTTCTTAATTTAATACATACTCAGTCCAACTTTTCATTAGGACAAATTTCAAACAAATTCTAAATGAATACACCCAAATTGCTATTAGATTAGCTTTATGTAACTTGGATATGCCTAATATTTCAAAACTAAAAAATCATTTTAGATAATAGGATCCCACCAGGTGACTCAGCCAACACCTGTAACTATTTACATGCACAGTTGTTCTCTCTAAGTAAATATTAACTTACGTAATAACAACATTTGATTTCAATTTTTAGCCAACCATAATCAAAAGATTGGACTATAATTGAATTCAACGCATATTAACAACTTCTTGATTACTTCTTGTTCTTCTAAATCCAGTAATTTCTATCTACCAACAAGTGCTTGGTTTTGTTGATAATATTTATTTACTAAGGTTTAAACGAGATACACAGTTTTTATGGAGAATATCAAATCTGAATAACTTACAGCAGGGTTGTATATGTCTATCTCTTCATGAGCACAATTTAGATCACCAGTTAAAATTACTGGTTTTGACTTTTCCAATTCCTGTATCCAGCAGAAAATGAATCAGGAATCCTAGTCATAGATGCATAACAAAAGAATTTCAATAAAATATTACTATTCCTTCTGTGAAAAGCATATTTACCCGAAAAGAATATCAGTAGTGACCAAAGAAAAAAAGGGTATATACAACATAGGACATCAACCCGCTCTTTAATTTTATTTATCAAGGAGCGAACTTTAAAACTAACTCAACCTCACAAAACCAACTTCCAAGGTAAGACTTGCACCCACATATATACTATAGTTTAACCATATTTCTAATTGGCATGGGCTCTCTAACATTATTATTACTATTATTATTATTTTAAATAAAGTGATACATTCCATTTCCAGCATCAACTTCAATATTTTGAGCTTAGAGAACAACACTACTAGGCCTTTCAAATATAAAACTACTAGGTAAAAGGAATAATAGAAGATGAAACAAGAAAAACCATGCACACCATGCTTGAAGAGAAATATATATATACAGCAACGCATAAAGCTTTATCCTACTAGGTGAGTAAAAAGAGCCACGCATACTTTTATATAATTGCTGAGAGATGGATCCCATTCAGTCACCCTGTAAGACTGGAGTCAAATACACAAACATTAGTTGAACAAGGATGTATTTTTCATAATGAAATGGGTAATAATATATAATATAATATAATATAATATAATAAAAGAAAAGTAATTTAATACAAGTACCAGTCTTTTCAAGCCATCTCCAGAATTAGGGATGTATCCACATATCAAATAAAATGTATCAAACTCAGCTGTCACAAGTCTACCCTCACTATCATGATCAGATATACCTAGGCCATATCTAACTGAAAGGGGCTTTATCTGCCAGAATTCAACAATATTAGAAAAATAATTATTAATCTGAGCATTACTCATGCAATTTAAATATGAGGATGTAAATGGTTAGCTTATTAATAGAATGAAAATCATGACAGATGTGAAAAATAGTATTTAACTAATATTACTAAAATAGGCAGCAAGAGTTTCACCTCAAATTTGTACAAAATCAAAACCACATTTCCAAAAACTTTACTCAGAAAAATGTGTACAACTAGAGCCGGTCTAATCATTTTTTGGGCCCATGGCAAAACAATAAATAAGGGTCACCTATGCATACAAATTTTAATGATTACGTCCACAGAACCTAGAAAAAGATGGAGGTTGTTTAATGTTTAGGAAGAAATTCAACGTCCAATTGCCCATATTAATTGGAGCTTTAAACTATAGCTTTAAACTTGAGTTGAGATAGGAAAATGGGAATGAGAAGCTGAACAAAAGTTAAGAGTGCATAATAAACATAATTTCTTTTAAATATCAAAGCTAGCCATGGTTTGGGCCCCTCCCATTCACGAGCCAGTACAGCAGAACACCTCCAAAGTACCCTCAGGACCGGCCTTGTGTACAACTCATTATTAGATGAAATTTATGCAGCATTAAATATTAAGTTGTCATGAAATTTAGCTTGATTAATTGTACAAGGACTGTTCCCTACTACAAACAGCCTTTTCTTCTAAATGTAGGATTAAAAGTTTCCATTTAGCATGAAGAGGCAGGATAATCACAGTCAACATACCCTTGAGATAATTGCTGTTCCAGAATAACCAAGCTTAGAAACACTACATGTCCAAAAGCTGTTATCATAGCCATCTATTAGACGCTGTTTAATATCCTCAATATCCTTCTCCTGTTAGCAAAACCCCAGAATTCATAAATAGGAGAGACATGAGCATCATCAACATTCATACAAACATTAAAGTGTGTTTGGATAACACGTAAGAAGCAATTCTATCCCACAAAATCATGGTGATACCATGCAAAAGTTAGAAGCAACTATTTGTTCTTTACCTTCATGAAAAAATAATTATTTCTCACCATGAAGCTAATCCAAACACACTTCATCACAGTTGATAGATAATAAAAGAAAGCAATGGAATAGCTTCTCACGATTCACATCCTTCAATATTTTCAAATATACATTATATGCCATTCTCTAGGAATACAAAATCAATTGTTAGCATAATTCTGCAGCAACCTTCAGAATTTACATAATTTAACTACAATATAACGCATGAAGCACTTATAAACCAGCACAAACAAAAAAAAATGAACTTTGCAGTTATTCTCTATACACGTCTAGCAAAACTGAAACATAGGACTTTTGGAAAATATAACTCCGACTGAGGCAAAAAAATGACTAATATTCTACCTGCAGCTTAGTCTCTTGCAAACACAATATATCAAAGTCTTCCCTTTGGGCAAGTTGAAGTGCCGAGAATCCTTCAAATTTTAGCAATGCTCTCAATCCATTGACATTCCAAGACAAAAGCTTGACAAATTTTGTATCTTTATCAAGCGGTGGTGGTCTCATTGTTCTAGGATTATATGCAATCCAACCTTTTTGAGGTTTCTTGTGGGCAAGAACTGTCCATGGTTCAGTTTGAATGGTAGCTGTACTGATTTCATCTGACTCTGCAACAATGCTAACAATATCTGTAGATACTTTTCTCTTTGCCCTGGAAGGCTTAAAATCTGCTGGAAATACAAGCCCATATAACATTGATCTTTAGTTGACTGAGCAACATTTGAACCAAAATTTAAAATTCAGAAAAATAGTGTTAAAAAGTATAATACAACATGTTTTTTAGATGAAGAAAGTTAATAACTCTATATATTCTATTCTACAACATTACCTGTGTCACCATCTGATTTTGAAGAAACTTTCTTCTTGATCGCCACTTTGACAGTTTTTCTCCCAGATTCAGATTGTTTTAACCTTTTCTTACCCTGTTTAAGTTCAGATATCTCTGATGTTTCATTGAAATCATCAACATGGTCTTCATCCAATACCCTTTTAGCCTTCACTTCTATAGAAGTATTTTCAGCAGAAGTTAATAGCTCTTGCTCTTCTCTTATATGAGAATCTTGTTCTGTACATCAAGAGACCTTCTAAACATTAGAATTACACAACTTGAACTAGTTTCAAAAGAGTGACACGAAGGTTAAGGATTAAAGGAAGGGACTGTTAGAAGAAAAATAATTGATGTTGAAACAGAAAAATAAAATCTCCCCAGAAACAGTAAAAGCTGAGATAATGCTAAGCAAAATGTATACCGAACATGCTACTGTCCATGAAACTCTTCAAGGCAGACAAAAGATCATCTTTACGACCTTTAGCAGGGACCCTAAATCTCCTGAGATTTCAAATCATTGCGAAGATGTATATAATAAAAAACATTGCATGTTCATATTCTAAAACAAGAAGAATAGGTAGCTACTTGGTAAGGAAAAGACCAATCTGCTTACTTCAATGTTTTCCGGAGTTCCTGAACATTCATTGTGTCTACTATTGTCGGGTCATTTTTTAATCTCTGAATCTCAACGGAATAGATATTAACATCATTCTCCTACATCATCAATTTATAGTGAAAATCCAAAAAAAACTCAAAGTAACATGACAATGACAATGTTACTGAAATATCAATTAGACCTCAACAGCATGCTTCTTGGAACCAGGGTTTGCTTCCAACCCCTTAAGCTCCATATCCTTCTTGCCCTCAACAAATGGTGAAATTGGCTTAGATGAACTTGAAAAGGATCTTTTGGACCCCATTGCTTTCACAGTTGAACAAACCAATACAGTAGCATTCAAATGCTTCCGAAACACTGCAACGCTACAATATTCTTAGTCAGTTCAGGTACCCAGATGAATTTGTATTCAGTTTACATGTTCCAGCAAATGTGGCACATCATTTTCAATTTATTTAACAAAACAATTAAAAAGGGAATAATAAAAATGTAACCTTTCCAGTAAAAATAAACAAAATAATATATAAACACACACATTAATTCACATGGATTTTGAAAAGTGGAGAATGAAGAAGAGGCACGCGCAAAAGAAACCTGATGATATTGATAGAGGTGGTAGAGACAAATTGCAGGAGTTGTTTCATGTGAAATACAAGCGAAACAGAAAGAAAGAATCGCCACTGAAAATTGAGAAAGGGCACGGAACTGAAGAGAAGAAAGAACAAAGGTAAAAAAGCAATTTGAATTTTCTTTTCTCTGCAAAATTATGTTTTTTAATTTCTAAACTTTCACTTAATCATATATTCATACCTCATTTAGTTGTTTGATTTCATAAAGTTATGGTATGGTAATTATAATTTTTCTTTTGGTAAAATATAAAAAAATTAGATGTTTGATATGAGTTTAAAATATTTTTTGCAAAAATTAATAAACTTATAATATACACAGTTTTTTTTGTTAATGGAGCGAATTAGATTTTGTGTTTTTATTTGGATATTGTAAAATACAGTTTAATTGCATTTTTATTCTATTATTGTAAAAGAGAAAGGAGTAAATTGGATTATAAGTTTATTATTTTTATCCTATTGTAA
>Ga0123341_1006455_pt1 | contig 10612 bp, 11 predicted proteins | sample Turbeapinknodule_FD_89959 | JGI IMG/M metagenome (GOLD analysis project Ga0123341, IMG submission 89959) | Root nodule microbial communities of legume samples collected from Mexico - Turtle bean Mexico pink nodule | ecosystem: Host-associated > Plants > Roots > Nodule | place: Mexico: Nepantla...
AAACTCAATAAAAAAACATATTAATTTTACTTATTTATTAACATAAACAACTCATCAAATACTAAAAAAATAATAATAAAAAAATTACAAGGACCAAAATGAGAAAATCCTTGTTAAGGATAAAAATATATATAAATTTATTAGAGATTAAAAGGAAAACAAAATATACGCACGTGTTAATATGTTTAATTCCTGACCTGTTATTTCACAAACTAGTCATTATTTAATAAATGTATCTAGATATTAGGATTAAAGTAGAAGGAAAAAATTTATCAAAAATAAAAAATGTGATTTTTTTTTTCCGAGTGCCTTATATAAAATCTACAAACTTACGAGGGGATAAAAAGAATTATTTAAGCTTTAAAAGATATTATTATTTTTATTTTAAAATATTTTTTAAAAAGTGGAACAAAAAGAATTTGAAGGACGGATATACATAGCGGCTCAAAAAGTGAGGGCAAATAATTACTCTTGATTTTGCCTTTTCTCTATCACTGCGCCAATAATCAACTACACTGCGAATGCGATGAGCAAAAACAGACCTCAATTCGGAGTTCAGAGATAGTGCGGACCAGGAGCTATGGCTTCTCAATCCCCTTCTCTTCCCATTTCCACACTTCAAATCACAGGTTTCACTCTATACTCTCTTTTCTTTCATTTCTTTTTCGCGTGCTACTCGATAATATTATGCATGATCTGCGAACAATTATTTGAAGCTCACGAACACACTGTCCACTTCGTACTTTGCATTTGGATAATCATTCGTCGATGAATTCAATTTCCAGAACAAACAAAACTACGGTGATTTCGCTCTGTTTTATTTTGTCGTTTCAGATTAAATTACTATAGCTTTCTATGAAATGTCTAACCTACGTGATTAACCTGAGCTCTGGTTCGTTCTTCCATAGGTGTGGTTACTTTGTGGATAATACCGTATTTTTATCGTGGTTATTTAGTTTACTCTGTCGCTATTGGATATTTCTGAGCTTGATGTTTCAGAAAAGTCGTTGGTTATATTATTTGTGTATTGAATCTTTTGATTAAATTGATTCGTTGGATCTCTTTTTCATGGTGTAGGTGGTGAAATTGCACAACAGGAAAATGTTGGTCAACAGAATAGTGGAGAGGAGCTTGGTAAACAAAGTTCAGACACATCTGTGTTTGTTAACTCAGAACCAATGCGTGAGGAACAAATTCAGAATGCTGTGAAATTTCTGTCTCACCCGAAAGTTAAAGGTTCTCCTGTCATCCATAGGCGGTCGTTTCTGGAGAAGAAGGGCCTTACGAAGGAGGAGATTGATGAAGCCTTTCGGCGAGTGCCTGTAGGCTTCCTGTTTCATCTATTGCTCAATTTTCTATTGTATATGCATGAATACAGCTAACGGATTATCACTTTACCGTATTTTCTTCTGTTGTAATGCTTATCTTCAATTTGAATCTCAGGATTCAGCTCCCAGTGTGCAGACAGCTGCTGTAAATCAAGGTGCGGTGTCTGATGATGAAGTTTTTCTTTTTTTAATTTAATTGAGTTTATTTATTTATATTTAGTAATACTGTCTGGTGTTGAAGTTGCCGATTGTTCTTTTGTGTTTTTGGACTTGGTTTAAGCTGCTAGTTAATTTCCCATTTAGTTATTCTGTTCATATAGTAGATTGCCTCTTTCAATTATATTAACTTGTGGCTCATTGTAATAGTCACAGATGAACAATTAAATCCATCTTCAAACTTTCAGCAGCAAGGCCAACCACAGCCTTTGAAGACGACTGTACCAGCTTCTACTGGTGTTATCACTTCACTAGCAACCTTGTCACACCGCCGTTTTCACTGGTCTCATGCCCTTATTGCAGTTGGATTACTAGCAACTTCTGGTGCTGGTACAGTTATACTAATTAAGGTATTTGCAACTAATCTTTCTGGATGACGCTATCTAAATTGGTATCTTATTGGGCTCAGTTTGACATATGCATCTTTTCTTATAACCTAACTTATTTTCTTGCTCTATCCAGCTTTATGACTTTGTGATTTGGTTTGAGACTCACTGAACTTTGGTAGCATGTTCCTTGTTTTAGAATTCTGTTCTCCCTTGGTTAAAATCCTGGTTGCGCAATGTTGTCCTAGAAGAGGAAAATGACCAATTAAAGAGAACAGGCTCAAAGCCAACATTGGCAGAAGAAGCTGCACAGGCTGCAAAAGCAGCTGCAGTTGCAGCTGCTGATATGGCAAAAGCTAGCCAGGAATTACTGGCTTCTAAAATGGAAGGTGGATGAATAAAGCTTCAATTTACTACCTGTAAAATATCTATAAATGTTTTAATACTCCTAATTTTTGTTGACATCTTTTGTTACTGAATAATGACTTTGTTGCTGCATATGGTTTTATACTCTGCAGAGAAGAAATATTTTGTAGAAGTTGTGAGCCTTTTGGATAAGCAAGTGGCAGAAATGAAGTTGATGACCAATGCAATAAGAAGATTGGAAGGTAATTATAAATTTTTATTTCATATATTGGGACAAGATGAACAGTTCCAGTGCTCTGAATATTTGCTAAAGGGTTTTGTTTAGGATATGATCATGACACTTGTATATTTGTTAAAAAAGTTCTCGATTGTTTGTTTTATGATTTTGCAGTGGCACTTTTATGTTTATTAAGAATGCTCTTGATTGTTGTTTATGAACCTGTGCATTTATTCCCTCCTCTAGAATGAGAAAAGGATAGTGATGTATAATGGTGAACAAGAGCTTTGACAAATCATATGTGCATTTTTACTATTATTCCTGGATTTCATATTGACTGTGCTAGCAAGCTCTCTCTTTCACCTACATTTTCCTTTCTTACAATATTTAGAGGCTTCCTTAAAGATTAGTGACTTTGCATGTCAGAAATTCTAGCATATATAGCAATAAGTTTTCTTAACGTTCTCAATTTTACATTCTTACTAAATATCATTGCTCCAAATTATGGATGTAAAATAGCTACCGGTGGACTCTCGGTCTCCAAGCAAGAAGATCACCAAGTCACTCAAACAACTTCAAAGGTCAGATTATTATGGAACATTTTGCCTTAGTGGAATTTTGGCACAACTTTGATCCCCATTTGAGTTGTTCAAAATGTTTTGACATTTGACAACTGTTTTTTTTTTAAATAGATACAACAACCTATCCTTAATGGAAAGTCAGACTACGAGTCCCGATCAGGTTGTTATACATTAATTCAATCCCTGTCAAATAAATTAATTTTATTTATGAATTATATTATCTATGGTTAGAATGTGTTATTTGTAGTGAGATCTTCATCCCCTCCTGTATCTGTTCAACCATCTAGTGCTCCTCATCCAAAATCATATATGGAGGTAAGTTTTTGTTTTGTTTATGTTTTCTCTCCCATTTACCCTGCTATGCACACACAAACCACTTTCTACGGGCACAAGGTGATATTTGAGTCCTTGCTATCTCTTAAACCAATGAAGATCATTGTTCTACTGATCAGAAGATGACACTTATTGACCATTAAATACTTCAGGGTTCTAGCTGTGGATTATAATTGTGAAAAATTATATATATTTTCTAGGGGTATATATATTTTTTAATTATGGAAAATTTTCTTTGGTTTATGATTCTAAAACTTCCCAAATGAACACGGTTAAATAGATGATTGACATTTTTAACTAAACATCAAATTGCAACTTTAGCTTATCTTGTTCCATTGACTTGAACTACGGAGGGAATTAAGAAATAATTTTATTGATAACAATCACATCAATTACATTCTTAGCTCTTCTATTTGTAACAATAAATCTTTCTAAAACAAGGAAATAAATATGCATGAATAAGTAAGAAGACTTAAGTTAATATACGAAGATTCTAAAGATATTTTATCCTAATAATAAGATTTTGAAGATATTTTTTATCCTCATAAAGCTCTATTTACAACACTTTTTTGTTGGTACTAATTACAACATATTTAATTTACTTCATCCACTTTACGCATTGATCAACCACTGTTTTGGGGAAGACTTAATATTAGATCCTCTATTTTGTTTATTTTAATTGAGGTCATATTATCCTTGTGTGGATTATTTCCTTCCATTATTTTTCTGCAGATAATGGCCATGCTCCAAAGAGGAGAGAAGCCTTCTAATATTAGAGTAAATCTTTATGCCTTAAAATCTTGATAATTGTAGATGCATGCCAAAAATCATATATTTTGTTGAAAATCATAATGAAATATTCTGCATTATTGTATAGTGGCTTATAGGTGAGTAAAATCTAATTTAGACTATCTTCCAATTATGTTTGATAAAAGAGAGAAATTGAGACATGGTTGGCTGAAAACCATGTGTTTGAAGATACCAGGGAACTTGATTTATGTTGAAAGTATTAGTGATTAAAGAGGTCAAGGATGATGATACTGCTTTGATACCATGTTAAGAAATTGGTTTTGTACGGTTGAGATAAGCTTAAATCCACTTTAAAGTTGGTATTAAAGTCTGTCGGAGCAAAGTTTCTTAGGCCTATCATGTTATTTGTTACTGATCTACTAACAAATATCTAGTTCTATGCTTGAGTTGTCTAGTCCTTGGTAGAAATATAATTAAATTATAGTATATAAATAGGTACAAATCTCACATAGCAAACTGGTTTTGTACAGTAGAGTTAGGCCTCAATCCACTTTTTAAAAGAGTTTATGTTGAGCTATAAATATTATGTATTAAATGCAAAATGTTCTTTTTATAGTAGGTTTAAATTCTTTTAAATTGAGGAATACTACTCTAGAGAAATTTCAAGAGATTTTTTTAACTAGGAGGGAGAATTCTCTCTAGGCAACATTGGCAAAACGAGGAGGTTTGTCATGCAACTTTTAGTGGTGATCTTCCTATGGAGTATTTGTCTACTTATAATCAGATTTTGGGGTCACCCATGGTACCCACTATGACTAGGGCATCTTCTATTCTTCTTCGAATCCCCCCCTAAAGGATTTGTTGAGGACCTCTTTGGCCTTCAACTTGGTGATACTTCTTTCCTTGCTCTTGTCTTGGACATAACTATTGATTTCTATTGGAAGTTGTTTGCTAAGCCTCATCTTACCAATGCGGCTCAATCCTCCCCGACTACCCCGCCCCTGATCTACCTTGAGCCATCCTACTTATGATGACTGTCAAAACTCCTTAACTTATGCAAAAGGGTTAGTTTTTTAGAATGGTGAACTCATACTTGTATTGCCTCTTGTAGTTGGAGTGGTTAGTCAGTTTATGTAGGCTGTTTGTCTTGACCGTTGGAGTGTTTCCATTTGCATCCTTAAATATCTCAAAAAGGCTCCATGAGAAGGTTTGCTCTATGAAGATAAGGAAAATATTCAAATAATTGGGTATTGTGTTGCAAATTGGGCAAGATCTCGTATAGATTGGTGTTCCACAATTGGATATTGTGTTGTAACTGGAGGAAAATTATTTATTGGAAAAGCAAGAAACAAAATGCGGTTGCTTGATTGAATGTCAAAGCTAAGGTAGTGGCATCACTCACTTATGAACTTGTGTAGATAAAACTGTTAGAATAAGTTGTCTTAAATAGAATTTATTGAAAAGTTGTTGTGTGCTTTATGCTGTACCTAGTTCTTAGATATGTCCTTTCATATTTTCTTCTCTTCCCTCTCATACATTGTATCTAAAATCACCACAGTCATTATAAATATTAGATCCTAAGAGAGGGAATTTCACTCTCTCAAATTCATTATCTATTCTTTTGTATTTTTCTCAAATAGGTATCAGAGAGGGTCGATCCGGCTTTGCTTGTCTCTATTTGGCAAAGAAATTGTCATCCGATCATCGTCCCTAGATGTTCGCTATCGTCCATTGATGTTTGTCGCTGAAGTTTCGTCTGTCATCACTTGGGTCTGGTGCACCTTGAGGAGCACAACCCACCCCCGGTGGCAGCGCATCCAAAATCTTATTGACACGCTATCACTGCCTCAATCGACCTAGGCACTTGTGTCTCACATGTCGCCTTCCAATGGTCATAATCTTTACGGGCCACCACGGTTCGACTCGTCTAAATCTTATGAGTTCATTTCCACCCTCCATTCTTTGATTTGGTAGCATTTGGGGAGTAGTCTAGAGTTACTCACGATTTCTCTTCTCTCTCTTGAAACCCTAGGGTTCGTGTTCTTTCTCTATTGCATTCCAGGACTGTGTCCCTACATCTTCCTTGTTTCAACATGTCTTCAAGGACTATCTTCTCTTTTCCCAGAATCCCTTCAATAAATTGTGAGAAATTAAATGGAAAAACTATCTATCATGGTCTACCATAGTTGAACTTTGGCTCCTTGGCCAAGGTTTTCATGATCACGTAGAAGAAGATGGAAGTAAAGTACCATTAAATCAAGTTCAAAAGTGGAAGAAAACTATTTTTTAGCTTTGTGCTCTATTTTGGCAATCAATATAGCCCAATATTTTGAGCCCTCTCAGGTCATTCAAAACCCGTAACTACTTTTGGAGAAAGGCCCTAAGTATTTTTTGCAAAAAATATACAATGCCTCTACGATTCTGCTAATTGATTGGCTTCTCTGAAGCAATTTGATAATGACATGATGTCTTTTGTATCTATAGCACAATCATCAATTAAGGAATTGAAGATATTCTTGGAAGTTGACTAATTAGATGAGATAAAAGAGAAGTTGGATAAGTTTTATATGGCTATGATCCTTTGTGCAATGAATATAGATTTTGATCATGTTAGAGATCAAATTTTAATTGGTCAAGAAGTTCCTTCTACGGAAAACTTGACACCATGACTTCTTTGAGTTCCAATTCTCAAGAGTAGAAAGTATTTAAGAATCTAGTGAGTCTTCTGCCATGATTTCTAATCGTGGAAATGATGTCGTGGCACTAGAAGAGGGTGTGGTGGTAGAGGTTGTCCTTAATGCATATATTGTAAAAGAATGGACCACACCCAAGGGAATTGTTACTCTACATGGCGTTTCTGACAAGGCAACCAATATTTCCAAATCTGAAATTTTTAAGCCAAAGTTCTCTAATGAAGAATATCAAGAATATTTGAGGTTAAGATCCAATAGCGTAGCATAATCATCTACAACTGTCAACTACTAGCATTTCACAATTTGTGGAGAGTCAAAATCCATTTATAATTGACTTAGATGCCTTTGATCATATATACGGTAATATCTCTTTGTTTTCTCTTCTCTCTCCTTTCTAAAACACCTCATTTCATGACCCTGGCCAAAAGATCTAAAGTAGCTCATGGAATTGGTCAAATTTGTCCCTTTCTTCTTATTTCTTTAAGTCAATTAACCAAATCATTGAATTGTTCAATAACCTTAATGCCAACTCTTTTGTTATACATGAACGTGGTACAGTGGCAAAGGACATGAAGCCTATACTACCTTGGTACTAACTCATCTCTATCTTGTGTTACATCCACATTTCTTAAACTGTTAAATGAACGCTTAGGTCATTCTCATTTGTCAAATTTAAAGATGGTTCCTGAACTTCAACTTTAGAACGTGAATCATGCCATTTAGGAAAACATGTCAGATTTTCTTTTCTTAAACATTCTAAATCTAGATGTAACTTTGTTTTTCTTATCATCCATTCTAATATTTGGGGCTAATTCGTGTCATCTTTTGGATTTTAGATATTTTGTTACTTTCATTAATGAGTTTTCTAGATGTACTTGAGTTTATCTAATGAAAAATTGTTCTGAGCTTTTGTCTATTTTCATGTCTTTCTTTAATAAAATCAAAAATCAATTTGGTAAAGTAATCAAAATCTTATGAAGCGATAACTCCAAAGAATATTTTTCCTCTGATTTCTCTAAACTCTTAAGCTTACACGATATTTTGCATTAGTGTACTTGCTCTCACCTCAACAAAATGTTTATAGCAGAAAGAAAAAATAGACACTTGGTTGAAACTGCTTGTAAGTTGTACCTTAATGCTTGGTGCAAATATGCTTGTTCATTATCGAGGTGATGCTATCCTAAATGCTTGTTTTCTTATTAATAGAATGCCTTCTACGTTTGACAATAAAGTTCCCTACTCCATTCTATTTCCAAAGGAATCCTTCTTTCTTATTTTGCAAAGTTATTCACTTTACCCGTAATCCTCACCCTACTTACAATTTTCTTAACTGTTAGAGGTTGTCTCCTTTCTATTTTTCCTTTATTTCTTCTGTCTCTATCTATGTTACTATTCTAAAAATGTGATAGAAGCACTTGATCATTCTGGATGGTGACAAACCATGATTACTGAAATACAAGCTCTTGAACATAACAAAACATGCGAGTTAGTTCCTCTTTCTTCTGGGAAGAAGACAGTTGGTTTTTGGGTCTATGTCATTAAGGTTGGAGCTAATGGTCAAGTTGATCGCCTCAATGTTTGATTTGTGGCTAAAGGATATACTTAGATCTATGGACATGACTACAATGATACTTTTTCTCCAATGGTTAAAATGACTACTATTAGACTTTTACTTGCCATGGCAGCCATTTTTCATTGTCCCGATCATCAATTAGATATTAAAAAAGCTTTTATGCATGACAATTTAGAAGAGGAAGTCTACATGGAGCAGGCTCATGGGTTTATTAATTAGGGAGAGTCTGGTTTGATTTATAAGTTGTGCTGCTCTCTCTATGGTCTCAAGCAATCTCGTGGTTGGTTTGGAAAGTCCAGTCATATTGTTCAATTATTTGGGATAAAACATTGTGAGGTAGATTATTCTGTTTTCTATTATCACACCTATGCTAGAAAATGTGTGTACTTAATAGTGTACGGTGACGATATAGTTATTACATTACAGGGAATGATACTGCTAGAATATCTTAGTTAAAGGAACCCTTGTGCAATTATGTTTAGACCAATGATCTTAAAAGTCTCACCATTTTTTGGGTATAAAAGTAGCCCAATCAAAGGAAGGAGTTGTAATCTCTCAAAGAAAGTATGCTCTTGACATCCTAAAAGAGACATGTATGATTGATTGTAAACCAGTAGATTGTCCTATGGATCCAAATAGAAATTAATGGCGCGATATGGAGAAACTTTCTCTAATCAAGAAAGATATAGAACACTAGTTGGAATATGTATTTATCTTACCATTACGAGACCAAATCTATCTTTGGTAGTTGGTGGTGTGAGTCAATTAATACAGAATCCTTGTATTGATCATTGGAATGTTGTCATTCGTATTCTAAGGTATCTCAAAAAGACTCTAGGACAAGGACTACTTTATAAAGATAAAGGGAATACCCAAATCTTTGAATATTGTGAGGTTGATTGTACTGGTTCTCCTATGGACAAATGATATACTACAAAGTGTTTTCCTTGAGGAAATATTATCCCTTTGAAAAGCAAGACAAAAAATGTTTCTCAATCAACTGCTAGGCAATGACATCCCTCACTTGTGAGCTTATATGGGTAAAACAATTCCTCCAAGTTTTCGATTTTTTGTGAGATTCAACAAATAAAGATTTATTATGATAATCAAGTTGCTCTTCATATTCCTTCCAATCAAGTGATCCATGAGAGGACTAAACACATAAATTGACTATCATTTTATTTGAAAAAAGTTGTTCTCCAAAGAAATCTGCATTGAGTTTGTAGATCAAATGATCAACTTGTAGAGGTATTAACAAAATCCTTTGTTGAGATGACCTCAAATTGAATTTATTAGTTTCAAGCTTGGCACATACAATTTTTCTGCACTAGCTTGAGGGGGATTGTTAGAATAAGTTGTCTTAAATAGAATATATTGAGAAGTTGTTGTACCTAGTTCTTAGATATGGCCTTTCCTATTCTCTTCACTTCCCTCTCATACATTGTATCTGAAGTCTCTAAAATTATTATAAATATGAGATGGAAATTCACTCAAATTCATTCTTTATCCTTTTATATTTTTCTCAAGTAAAACAATTCCTTCAATAGATGAAATTTTGTGAGATACAACAAATGAGCATTACCGTGGCAACCAGGAAGCCACCCACATCGCTTCCAATCCTATATTTCGTGAGAGAACCAAACAAGTAGAGAGGGATTGTCATTTTTGTTCAAAAAAAGTTGTTGTACTTGGAATTTTGCATGAAATTTGTCAACTCCAATAATCCACTTGCAAATATTTTTACTAAGTCCAATAATCATAATTGCTTAACTCATCTTTTGTATTACCTATTTGACACCTATGTGTAGATCATCATATCTTTTTTGGTTTTTCTGTTGATGTGAGAATCCATATGTTGGAGATCCCACATCGACTAGAGATTAGAGCCTTTCTTAGTATATAAGTGGGTGCAAACCTCACCTCATTGAGCCGGTTTTATGGGGTTGAGTTAGGCATAAAGTCTTCGTAATATGGTATCAGAGCCATTTCGAGCCTATCCTAGCGAGTATTTGTTGGGCTTATCAGGCCACCCGCTATCGGGCCACTATCGGACCACCCATAATATATAGTCCCACGCACGAGTTGGCAGTCTCGGCGTGATGGGGGTGTGTTGGAGATCCCACATCGACTAGAGATTAGAGCCTTTCATAGTATATAAGTGGGTGCAAACCTCACCTCATTGAGTCGGTTTTATGGGGTTGAGTTAGGCTTAAAGTCCACTTCGTAATA
>Ga0123341_1006456_pt1 | contig 10610 bp, 5 predicted proteins | sample Turbeapinknodule_FD_89959 | JGI IMG/M metagenome (GOLD analysis project Ga0123341, IMG submission 89959) | Root nodule microbial communities of legume samples collected from Mexico - Turtle bean Mexico pink nodule | ecosystem: Host-associated > Plants > Roots > Nodule | place: Mexico: Nepantla...
AAATAAATAAAGAAAAGATAATTTATTATTTTAATCATCCATGTTGATACAAATTATATAATAACTTTCTCTGTTAATGAAATAGTAATATTATGGTAAAAATATTTATAAAAAATGTTAATTATTACTATTTTAAAAGTCAATTATTAAATTTAGTGTTGGAATTAATTTTAAACATAAAATAAAACATTTAAATTCATTTTAAAATCAACAAAAGATTAAATTGCATTTGTTTTTTAAATATAAGGAATCAAATTTAATCTTAAAGTTAAAGGATAAACGATAATTTAGCATAAGAGAAACTGTTCAACACAGGTCATGAACACTGCAACCGGCGCAAACATGGTTCGGCGCAAGCGTGGGAGGCATTCGCCGGAAAATTCTCCGTCAAAACGACGACGGCGTTCTCAGTTTGAATGTCGGAGTAGGAGATGGGTTGTCTCTTCCAAAGACTCTTCCAATTGCACGGGTCAGAACAATCATTCATTCGAATTCTGTTTCACTTTGAATCTGCATTCACTTCAAATTGTGTTCCGTTTCACTTTGAATCTGCATTCACTTCAAATTGTGTTCCGTTTCTCTAATACTGTGTGTGAATTTGAGGGGATAAGAACAGAGAGAGGATTCGAAGTCTTTTGGAATATTGAAAAGGGCATATACAGTTGATAGGATAGCTTCCAATTGATGGCGCTCAATATTACTTTTGAAAATTGATGAATGTATTGATTTGATGGAGGGCTTTTAGGTCAAATGAAGAGGCATTTAATTAATTAATTAATTAATTAATTTGTGTGAGTGCGGCAATTGGTAAACGCCTAAACGGTTTGTTATTTGTTTGTTGCTTCTGCGTGGATGGTTTCTATGAATGCTGCATTCATGATTATATGGAAAGGAGATGTAAATATCAATGGCACCCTACTGTGTGTCCCCAATAAGGAATCTTCTTGAGTGAATACAAAATTCTAGACGTAGTTGATTTCATGTGCTTTTGCCGTCTATTCTGGCTGGTGGTATGGCAGGCCACGATTGCGGAAGCCCTCCTCCAGAAAATTTAAGCACTTGTTATTCGTCAAAGCAGAAAACACCTCAGCTGGAATGTCCCTTTTTTGGGTGCGGAGTGTGTTCCAGGAGATGGGTTTTCTCTTCAAAAGATTGTTCTAATTGCAAGGGTCAGAACTCAGAATTACTAGGTTATCTGCTTCTAGGGAAGTAATAATTAGTTTGAATTCTATTGTGTAGAAAAGTGACTTCTGATGGTTATTTTTCCTTTTAGGAAAAGGTTAGCATTTTAGTATTACGTTTCTGTGGTTGAGATTGTCACCAAATATAAAAAATGGAGAATTTAATTAGCAGATGTCATTCTACAATCTACATATTCATATACATTTCGGTTGGTGCCTTCTCCCAAAATTTCAGCTGTCTAAGGAAAGGGCAACAAAATAAATTTTAAAAAATAAAGGTGTGAATGTACTGATGGGATTTGCTTGCTTATGGGTAACCCCACCCCCCAATAACTAACAGTCCATGATGAAGATAGCTAATACTTTACATATGGGTGCCCCAGTTAATTGTGTCATTTAGAGTTCAGATTAAATGGTGTTTATCTCATATTTACTATTCTTAATTGTTCCTTCCTTGCAGATAAGATTGTGGTTGTTTCATACAATATACTTGGTGTTGAAAATGCATCAAATCATCTGGATTTGTATTCTAATATTCCACATAGGTTGTTGAGGTGGGACAGGAGGAAAAGGCTCATACTTGAAGAGATTAATAACTATAACGCCAGCATACTGTGTTTCCAGGTAGTCCTTCCGGCTGTTATACATTTAATACTGGCTACAACTTATGACCATTTTTTTATCATTATGCTTCTCTATTAATCTCTGAAAGCTACAAAAAAGTTATTAGGATTTTTTATCATTAGGATTCTTGTCATTTTGATCCTGAAAGTGCTTTCGAAACTTCAATTAAATCCTACCTTGCACATAACATAAATTATTAACCAAGACACCACCAACATATTTCTCATATTTTTACCATCCTTTCACATATTTTATGGTTTACCTTGACTTTTTTATTATTCATCTTTATATAAAGTTCAGCATTTAAAATTTAAATACTCACTAGATCGAATGCGAGCTTAAAAATAAGTTATAAAATTTTTATACTCATTAATAATATATAATTAATAACTTGATTTAGATAGAAGATTTGCTTTGAAACCTTATAGAATCTTGTCAGTAGCATCTTGGATTTAATTAATAACTACTACTATATGTAATCATTCATAGATTAGTTTAATAGTTAGTTGTATGAACAAATACATATCATGCAAATTTTTTAGTTACATATGCAACATACAACTTTAAGATTTTTGAATTTTAACTTTAGTTGAACAAAATATAGACATTTCATAAGTACAACAAATAATATCATGTCATTCACCTTCATATATTTATTTGTTCAAAGGAATCAAAACAGTGGCAATGTAAAAAAGTAGCTCAAGATCAATAATGAGCTTTGAGACTAGGAATCAACACACCTTGAGGTTGTAAGTATTAAATTTTAAATGGAACTTGATATAGAAGTGGAAGAGATGAAAGTCAAGATGGACCAAAAATAGTGTAAAAAATATGAGAAATAAGAAACGGAAATGGGGGATGAGAGTGATGTCTTTGCTAATAATTTATATGTAATGTAAGACTTAATTAAAAAATTGAAAATACTTTCAAGGATCAGGATGACAGTAAGTGTTTAAATTCAAGAATTAAATTGAAAAAGACATGTGACATCATAATTCTTGAGGAAGTAAAAAAAGAAAAATTTTCTTTGGACTGCCACATGTCATCCATGTGTACAACTTCAATTGCCATAAAGGCAGACAATGTGTCACGTAGGCATAGACGTTAACTTTAACAGAAGCACAAAATTGAGTAACTTTTTTCACATTCAGGAATTTTAATAATTATGCTGCTTTCAAAGATTAAAATGACAGGACACCACACTTTCAGGGACAAATTTGGACATTAACCCAAGGAGACCCAAAGAAACTGATTTAACTGACATGGGTTTTTACTTACCTACAGCTCTTGATTACGTATTCATTCTGACAACACATAAATTCGGGAGACACAAGTTACTCTGATGTTAATTCCCGTTGGCACAATCAAACATATTAGTTGTACCTGATTTAGTATTTATTCTCTGCTTGAAATTGTAAGCTAACTTCATGCATTGTAGAATTGTATTGTCAAGAATTGCTTTCTCATAAATCTTGTGTCTTTAGGAGGTTGATCATTTTAATGATCTGGACAATCTTTTCCAGAACAGTGGCTTTAAAGGTATTTACAAGGTATATTATATACATATTTAAACTGTTATCATGCTAGTTTTGAAACTCCTAATATTTAATCAAGTACCTATGTGGATCATTATTTTCATTTGTCACAGGCTCGCACTGGGGAAGCACAAGATGGATGTGCTGTATTTTGGAAAGACAAGTTGTAGGTTTCCCTAACCCATAAATCATTTCAGTAATTGAGTTTCTGTATCCTATATTAATCAATTAATTTAATATCTTACATTGTTGTCCTTTGACAATAAGTAAATGAGCTACCTAAGTGTTTCTTGACGCAACAGAAAACCAACAGTTCAAAAATGTGCTAATATAGAACATATCAATTGAGAAAATATCAAATCCTTAATTTGGTCTAATTAAATTATATTTTGTAATGTGAATGCAGATTCAATCTTTTGCATCAAGAAGATATAGAATTCCAAAGATTTGGCATGCGTAACAATGTTGCCCAGCTGTGTATTTTGGAGGTATTTTGGGTTTGGTTTTATTTTTCTAAGTTTTTCCATCCCGAGTTTTATATTTGCTCTGTTGTCTCTTTCATTAGAAGGATTTATGATCTGTGATACAAATTTTTAAATCCCCCCATCTTATATTCTGTTGTACTTCCTCCTGAATGTTATGCATACATGTGTTCTCGCTGCAATGAAACCAAATGTTTTTATATCTTATTACTCTATTTTATTATCTATTTACAGGCAAACCATGATAAAAAAGAATCTGACGCATGTAACCTAACCCCAATGTAAGTTTTACATGTCTAAAATGGGTAATATGAACACAATCATTTGCAGTCTTTGACATGGTTTTTGCATAACACTTGGGTGTGCTTGTATTTCATTATCCTTGAATGACTACTATTTACTTTTGTATACTACATTATTGCTTACCAACCAGTGACTTGTTCCTATTATTTCCTTGTCTTCTTAAAATTTTATTGCATAGCTAATTTTTAGCAGCAAAGTTTAAAATTGAAAATATTAATGTGTATATTCATTTATTCACATATGTTCTCTCTTACACACATGATGTCTATTTCACGAACAATGGTTTTTCAAGTTTATCCACATAGCAACTTGATTGTCATCTATAGGGAACCATCCACAGGAAAAAGAAGATTTGTTGTAGGAAACATACATGTGCTGTTCAACCCAAATCGTGGTGACATTAAACTGGGGCAGGTACTTCACTAGATGAGTAGCATTATACATATTTTGCATGTATAGTCATTTGTGTTTGTGCATGTGCTTCATTTTTTAAACTTTTTAATATTATATTTTTTGGGCCAGGGTTGGTGCAAATTATTTTACCTTAAATAAATGCATTTAATTGTCTATAGTTAATTAAGTTGTCTAATCTTCTTTTTATTATTTTGGAAACTTGCTCCATGACAATGGACAGGTCAGAATTTTACTTGATAAAGCTTACAAGTTGTCACAAAAATGGGGCAACATCCCTGTTATTATTGCTGGGGATTTAAATAGTGTTCCACAGGTATGATATTGCTTTATACTTAGTAGTTTATCTGTTTCAGATTAGTTATCTAATATGCTGTTATTTCATTGTCTTTTGTTTTGTTTCATCTCATGATGTCAGAGTGCCATATATAAGTTTCTGTCTTCGTCAAAGGTGAGTTTGGCATCTCCTTGTCATGGTATATTCTCTCTTGCCTTTTAGCTTATTTGTGAGCGGTATCTGAGAAATTTGACTATATGTAGTGTCTCAAACCTTCAGTAAATAATTTATCTGTGGATTACAGACAATGGAGGAACAGAAAGGGTATGAAGAAATGGGGCATATATGCCATTGTTTGGGAGTTTGAAAATAGATAGGATGGTAAAGGAATTCAAGAGGATCTATTCGCCCTTTGTTTCTTTCAAAAATTCAATTTTTGTTCCCTTGGAAATTGTTTGGAATTTCCCTCATTAATCTTGTGAACAGATGGAAAGCTAGCTTTGTGTCATTAATTCCCCTCCCTGTTCAGTTCATTCCCATTCCATTCTATTAAGTGAAAAATCCAAATTCAGTTAGAGGTGTGACTTATTCTTTGAGGAGAGGTGGCCATCAATGAGTTTTCAGTGTTTATTAGTAATTGCTTCATGTATTGCAGCTAGACATCCAATTACATGATCGCCGAAATATGTCAGGACAGCTTGAAATCCAGTCCAACAGAATCTTCAGATCACAGATTCCTGATGATGCCAGGTACTTTTTATGTCTTTCGTCTTAGTCTTGGTTACTATCTGTTATAGAAAAAGAACAACGCAATTATCAATTCTGGAACAGATTAAGGATCATTTATATATCAAGACTGTAGATTATTTGTTGATTCGGATAATGTGGTCTTTTGTTGCTCTTAATGATATAATAATATTATTGCCTTTATTGTTGTTGATTATTTCCTTGTTTATGCTGTAAATTATGTTGTAATTATATCCTTTTATTTGCTGTACCTAATTAGGCTATAGAACATCTACTTGATTTTGTAATCTTCTTTCCCTAATTACGAGATTCCCTTTGTACTATATTTCTATATAATTGATAGAGCTGAGAACTATCCTCTAAACCAAGATGTTCACTCAACCAGTTTCTTGCCTCTGTTTCAAGTATTGTTATTATTTGTCCTATTTTAGAGGGAAGGGTTATCATCATTATTTTTGTCAAACTTGAGGTATTAGGTATTCTGTAATAATTTGGGTATCTGGTGCAGCATTTCGATGACTCTCTCAAGGAAATTGTTATATAGATGGAGTGTGGAAGAACTAAGACTTGCAACAGGGGCGAAAGGAATCACTCATCTTCAGCACCAGCTCAAACTCCGTAGTGCCTATAGTGGTGTTCCTGTATGCTGTTTTAATCTGCCAGATAAAATTGTTACAATCGGCTATTTTGGCAACTTCATTGTGATATAAAGACTTAATATGGGAAACTATAAATATTTTCATTGGATATTCAAACAGTTGTGATATTTCCCACTTAATCTTCATAAATCTCATGTAGTTATGGCTGCAGGGTGACCATAAAACAAGAGATGATATTGGGGAGCCCTTGGCAACATCATACCACTCCAAGTTCATGGGAACTGTTGATTATATCTGGTAATTATATTGTTTAACAAACGCAAAAAATTATATGCATTTCCAGATTGTTTGTTTGTTGTTGTGACCGATGTCTGGTAATCAGGCATTCTGATGATCTTGTTCCACTTAGAGTTCTTGAAACCTTGCCAATTGATATTCTTAGAAGATCTGGAGGACTCCCTAGTGAGGTAATCTACCCCATATTTGGTAATGCGCTTATGTATCTTTTCCACTTTGGATTTGGATTATCAATATCTTTATGATTCTTATGCCTTGTAGAAATGGGGAAGTGATCACCTAGCTGTTGTATGTGAGTTGGCTTTTAGCAAACAACAACAATGTATGAGGTCTGAACCTTAAGCTGATCAACCAATATGGAGATTGAGAGTCAAAGCATTGTCACCCTGGTAATTCTCATTGAATCGTACCATTATGTGCACCTCTTTCCCTTTCAAGATTTCTTACCCTTCTGATTCCTTTTGCTGTGAAGGAGCATGATGAGATCTAGCTGTGAATTGCACTTGACAAACATCGTCTTGCAATTGTTCTGCAAAACTCCTCCAACTTTGATGTTGCGTGGAACTTGAAAGTGCTCTAAAATTCATCTAGAACTTGCTGTAAAGGGAGCATTCTATTACGATGTTCAGAGAGCTGTTGGTGTATATATTAAATATTATGATATTCTTCAAAATTGAAACTCCAATTCTCCAAATATAATAGTGAAATATTTATCAATTCATGAGACATTGCCTTTTACGTCCCTCTTTCCCCTCCAATTCTTCAAATAATTACCCATTGTACTTCAAAGTTTAGTCACATCATGGTTGTTGTCTTTCTTCTTTGTTAACACAATTTTATGTTGTTTTTTTGTTTATCCGTTGAGTTTATTACACTTAAACTTGAAGAAAATATGAAAGGAATTTTTTATCCAGTAGGCAATTTTAGCGAAAACCAAGCAGATACTTGATATGATATGACTTTTTTCTAATATTTTAGAAGTTAGAGTATTTATTTTCTCCTTTAAGAAAAGCTTATGAATAAACAAGGATATTTTCAAATGATCCATGCTTAATTAGTTTTTGGTGCTTACATCTTGGGGGAAAATAGTCGCTAAAAAATTTCATTAGGGGAACATTTATTCTTTGTAAATGTAATGCTTTTGCTTTTAACTTTACTTTGGCATTTTCTTTTTGTTTTGATTTTCCATGCAATAACAGTAGCCAAAACCAAATAAAGTACACAGTTGGGAGCAATGTCTTTTCAAAGTGGATATAATAAGAAAGAAGGAAAATGACCAAAACGTGAGGACATTGAAGAAAATATGAAACAGATTTAGTTTCTTAACAAAACTGAAAATCTACAAATGGAATCTCCAATCTGCAGAGTTCTTGACAATGGAAATAAAACCTCAAGTCTCAACAATTAAAATGCAATATGCTAAAACTCATTTTGTTAGCCTATATACTCTAATAACTGTGCAGCCACTAACCTATATTCTGAAACTTCTTCTATAAAAGAAAAGTAAAAAAATATAGTTTTTTCTTAAACTAAAATTAACTTAATATAGAAATTCTTTTATAATAATTTTGACTTAAGAAGATATTTTTCAGAAAAACTAATGTAAAAACTCTTCCAAACAAGTGATTAAATTTTTTTTTATGAGTTTTCCAAATTTAGAGTTTCATCAATCCAAGCTAACTCATCAAAAGCACTGTCCACAGGGGGAAGGACAGTGGCTTCCCCATGTTCCACATTCCACATAAAACCACCTTTGATGTCATTGTCTGAGAAATTATAAAAGTCATTACCAAGCAACATTCCCCCTTTCTCTGCTTCATCCAAATAGAAATCTTCATGACCAAATAATGATGGCACAAACTCCTCTAACAAATGTTGGGTTGAATTATCTTCACTATTAACTGGTTCTGTATCAATGCCTCCTCCTTCACCAACTTTTTCCACATTCACCTTTTCTTTGACTGAATCATTCAGGTCATTAACATCTGGTGGAGCTTTTGTAGTGCTGACATCAAGCACTGATGATGGAGATGCATGAAACAACACTTCATTGGAACTCTCAAAATCCCTTTTGCTAGAAGTCAACAAATAGTTTTCAAACTCATTCTTCTTCCTCTCATAAGCCATAGCAGCCTCTTGTTCAGTATCAAATGTACCAAGCCACACTCTGACCCCTTCAATAGGGTCTCTAATTTCTGCTACATATTTCCCCCATTTCCTACGTTGAACACCTTTGTACATGCTTGATGATTTCCTCATTCTCCTACTTGAAAAATAGCCTGATGAACTTGCTTTGATCTTTTCACTGTTTGCAACTTCTGAAGAACTCTCTTCTTGTGATTTGCTTTGCATGCATGGAAGCAAGATTTCCTTGACAACACGCTTGGAGCAACCATCAAACTGATAGCCATTGCTCAACAACTTATCATCTTCTTCTTCACTTGAGTAATCTGTAGCATCAGGGTCAGTGTACACAATTCTAAGTTTCATCATTGTTCTAACGTCTACTTCTTTGGCTGGAACCTTCTCTTTTCCTCTCTTACATTCCATTCCTTGATGCCGAGTTGCTCTTGGAATGCCTGACATCTTTTTGGTACTACACAACAACTGTCTTTCACCAAAGATAATCCTATATTCAAGTATAGAAAAATCACTATAAGCAGTAACACTTGACATTCTAAACCAGAACAAAAAAAAGCAAAAAGCAAAAAAGTAAAGAAAATACAAAACAAGGGATTAACCAAGAATTTTGAGTATAGAAGCCAAAAGTCTCACAGTAACTATCAATCACTCTTACTTATATCAACTATCAAAGCATTCAAACCAAACATAAACCCTGCATCAAAGGGATAAAGAAATGAACATTTCTGATAAAAAAAAAGTAAAACCTTTGGTAGATACTGAATTAGAGATACCAAGGTGAACTCACATACCCTTTTGATCTTAATGTCAGAAACTGATGGAGTGAGCGGAGTTGCATGCAAAGGCCAAAGACTCAAGGAATCAAAACACAGAGAAACTGCTTCAATCAGATATTCAGATTCATGCAGCAGTTTTGTGCAGAAAGAATTTACTATACAATGTGGAGGGGAAGTGAAGGGGACATAGAAACAAATGTTGTAATAAATAAGCAGTTGAAAGTCTAAGATAACCAAAAGTAACATACCAATGACTCTATATTATATCATTGTTTAGGAGTTGTGAAAATTTTGTTTCTTATGGATACAACAAGGAAACCAAAGCAGCAGCCAGTGATGACATTATGGAAAGTAACTGATGTTGAATTTGACTGGACAATGATGTTCAAAAACTTGTTTCTCTCTCCTGAATTCTACCTCTTTGCATGCTCTTCACCTTTTTACAATTTCACTTCAACTCACATCTTTTCAAATGATTGAAACATATAACAAAATTATGTAGAACTTAGTTTTTTTTATACACAGTTAACTAGAACTTTAAGGTTTCATTTTAGATTAATTAAACATTTTAAAAAATCAAAGTAGATCAATTTCCAACACAAGTCACTAAGACATTTCATAGTTTATATTAAGTATTAAATTTTCTTTGTTTAAGAAATAACTAGAATTTGTTTTGAAAGTTATTAATGTAAATATTGAAATAAATTAAAAAATCATTATTATTTTATTAAAAACTGTGAGTGTTAATTAATTTGATTTTCTTTTAAGATTGAAACTTCTTCAGTTACTTTGTAACTGTAGTAAGTATAAAACAAAGTTAATAAACATTTGTATTTATTTTCCTTTTACATGAAATGTTAGAAAATGAGGAAAAGGAAAACAAATTGGTGGGTCCAGTCAAGACAAATTCCTTCTTTCTTCTTTTCTCTTTCTGGTTTTTCTTGTTTTTCTGGTTTTCTTTGTTTTTCTGGCTTTCTTTTGTTGACAACAACTCAGCTTTTTAAGAATTGCAAAAGGGAAGGTTACATTTGCAAAATAGTAACTGAATGAAATTCATTAATGAGACATTAATTTAATTAATATGGGAATTTGGCCTAAACATTAAATATTTTATCATGTCTATATGTTTTCCATTCCAAAATTATAATTTGACAACTGAAAGAGTTATATACAGCTCATTATATGATAATTTTAAAAAATACATATATAATAAAAGATAAATTTATAATTAAATAA